>JACCDT010202073.1_pt1 | contig 17590 bp, 17 predicted proteins | sample 7446291 | NCBI WGS metagenome assembly JACCDT01 (sample SAMN15323446, study PRJNA562643) | freshwater metagenome | isolation source: river surface water | place: USA:Blue River Watershed | collected 2017-08-17 | reverse complement strand
TCCCATTTACTCAATAGACAAAACCCAAAAATCGCCGAATCGGCCCACGGGCTTTATGTGCTTGCGGTCGACCGCGCCAGGGCCCGTGAATTTTACGAGGGTTGCAGCGTTCCCGACAGCGTCGATGGGCGGTTCGATCTGATCGTTTTGCATCTTTTTTTGATTATGGATTCTCTTGGCCGTTTTCCGGGCAGGGATTCGGGCAGGTTGCGGCAGAAAATATTCGACGTTTTTTTCGCCGACATGGACCAATCCTTGCGCGAAATGGGCGTGGGCGATTTGGGCGTGCCGCGCCGGATCAAGGCGATGATGCAGGCGTTCAATGGCCGCTGCCATGCCTATCGCGCCGGGCTGGATGGCGGCAAGGACTCGCTGCGCGGGGCGATTATACACAATATTTACCGCGATGTTCCGCCGCAAGGGCAGGGGGCGGATAAGCTTGCGGATTACGTGATATCCTCTGTTCCGCATCTGTCGCAATATCAATGGCAAGATTTTTTGGATAACCGAGTTAGGTTCCTTCATGCAGATTCATGATATCAACGGCGATTTGCCGCGCAATTTTTCCGTCGCCGATCTGCCCAAAGGCGGGGCGGATTTCACGGTCCATGCAACCCGTGACGAATGCTTGAAAATCGCCAAACGCGCGAATTTACCCGGGGTCGAAAAATTTTCTGCCGAATTTCATCTATCCTATCTGCCGCATTCGGAAATCCTGTCGATCCGTGGCATGATACGGGCGGAATACACGCAAATATGCGTTTTGTCCTTGGATAATTTTACGCAGGAACAGGAAATCGAATTCGAAGTCCAGGCGCTTGACCAAGCCAAAATGGCGCATTCCCTGCAAGCGCATGAGGCGATTGACACCGCCGAAGAAGCGTACGAGCCTATTATCGCCGAGCATATGGATTTGGGCGAATTGGCGGTACAGCAGTTTTTGGTGCATATCGACCCCTATCCCAAAAAACCGGGAGCCAAATTGGCGGAAATGGCGGAATTGGGCGGTTCCGGGCGGGCGGAAAATCCTTTTTTGGCCCTTAAAGAGCTGAAAAATAAGTAGAATTCCCTGATTTTGGCTATTATTTGCTATCTTTGACTTGCAAAGGCTTTTGAATTTGGCTATTAATTGCCGCTTGTTCGCTAATTAAAGCTAAATTGCCGTAAGGCAATATTTTTTTCGAGGGATTGACCATGGCTGTACCAAAAAGAAAAACATCCAAATCGCGCCGCAATATGCGTCGTTCGCATCATGCATTGGCGCAGGTCGGTCTTGCGGAATGCCCGAATTGCGGCGAAGCAAAACGTTCCCACCATGTCTGCGGCGCTTGCGGTTTTTACGACGCACGTCAAGTGTATTCCCAAAAAGCCGCCGCTTAGTCCTGTTTCGTACCATTTAGCAAGGAGCATTGCTTGTCCCGCCAAATTATCCTTGCGCTCGACGCGATGGGGGGAGATAACGCGCCTTCTATAGTCATCAAGGGCGCGAATATCGCGCGCGAACGCCACGAAAATATTCATTTCCTGCTGTTCGGCGATCAAGAAAAAATCAAAGAACATCTGCAGCAATTGCCCAAACTGGCCGAACGCTGCACCATCCATCACACCGACGAGGCTATTCCGGCGGAAATGAAGCCGTCTATGGCGTTGCGCAATTTGAAAAAGTCCAGCATGCGCCTTGCCATCGACGCCGTAAAAAACGGCCATGCCCAAGGCGCCGTGTCCGCCGGGAATACCGGCGCGCTGATGGCCCTTGCCAAGCTGATTTTGGGCACGATGGACGGCGTTTCGCGTCCCGCGATCGCGTCGTTTTTCCCGACCGAAAAAGGCGAAAGCGTGATGCTGGATTTGGGCGCGAATGTCGATTGCGACGCCGAAAATCTGGTGCAGTTCGCGATCATGGGCGAGGTTTTCGCCCGCACCGCTTTGGGTATCCTCAAGCCATCGGTCGGGCTTTTGAATGTCGGCTCGGAAGAACAGAAGGGCCGCGATTACATCCGCGAAGCGGCGCAGCAGATCCGCCAAATGGCCCTGCCGATAGACTTTAAGGGATTCGTCGAAGGCAACGACATCACCGGCGGCACGGTGGATGTGATCGTCACCGACGGTTTTACCGGCAACGTCGCCTTGAAAACCGCCGAAGGCACATCGAAACTGTATACCAATTACCTGCGCCGCGTTATGAAAACTTCGCTGGCGTCGCGGATCGGCTATTTGCTTTCCAAGCGCGCCTTTACCCGGCTCAAGGAAAAATTGGATCCCCGCCAATATAACGGCGCGGTGTTTTTGGGCTTGAACGGAATCGCGGTAAAAAGCCATGGCGGCACGGACGCTTTGGGATTCGCCAACGCCGTCGACCTTGCTGTGGATATGGCCAAGCACGGCTTTTGCGAGGTCGTCAACCGCGAGTTTTCCCGTGTTAACGCCATGCATATCGACCCTGCGCCCGTTCTTGAAACCGTCTAATGACACTCGCCGCAAAAATAACCTCGACCGGCGCGTATCTGCCGATACAAAAAGTCAGCAATCACGACTTGTCCAAGACTTTGGACACCTCGCATGAATGGATATTCGAACGCACCGGAATCTCCAGCCGCCATATCGCAGCAAAGGGCGAGTTGACCTCGGACCTTGCCGTTGCTGCGGCAAAACAGGCGTTGGATCGCGCGGGGCTTTCGCCGCAAGGTATTGATCTGATCGTGGTGGCGACCACGACGCCGGACCGCACTTTTCCTTCGACGGCGGTCGCCGTGCAGCACAAGCTGGGATGCAGGACAATCGGCGCGTTCGACGTTCAGGCGGTTTGCTCCGGCTTTTTGTATGCGCTTGCGATTGCCAATAATTTTATCAAGGCCGGCGGCGTCAAACACGCGCTGGTGATCGGCGCGGAAACTTTTTCAAGAATTGTAGATTGGCAAGATCGTGGCACTGCCATTTTATTCGGTGACGGTGCTGGTGCGGTCATTCTTTCCGCCGCCGAAGTCAAAGATCTCAAAACAGACCCTGGCGTTATAGATTGTGAAATCCTAGCCGACGGCAAATACCAAGATTTATTATATGTCGATGGCGGGCCGTCGCTGGACGGCCAAGTCGGCAAGGTAAAAATGCAGGGCCGCGAGGTGTTCAAGCACGCGGTGCAGCTTTTGGCGGATGTCAGCATCCGTATGCTGCAGAAAAACCGCATCGACCCAAGCCAAATCGACTGGGTTGTGCCGCATCAAGCCAATCGCCGTATTATCGAGGCCAGCGCCGAAAAGGCTGGCATCGACCCCGCGCGTTGCATTATCACCATGGAAAACACCGGTAACACCTCGGCGGCTTCGATTCCCTTGGCCTTGCACAAAGCTTTTGTTGTGGACAAAAAGATCAAGGCGGGAGATCTGTTGCTTTTACAGGCTTTGGGCGGCGGATTTACGTGGGGCGCGGCTTTAATCCGGCTCTGAGGCTCATTTACTAAATCATTGACAAGAATCAAGTTTTTCTGTTTAATCGGGGCAGAGGTGAAGCATGTCTGAAAAAACCCTAACCCGTGCGGATCTCAGCGAATCCATCCACCGGGAGTCCGGGATATCCCGCAACGAATCTTCCAGCATCGTGGATCTGGTGTTGGATACTATTTCCAACGCTTTGGTCGCCGGAAAGAACGTAAAAATTTCATCCTTTGGCAGCTTCATTTTGCGCCACAAGGGCAGCCGCGTTGGCCGCAATCCTAAAACCGGCGAAGAAGTGCCGATTACACCGCGCACCGTGATGGTGTTCCGCCCCTCGCAAGCTATGAAACAGCGTGTTGGCGGCACCGCCCAAAAATCAGAAGACGATCAGGCATAGGACGCCAGATGGCTCTTGCGCAAACCAAGGCAGATTTTCCGGCAAAGGCGCATCCCCGCCCGAAAAGCGATGATGCGTTGCGCACTATTGCCGAGGTCGCTTCGGAATTGCGGCTAGAGCCGCATGTGCTGCGCTTTTGGGAAAGCAAGTTCAGCCGGATCAAGCCGCTTAAAATGCGCGGCGGGCGGCGGTATTACAGCAAATCCGATATTCAGACCATCCGCGAGATCAAAGACCTTTTATACGAAAAGGGCTATACCATTCGCGGTGTACAAAAACTTTTCAGCCAGAAAAACTGGCAGCCGGGCATGTCCGACATGCCTGCCATCGTCGATGCGGCGGGAACTATATCCGATGTCGTGCAAGTTGTTAAAAAGGCGCCGCTTCCCGCCAACCAACAGGAACAACAGCCGGATTGGAAAAAACTCAATCAGGACATGCAGCAGGAGCTAAAAAAGGCCAGGGACGAAATATCCCGCCTGCGCCAAGAAGTCAAAATATTGGCTGGCGATTTATCCGCGGCAACAGGTGATTTGACGCAAGCCCTGCGGCGGAAAGCTTAATTTCAAAAAATGGTCGGAACGAGAGGATTTGAACCTCCGACCCCTTGCACCCCATGCAAGTGCGCTACCGGGCTGCGCTACGCTCCGTTGCCAATTCAATGGAATAGACCAGTTTCTATAAAGGCTGGTGGCGCGCAAGTCAAGCAAGCCTATTTTCTGGCACTGACATGCTTTTAAATCAATATCTTATGCTGGGTTTGCAACCTGCCATGGGCGAATTCCCAATACAGCTGCCTTGCCTTGGACGCGATGGGGCCGGGGGCGGCAAACTCGCGCTGGTCGATGCGGCCGCAAAAAAGAACCTTGGGAAGGTTTCCGGTCGCGAACACCTCGTCCGCGCTTAGCAATTCTTCCAATGAAATGGATTTTTCCTGAACCTCGATGCCCGCTTCGCGCAGCAATCCCATGATCCGCTGCCGGGTGATGCCGTTCAAAAACGTGCTATTCGGCTTTGGCGTATAGACGACGCCGCCTTTGGCGTAAAACAAATTGGTAGATGCGAATTCCGCGACATTGCCTTCCAAATCCAGCGCCAGTGCCGTGTCGAATCCTTTTGCTTTTGCTTCGCCTTGCATCAAATGCACATTGGCGTAAAGCCCGACTGCCTTGGCGGTGGTTGGCGCGCTGCGCGGGTCCGGCTTGCGGTAAGAAGACAGGCAAGCGGTAAAGGTCAATTTCGGCCAGGGCAGAACCATCGCGGCGAGCGAGAAATGCACGTGATCCGCCTCGGCCAGGGTGATGCCTTTTTGCGCCCAAAGCTGCGGCCTGACATAAAGCAGCGCGTCCTTTGGAAATTTTTTGACCGCTTGCCAGGCTGTATCCACGATTTCATTCGTCGTTATGGACGGATTCAATTTCAATCGGCGCGCCGATTCGATCACCCTCGCGCAATGCAGTTCGACATCCGGGAAAACGCCTTCGAAATAGCGCGCGCCGTCGAACACGTTGCATCCCAGCCAGGCGCCTTGATCCATCGAGCGCAGCATCAAGGGATTGCCTTGGCTTTCGTCTTCTCCGGTGAACCATTTGCCCTGGCTGTCCCCGGCAAAGCGGATATAAGTGACAAGATTATTCATCGGGAAAAACTCTCAGGGAAATTTTTAGGAATAAATAGAAAAAGAATTAGCTGGCGTTATCCGGCGGGATGATTTTGCAATCCCATTTTTTCTTTTTCAGATTGTCGCAGGCGGCTTCCGCCTGTTCCGAATAAAGCGAGGAGAGCCGGGCGCGATAAAGTTTTTTCTTGCCCACGGCGATCGGGGTCACCTTGATGTCGGCGTGCAGCAGATGCGGAGAAGTTTTTTGCGCCGCCTTGGCAATTTTCACCGCTTGCTTTTGATTTTTATAGGCGCCGACTTGCAGCTGCCATTCAGGTATTTTGCCCGGAGCCGAATCGGCAGCCGGCGTTACAGGGCTTGAGCCTTGCGCAAGGTTTGCCTGGGCAATGGGCGGGATCCCTGCGACGTCGGACGAAGACGCGGTTTCCGTGGTTTTCATGACCGGATAGGCGGCATAGGCCTTGCCGATGCCAATGCGGTCAAAGCCGTAATCCAAAAGCTCTTGCATTTGCCGGTCACGCCAGGCGGAAGTCTTGCCGCCGATGACGACGCCAATCAGCCTTTTGCCGCCGCGTTCCGCCGACGCGACCAAATTAAAACCCGATGCGCGGATATAGCCGGTCTTGATGCCGTCGATGCCGGGGTAAGCACCCAGCAATTTATTGTGATTGTCCAATTTCTGCCCGCGATAGACATAGGATTCGGTGTTGAACATTTTATAATAATCCGGGAAATCGCGGATCAGGCTTTGCGCCAAAACGCCCATGTCGCGGGCGGTGGTCAGCTGGCCACGTGCGGGCAGTCCGGACGCGTTACGAAAAGTGCTGCGGCTCATGCCCAAGGACTTGGCTTTTTGGGTCATGGCTTGGGCGAATTTTACTTCGGTATCGGAATGGGCCTCGGCCAGGGCGGTCGCCATATCGTTGGCCGAGCGGGTGATCAAAGCCATTGCCGCATCCTTGACCGTAATGGTATCGCCCTTGCGCAATCCTAGTTTAGAAGGCGGCTGGCCGGCGGCGCGCTTGGACACCTTGATTTTGCGATCCCATTTCCATTCTTCTTTTTTGACCTTGTCGAACACCATGTAAAGCGTCATCATTTTGGTCAAAGAGGCGGGGTGGCGGTATAAATGCTGGTCGTGTTCGTAGATCACCTCGCCGCTATGGGCATCGAACACCATGGCCGAATAGGGGGCCGCTTGGGCCGGGGCTAAATGCGCGGCAAAGAGCGCCAAAATGCAAAAAAAGACGGCCAAGCGCAGCTTTTTTAGAAAAACCGGTGTAATCGCGTTAAAAACCATCGCCCTCGACCATTTTAATTTTTTAGGGTTAAATCAACAACAAGCGGGGAATATCTTCTAATCCTACTATATCTAGGCAAAGACGCCAAAAAAATTAACGATTTTCAAAAAATTTATGTATAGCTTGTAACAGTTTATCGAATATTTACTTAAAATTCCCTAAAAACAAATAAAGAGCAATTATTTTTGCGCCGCACAATTTTTCTTGACAAACCATTGACATATCATTATATGTTTAATTGCTGCAACGCACAATTTCTGTTGCGGGATGGCCATAAAGCCCTACATAGTTTTCCACTGCATGTGGATAATGTGGACAACTTTGTCGCTAGACCGTAACTAAAGGCTGATAATCAGCAAAATAGAGGCCACCGCCAATAGTCAGATAGTAAAGGAGAAATACCATGGCTGCAAAGAAAACCAAATCTAAGAGCGCGAAAAGCTCTAAGACCACCAAAAGCTTCGAGCAAGCTTTTGCAAATGGCAAAAACCAATTTGAAACCGCGGGCAAAGGCTTTGAAAAAGCCATGCGCTCCCAGGCCGAAAAGGCCGGTGCGGCTTTATATCAAGGATACGAGGAAATCAACTCTTTGGGCAAAGAAAGCCTGGACGCTTTCGTTGAAAGCGGCAGCTTGCTGGCCCAGGGTTGCGAGGAAATCAACCGCGCCGTTATCGGCTATGCCCAGCAATCTTTGGAAAGCGGCGTCAGCACCTACAAAAGCTTGATGGATTGCAAATCGATCGAAGACATTATCGAACTGCAAACCAGCTTTGCCAAGAACTTCTTTGAAAATGTGATGACCGAAGGGTCCCGCATTTCGGAAATGTCCTTGCGCGTTGCCAACGAAGCGTTCGAGCCGATCCGCGACCGCGCCACGGCGACCGTCGATAAAATTATCAAATCGACCGCCGCTTAACTTATTTATAACTTTAAATCTAAATACTAAGGCCCTGAGCAATCAGGGCCTTTTTATTTGTTTAAATGCCGCACTGGGCCGGGAATAAAATGCGGCTTCCGCCCTTGCCTTTATCAAATTGGTAACCATGCTATATAATAATTAATAAACAGGATGCGGCATACCATGTTCATGATGGCAGATCACAACGACAACGACTCGCATAAAAACCCGGATCGCGGGGCGGATAACTCTGGATCGGCCAACCCTGGCCTAGTGCTTAAAACCCGGCCCAAAACTAAAAAACCTTCGATGTACAAGGTTTTGCTGTTGAACGACGATTACACCCCGATGGAATTTGTGGTGCATGTGCTGGAGCGGTTTTTTAATAAGGCGCATGAGGAAGCCACCCAGTTGATGCTCGAAGTCCATAGCAAAGGCGTTGCCGCCTGCGGCATATTCACCCATGAGGTGGCGGAAACCAAGGTGGCGATGGTGATGGATTGTGCAAGGGCCAACCAGCATCCGCTGCAATGCACGATGGAAAAAGAGTAAACAAAGGATTCACAAGACATGCTGTCCAAGAACCTTGAAAAAACGCTGCACCGGGCCATCAACATCGCGGGCGAATACCGCCATGAATTCGCGACGTTGGAACATCTGCTTCTGGCGCTGTGCGAGGACAACGACGCGGTATCGGTCTTGCGCGCTTGCGGGGTCGATATAGGCAGGCTGCATTCCGATCTCAATGATCACATCACCGAAATATTATCGGGCCTGCAATCCGGCTTGATCGCCGAGGCCAAGCCGACGGTCAGCTTTCAGCGCGTGATTCAGCGCTCGGTGATCCATGTGCAGTCGTCGGGCAGGGCCGAAGTGACCGGCGCCAATGTGCTGGTCGCCATGTTCAACGAACGGGAATCTTTTGCGGTCTATTTCTTGATGCAACAAGGCATGACGCGATTCGATGCGATCAATTATCTGTCGCACGGCATCGCCAAATCCCCAGGGCGAAACAAGCCCAAGCGGCCAAGCGGCGTAGAAGACGATGGCGCGGAAACGGCTGCCGACGGCGAAGGCGGCTTGTCGCTTTACTGCGTCGATTTGAACAAAAAAGCATTGGACGGCAGGATCGATCCCTTGATCGGCCGCGACGCGGAGCTGGAACGCATGATCCAAATCCTTTGCCGCAGAACCAAAAACAATCCGCTTTTGGTGGGCGATCCCGGCGTGGGCAAAACCGCCATTGTCGAAGGCTTGGCGCTGAACATCGTGCAGGGCAAGGTCCCTGACATATTAAGATCGTCCCAGATATTTAGCCTGGATATGGGCGCTTTGGTCGCGGGCACGCGCTATCGCGGCGATTTCGAAGAACGTTTGAAAATGGTGATATCGGAAATCGAAAAAAAGCCGGACGCGATTTTGTTCATCGACGAGATACATTCTATCGTCGGCGCGGGGGCGACCAGCGGTGGCTCGATGGACGCGTCGAATATACTCAAACCGTCTTTGGCGCAAGGCTCGCTGCATTGCATCGGCTCTACGACCTATAAAGAATACCGCAATTATTTTGAAAAAGACCGGGCGCTCGTGCGCCGCTTTCAGAAGATCGACGTCGAAGAGCCGTTGCTTGCGGACGCGGTTGAAATTCTGCGCGGGCTTAAGCCGCATTACGAAAAGCATCACAAGGTGCAATATACCGACGCCGCGATAAAGGCGGCGGTGGAGCTTTCGGCGAAATACATCACCGACCGCAAATTGCCGGACAAGGCAATAGACGTCGTGGACGAGGCCGGCGCGCTGCAAAAACTTTTGCCGGAATCCAAGCGCAAAAAAACCATCCGCACCAAGGATATCGAGGTGGTTGTGGCCAAGATCGCGCGCATCCCGCCGAAAACCGTATCGCAAGACGACAAGGAATCCTTGGGCAATCTGGAGCGCGATTTAAAGCATATCGTGTTCGGGCAGGATTCGTCCATCGAAGCCGTGGTCGCCGCCGTAAAAATGGCGCGGGCGGGTTTGCGCGAAGGCGAAAAGCCGATCGGCAGCTATTTGTTCACCGGCCCGACGGGCGTCGGCAAAACCGAAGTCGCCAAGCAGTTGGCGGGCAGCATGGGATTGAAACTGATCCGTTTTGATATGTCGGAATATATGGAACGCCATTCGGTATCGCGCTTGATCGGCAGCCCGCCGGGTTATGTCGGTTTCGACCAGGGCGGGCTTTTGACCGACGCGGTCGATCAGACGCCGCATTGCGTTTTGTTGCTGGATGAAATCGAAAAGGCGCATCCTGATTTATTCAACCTGCTGCTGCAAGTGATGGATCACGGCAAGCTGACCGACAATAATGGCAAAACCGTTGATTTCCGCTCGGTGATACTGATCATGACCAGCAACGCGGGGGCGAGTGAGCTTGCCAAAAACGCGATGGGGTTCGAGCGAACCTCGCGCGCGGGCGAAGATATCGACGCGATCAAGAAAATGTTTACCCCGGAATTCCGTAACCGCCTCGACGCCGTGGTGGCGTTCAAATCCTTGCAGCCCGATGTGATCGAAAAAGTGGTCGAGAAATTCCTAACCCAGCTCGAAGCCCAGCTGGCCGACAAGCATGTCACCATTGAAACTTCGGACGCCGCCAAAAAACATCTCGCCAAGGAAGGCTTTGATCCGCATTACGGCGCGCGGCCCCTGGCGCGCTTTATACAAGAACATATCAAAAAGCCCCTGGCCGAAGAACTGCTGTTCGGCCGTTTGCAAAACGGCGGCACGGTGCGCATCGACTTTCAGGACGGCAAGCTGCAATTCGCCTATGCGGCGCGCGAGGCCGATTTCATCGTCTCAAAGGACGAAGAGCCGGATAAAAACTCGGAGAATGAGTACGTCTAGCCGCCGGCTCTTCCCAGGCAGGCTAGTTCAGAAGCTGGCCTTTAAATAAATTCGGCACTGTCCCATATTCTATTTGCAACATTTGTCTTTTTGGCGATATATTCACTATAGGTATCTTTCCTTATTTTTATTTCTTTCCCCTGAGGTTTGTTATGGGCTTGCAACTGGATTTCCATGTCGTCGAATTGCTGTTTTCCCGCATGTGCCATGATTTGGTCGGGCCTGTCGGCGCCGCCGTCAATGGTGTTGAACTGCTCGAAGAATTTGGCGGTGAAATGGCCGACGAGGCGGTGACCCTTTTGGGCAGCAGCGCGCGCGTCGCATCCCGCCGTTTGCGCGTCTATCGCGTGGCCTATGGCATGGCGGCAGGGGCCGCGATTTCCTCTCTCGGCGATCTAAAAAGCCTGGCGAACGAATTTTTGGACGGCGGCAAAATATCGCTCGATTGGCCGGAAAACAAAATGCCTGTGGTGCATGTCGGCCGTCATGCGATTAAGGTTATTCTCAACCTTTCGATTTGCGCTGCGGAAACATTGCCTCGCGGCGGCGTCATCGAAATGGATGTCGGCATCCAAGGCCAAGATTTAAAAGTTTCGATTACCGCCAAGGGCCAGGGCGCAAGACTGGCAGAGGGCGTTGCCGACGCTTTGAATCCGAATATTTCCCCGGATCGCCTTGATCCCCGCACGGTTCAGGCCTATTACACCGCCCAGCTGGCCAAGGCGCATGGCGGCGGCCTTAAGACCCAAGAGGGCACGGATCAAATCACCTTTACCTGCACGGTCGCTTCGGGCGATTAGCGCGCTGTTAAATGATTTTAGAGTCTTAAAAAAAACCCCGGAAGACGATCCGGGGTTTTTATTTAGGCGTTGGCCACGGCGGCAAGGGGCTTCATTTTTGCTTCCTCGGCTTCCGGGTCGCGCAGCACATAACCGCGGCCCCAGACGGTTTCGATATAATTGATGCCGCCCGAAGCTTCTTGCAATTTTTTACGCAGTTTGCAGACGAACACGTCGATGATTTTTTGTTCCGGTTCGTCCATACCGCCATAAAGATGGTTCAAGAACATTTCTTTGGTTAGGGTCGATCCTTTGCGCAGGGCTAGCAATTCCAAAATGCCATATTCCTTGCCGGTCAAATGCACGGTCTTGTTGTCGATATCGACCGTATGCGCGTCGAGATTCACGACCATCTTGCCCAGGCGGATAATGGATTCGGCATGGCCCTTGGAACGGCGGACGATCGCCTGGATACGGGCCAGCAATTCGCGTTTGTCGAAAGGCTTGGTGATATAATCGTCGGCGCCGAATCCCAACCCTTTGATTTTATCGTCAAGTTCGGACCGGCCGGATACGATCAGGACGGGGGTTGCGACCTTGGCGTCGCGCAGGCGGCGCAGCACTTCGAACCCGTTAATGTCGGGCAGGCCCAAATCCAGCAGCACGATGTCATATTCGTAAATTTTGCCGATTTCTATTCCGTCTTCACCAAGATCAGTGCTATCAACGATATAATTCGCCGATTTGAGCATGATCTCCATGCTTTTCTTCATGGACGGATCGTCTTCAACCAGTAGAACACGCATGCAATTCTCCCTGTTAGTAAATGAGAATAGGTGATGTAATTTTTAACTATTAATTCTATTTTTAGATTAATAATGCTTAAGGATTCGTAAATTATTTAACGATCCTTATCAATTTTGGTAAAGAATTATATAGAATCTTGCTTTAGAATACCGTTTCCGCCATGGTAAAAATGTATCGTTGCAATAATATTATCATTTAAAATCAAAGGTTTGTTCGGTGGATGTCTTTTCCGCGCTTAGCGATGAAGTGAATCAGGTCACGCCACAAGAATATTATGGCAAAGTGACCGCCGTTTTGGGCATGTTGGTTGAAATCGGCGGTATCGAAAACCGTTTGTCGATCGGCGACCGCTGCTATCTTCAAAGCAAAAATCAAAAAGCCGTACCTTGCGAAATCGTCGGATTCAAAAATGGCCGGGCGCTTGCCATGGCTTTCGGCGATTTGGACGGCATCGGGCTTGGCAGCAAGGCGGTGCTGGCATCGGCGCAGCCCGCAGTGTATCCGACTTCCGCTTGGCTGGGCCGGGTGGTGAACGCCATGGGCGATCCCATCGACGGCAAAGGGCCTTTGCCTCAAGGGCCAGTTGCCTGTCCTTTGCGCAACAAACCGCCGGCGGCGCATACAAGACAGCGCGTCGGCGGGAAATTGGATCTTGGCGTGCGCGCGATCAATACGTTTTTGACCTGTTGCCGGGGGCAGCGTATGGGAATTTTTTCCGGCTCCGGCGTCGGCAAATCGACGGTGATGTCGATGATGGCGAAATACACCGATGCGCAAACCAGCGTCATCGGCTTGATCGGCGAACGGGGCCGCGAAGTGCAGGAATTTTTGCAGGACGATCTGGGCGAAGAAGGCTTGAAACGCAGCGTCGTCGTCGTCGCCACATCGGACGAGCCGCCTTTGATGCGACGCCAGGCGGCCTATTTGACTTTAAGCCTTGCGGAATATTTCCGCGACCAGGGCCAAGAAGTATTATGCTTGATGGACAGCATCACCCGTTTCGCCATGGCGATGCGCGAAATCGGCCTTTCGGCGGGCGAGCCACCTACTAGCAAAGGCTATACCCCGACCGTGTTTACCGAATTGCCGCGCCTTTTGGAGCGCGCCGGGCCGGGCGAAAAAGGCAAAGGATTCATCACCGGGCTGTTCACCGTTTTGGTCGAAGGCGACGACACCAACGAGCCTATATCGGATGCTGTGCGCGGCATCGTCGACGGGCATATCGTGATGGACCGGGCGATTGCAGACCGTGGCCGTTATCCCGCGATCAACGTGTTAAAAAGCGTGTCCAGAACCATGCCGGATTGCAACAAACAGGAAGAAAACGCGCTGGTCGACAGGGCGCGGTCGCTGCTTTCCAATTACGAGGATATGGCGGAAATGATCCGCCTTGGCGCATACCGCGCGGGCAGTGATCCCAAGATCGACGAAGCGATACGCTATTATCCGGCGCTGGAAAATTTCTTGAAGCAAAACGAACATGAATCTTATGATTTTGAAACGGGATATCGCCAGCTTGCGGAAATTCTGGCGCAATAATCCATGCGGGGCGTCTTGAAGAAAATTGGCACTTTGATCCGGCTTTATAAATTGGACTTGGACGAAAAGCGCCGGGCATTGCGCGATTTGGAAGAAAAACTGCAGCAGCTTAAAGACAAAAAAACGCGGCTTGAGGAAGAGCTTTTGGCCGAACAAAAAGCGGCTAGCGAATCGCCGGTCGCGTCCTTTACTTATTCCGGCTATGCCGAAAAATTCAAGAAAAGACGCGCCCAGATCGAAGAAGAAACAGAGGACGTAAAAATCGAAATCGAAAAGGCCGAAATCATGGTGCAGATCGCCTTTCAGGAACTTAAAAAATACGAAATCACGGCAGAGCGCCAGGAAAAACGGGAAAAATACGAAGCCGGCGTCAAAGAACAAATAGAGCTGGACGAGGCGGGCTTGACGGCGTTCGAGCGCAAGAATTCTTGAATTATGTGTGGTGATCCCTCGTCGCTAACGTTTCTTCGGGACGACGACAAAGCCTAAACGCTGATGCCTTTATGCGGGGAGGGGGCTATTTCTGCGGCGGGGAGCACAGGAAAACGTTCGGCCTTTTGAAAAGACAATTGCCCTTGCCAACCCGAAGCCTCTATCACATTGATAAAAATTTCGCGGATATTGGATTGCAATTCGGCGGCGAGTTCATTTTGGCTGCGGAAAATCAAATCAAATTTGGTGTCGCGTACGAATCCGTCCAGCTGCAGGGGGCCAAGACGGCTTAAATCCGCCTCGATAATAAAACGCTGGCCGGCTTTGACACCATCTTCTTCTTCGGGATTCTGCTTAAAGTAAAAATGCAGTTGCTGAAAAACGCCTTGGTGATACAGCGGCAGGCTGACTTGCCGCCAAGGGGCGTCGCCGCCCTGCGCCTTGCGCGATTCGGCCTGAAAACTTTCTTCCAAATCTTGCACTGATTTCGGGTCTTTTTCCGCGATGCCGCGCTCGGCGCGAATACCAAGCCAGGCGCGCAAATCGCCGCCCGACACACCAAGAAGATAGGAAATCAAATGGGTCTGCAAAGCGCGCGCGTTTTGCGGATCAAGCTGGCCTTGCAGGTTTTCCAGCAAGCGCGGCTGCGAGGACAGAATTTCCATGGATTGCTTTAGGCTGTGCAGCAGCTTGTTTTCCGGCGCTGCGGCTTGCGCGGACGACGTGGGCGAAGCCAGATTTTCGATCTCCAAAAGGAATTCTGCGCCGATGTCGGCGCTGAACATATTTTGCAAAACAATCATGCCTAAGTTGGTCTTGAATACCGGAAGCCCCTGGGGCGTTGTCGAAACCACCGTGCCGGAGACGAAAATATTTTTGTTGACGGGCGCGCGTGCCGCGTCCGCCGCGTTGTGTACGGAGATGCGCACATTCTGCGCCGAGGATTGCAATTGCGCATGTTCGGCATAGCTTTGCTGCGCGATGCTTGGCCCGGCTGTGCTGCGGCCTGCGGCCAGTTGCCCGGCCAAAAGCGGCGGCAGGCTTGCGGGCAGATCATCCTGCGCGGCATTGGCAAAGGGCAGGATTTTTGGCGCTATTGCGGGATCGCTATGCGCCTCGATCAGGATTTTCGCGCCTGGCTGGACATTTTGCTGGCTGCGAAGTTCTACGGTTCCGAATTCAGTCGCAATTTGCAGAATATCACCTTGACGCTGCAATACGGTTCCGGTCAAGCTGGTTCCCGGGCGCGGAGAAAAAAAGCTTTGATTCGGCGCAGCTGGCAGTAGCGTGGCAAGGCTGCTGCTGCCGGGGACAAGCGGCTTGATTACGCCCGCCAATTTTTGCAAGGCGATCTGGACGGCGTCCTGATCCCAATGCTTGTTTTGTTCGGGCTGGGGCGCGGATTCCTTGACGGCATGCAAAACAACCTGCGGTTTGTCGCCTGCTTGTTGGATGAATAAGATCACTTCGGTGCCGGGGGCAAGCCGCTGCGGCGTGTGCAAAGCCAAAACGCCGAGAGCGGTTTTGATTTCTAAAAGCCCTTCGGCGTTGCGGCCGATCACCTCGCCGGGGATTTTGGTGCCTTGGGCGGCTTGGCGCAAGGCATCTGTCGGATTTTGCACCTGCGACAGGACATTCGACAGGTTTAGGGCAGAACCGCCCACAGGACGGGGAGGTTTTATATCGCTCACTTTTCGCCGATTAGAGTGCGGGCCAGGGCGATAACGTCAACCGCCGCTTCGCTATTCGGGTAGCGGATCAAAATCGGGGTTTGGTGGCGGATGCTTTCGCTGACCTTGCGGTCGCGGCGCACGATTCCGGCCAATGGCGGCGCGTATTTCAAAAATCCCTTGCAGGCTTTGAGAATGGTGTTATAGGTTTTTTCGCCTTCAAGCTTGGTGTGCGCCATATTGCAAACCACGCGCATGTCGGATTCCGGCTTGTCGGCCAAAGATACTTTGATGAAGGTATAAGCGTCGGTCAAAGACGTCGGCTCGTCGGTGCAAACGATTAAGTATGCATCGGCATCCATCGACATGGCGCGGACAGAACGTTCCACACCTGCGCCCAAATCGATCACCACATGGTCATAATTTCTTTGCGCCAAATCCATCAGATCGGATCGCAGCTGCGCCAGCCGGCTGGCGGGCAGGGAAGAAAGCTGGCCCGAACCCGATCGTCCGGCGATGATGTCGAAATTTCCTTGTGGATAACGGGTTACGACTTTGTCCAGCGTGGTGCTGCCGCTTGTGACATGGGTCAAATCTTTTTCCGGCATTAAACCGAGCTGAATGTCGGCGTTGGCAAGGCCCAAATCGGCGTCAAACAGCAAAACTTTTTTTCCCAGCGAGGCCAAGGCATGCGACAAGGTGATGGAAAACCACGTTTTCCCGACGCCGCCTTTGCCCGATGCGACGGCGACGACGCGAGGCACTTTTAAGGCTGGATTCGCTGCGTTTTGTGGCTGATCTGCTGGCTGGGTATCGGTACTCATTTATACTCCTTGCGGGGCTATTATACCCCTATATTGGTAAAAAAATCCTTGCAAGCGACATGGGATTAATCGGGCTTAAACCTTTGGCTATATGGGGCGTAATGCTGACATTGGAAAAGGCGAAGGAACCGGCCTCTGCGGCCGCTAATACACTACCATAGCGGCGGGTCATATCCAAGCGGGTAACTAGCATCCTGGTGGCGCCAATTTGCTGGAATATTCGTCCCATATCGGCCGCGTCCTGTGCGTCGCCGCCTGCGGCATACACAAAAACCGTATCGGCCTTGGAAATGTTAACTATTTCTTTAAGATTGTCCAAATCCGCGTCTTTCAGAACGTTGATGCCTGGGGTGTCGATATATATGGATGTTTTGGGCGGGCAGGCCGTAATCGCGTCCTTTACCTGGGCGGGATCTTTGGCGCGCAGCAATTCGATTTTCAGAATTTTGGTAAAGGCTTCCAGCTGTTCCACAGCGCCGGCTCGTTCCGCGTCCGCCGTGATGCAAAGCGCGCTTTCGCCCGCCATGGTGGTGCGCGACGCCAGCTTGGCGATGGTAACGGTTTTGCCGACGCCGGGGCAGCCGACCAGCAATATGGGTTTATCCGGGCTGGATTCGGGCAGGGGTGAAAATTTGAAATAGCTGTCGAAGGTGCCCGCCAAAGCCATCAGCGGATCGTCCAATTCCAGCCTTTCGACCATGGTCAATATCTTGTCGCATAATTTGCGAGGCGTGCCATGCTTGTCCAGCGCTTCGCCAACCGCATCGAGCGGGCTAAGGGCGGGTGGCGGCGAAAAATCCTCTAAATCGGCGGCGGCGGTGACCTTTACGCCCTTGCCGTCATCGGCAGGGCCGGAGGAAATAATGACCGCATTTTCACCCAAATTCTGGCGCACCAAAGCCATGGCTTCGTTCATGTTCGGCGCTGTAAAAGATCGCATTTTCATGGCGCTATATCTGTCCTAAAGTTTTGATTTTAGCCTTGGGATGGATTTCCATTTGCGACAAC
>JACCDT011035901.1_pt1 | contig 17625 bp, 21 predicted proteins | sample 7446291 | NCBI WGS metagenome assembly JACCDT01 (sample SAMN15323446, study PRJNA562643) | freshwater metagenome | isolation source: river surface water | place: USA:Blue River Watershed | collected 2017-08-17 | reverse complement strand
GTACACATAACATCTGTATCCTTAAGCTTTCGTGTTTCTAGATTTATGTTAAATGTTTTACCGACGAGTTGTTGTTTAGCGTCGCCGATTTCAGTACAGCCATCTGGTAAATTTCCTTTAACTAAAACATCTACTTGTACAGGGAAAGATTCCTTTAACATGATATCGATACTATCAACCTGTGCTTGGCCTATTTGATATTCAGGCATGGCCTCTTCTTTTTTGTTTTTTCTGATTAAAACAAAGGCCACTAAAACAATAGCCAGTGCCAAGATTATGTAGAAAAATTTCTTTACTTGTGTAGTGTTTTTATCCATAATATTTTTAGATTAAGATTAATAGTTCTATTATAACATTTTATTAAGTATAGTATAATATTTCCTGTGCAAGAAGTTGGCTTTATTATAAAGTCCATCAGCGGACTAACATATGGCGGAATCTTTATTCTCGCCTTATTATCAAACATCATCATCCCTGTTCCGGAAGAACTCGTCTTGCTTGGTATGGGTTATTTAACAGGTGTTGGTTTTTTTCAATATCCACTTGTTTTGAGTATTTTTATTTTAGGAATGCTCACCAGCGATTATATTCTCTATAGTTTAGCGAAAAGTGGAAGCAAATTAACGGCTGGACTTTTTAAACGACTTGAAAGAAAGGGGTTTTTAAAAAATAAAGAATATCTTGGTAAGCATATAAATAAACTAATATTTTTCTCTAGATTTTTAATTTACTTAAGATTTATCGGGCCTGTCGTCGCAGGATATCTAAACGTTCCACGTAAAAAATTTTTAATGTATGATTTTCTAGCCCTAGTAATCTATGTAAATATTTTTTTAGGACTTGGAAATTACTTCCACAAACAAATTAGTATCATCATGGACGGCGTTGCGAAGTTTAAAAATTACGCACTTGTCTTTTTAGTTGTAATAATTTCTATTTTATTACTGAGGTATATACAGAAAAATTTCATGAAGTGGATTACTAAAATAAGTGAATATATACCGACCATCATCCCAGGACTTGAGCAAAAAGAAGAAGAGATTGGAGACTAAGGAGTAAATATTTTTTACAACAAATTATTTATCCCTTCGTAGTTTATAAATCCAAAAAACTCATACATATACCGAACGATTAAATAAAAACTATCAAAATATAGGATTACGCCGATAAAAATAAGGATGATTCCAGAAAAAATAGTGAACCACTGTGAAGAACGCAAGCTCAGGTTCTTCCCTCTTTTTACTAAATACGCCACGATGATAAATGGCACGATAAATCCAAGTGAGAAAAACAGAAAGAGCCAAAGAGCGCCAAAGATACTGTATGAAAACGCCGCATAGAAAAATATACCAGCAAGAACGGGTCCGACACACGGACTCCAGCCGAGAGCGATAGAAACTCCAAATAAAAATGGTGAGGCTCTTGAATGAAAAATTTTCCTTAAACTTTCTCCAAAGATTTGCCCTTTGAAGAAAGAAAGTCGGAAGAGTCCCAACATATACAAACCTAAAATAACAATAAGTACTGCGCCAATTTTTTGAATGAATAATTTATAAGGAAGAAGGAATGTTCCTAAGATTCCTGCCAGAAGTCCGAAGACCATAAACGTTAAAAGAAACCCAAGACAAAACAAAATTGCTCTTCTAACTACAGTCTCTCTTTCTCCGTGAGAGATATATGAAATAAATCCAGGCACAAGCGGAAGTGTACAAGGCGCCAAAAACATAAAAAGTCCGGCAAGAAATGATGTGATAATATTTACGTGTTCCATAAAGTAAATTGTAGCAGATTTAAAAAAGAACACCGATCCTAGATTTAGGATCGGTGTTCTTTTTAGAATTATTTCAACTTCTCTTCCCTCACAATTTTTCCATCTTCTAAGTGAATGATTCGATCACAATAAAGTGTGTATTCTTTTTCGTGAGTCACCATCACTATAGTCTGACCTTTTTTATTTAGATCACGTAATACTTCAATAATATGATTTCCTGAAGCAGAGTCTAGGTTTGCAGTTGGCTCGTCGGCAAATAAAATTTTTGGGTTTTCGGCAATAGCACGAGCGATAGAAACTCGTTGTTGTTCCCCGCCAGAGAGCTGAGATGGTCTATTATCTTCTCTGTGTGAAAGTCCGACTTCAGTTAGAGCTTTCAGCGCTGTTACTTTTGCTTGATCCATAGACTGTCCTTTCATCAAAAGTGGAATAAGAACATTTTCCGAAGCAGTGAGTTCGGGCACGAGAGCATAGTCTTGAAAAACATATCCCAGTCGATCGAGTCTAAATTTTGTTCGTTCTTTGTTTGAAAGTTCGAGCACTTTTTCTCCATCAACAATAATATCTCCTGTTGTCGGTTCATCAAGAAGACTGATTTGGTACATCAGTGTTGATTTACCAGCTCCTGACTTCCCCATGATCGCCACGAATTCACCAGACGAGATACTCAAGTTAATACCCTTTAATACATGAGTTTCGAGAGGTCCGTTTTTATATGTTTTTGTAAGATTTTTTACTTGTATCATAAATGAATATTATCTACCTAGAATAGAGTCTAGCGTATTTTTCTTAATAATCATCGACGCAGGAATAAAGCCAGCAAAGAATGTAACAATTAGAAGTAATAAGAATTTTCTCATCGTACTATCAAACGGCGCAACTAATATTCCATCGGAAAATGGAAAATCAATCGGATGAGCGTTAAATCCAGGAACCATGAGGCCGTAGAGAACGATCATTCCGAGTACGGCTCCAGAGATCGCATAAAAGAGAGATTGGAAAATATACGCGAACTGGATTGAGCGAGCTTCGATACCAATCGCTTTTAAAATACCAATATATTTTCGACGCGTAATCGCATTGATGAAAATAATAATGAAAATAGTGATTGAGGCTACGATAATACCGATACCTCCGATAATATTTCCAAGAAGTCCGAAAGCGAGTTTGATATCAGTTAAAAATTGTGGGATAGCTTCTTGTGATGTTTGGATTTTTGCATGCTGACCAAAACCACTTCTGACCAAAATAGTTTTGAGTGTTTCTTCTGATACTCCTTCTTTCGCGATGACGGCGACTTCATTGATATTTAGATTTGTTCTATCAAAAAATCGAACGAATTCACTTTCTGTCATAAAGATTCGAAACGATGTTTGATCGACCTTACTGTCAACAATACCTTTTACGGTATATTCTTTTGTCTTTCCATTTGCAGAAATACGGATTCGTGTTCCTGGAAAGATATCATCAAGTGTATCGAACCCTTCACCAAAAGCGGAGACGTAGCGCTGAATCATATTCGCACCCATAAGAACGTAGGCATCGTCGCCTGGTTCTAGGAACTGCCCTTCAGTTACATAGCGAGACAGGTGAGTAACTTCATCTTCTTTAGAAATGTTTATACCAGCGACTTGTGCACCCACGCTATCCCGGAGAGCTTCTGGGTCTCGGCGAGTACGGTAGTTTGCTTCAATATTTGCTGATTCAAGAAAACGTGCAGTATAAGAATCTACTTCTGGAATAGTGTTTATTGTAGTTAATATATTTTGACTTTCATCTATATACGACTCACCTTTTGGAGTAGAGAGAAGAACGTTTCCACTATATTGCTCTCTGTTTGCTTTTACCGATCCTTCGATAAGACCAACCAGGATTCCTGAAACACCAACGAGATTTAAAAATGTCAGCATCATAATAAAAATAATAAGAGCCGTCGTCCATTTATTTGCACGTTTGATTTGTCGTAATCCTAAGAGTAGTCCGACTCGAAATGCTGGTCCCATATTATTCTTTAAATTCACCGATTACCACGTCTCCTGCTTTCAACCCAGAAATAACTTCAACAAATCCATCAGAGCCTTTTAGACCTGTTGTAACATAAACCTTATCGTTTTTTTCTTCTTCTAGATTTTCAACAAGTACAAATTCTCCAGTCTCGTCAGTGTCAATAAATCTTGCTGGTAAACGAAGTACTCCTTCTTTTTTATTTTTAATAATAGAAACACGAGCAGTCATACCTGAACGAACTCGAGCATCAGGTTCTGTAAAAGACACTTTGGCACGATACACAGACACTCCGTCAACTTCTGTCTGGGCTGGGTCAATAGAGACTAGCAACCCTTTGAAAATAATATCTTCTCCATATGCATCAAGCGTAATATCTGCCCCAAGATTCACGGCAAGATTTACAATATCAATTTCAGGAACTTCTACTACAACTTCATATGAACCATCGGAGATAACTCCTGTAACTATTTTCCCAGCTTCAGCTATTTCTCCTTGCTTAATGCTAACTTTTGAAACAACTCCAGCAAAAGGAGCACGGATTGTTCTTTCGTTTATCCCTGCTTGAATCTTTGCCACGCCCGCTTCTGCTTGTTTTATTTTCGCGTTAGCAATTTCTGTTGAAATGTTACTTGACTCACTGGCATCACGGCTTACTAGTGCACTGTTGTAAAGGTTAAGAGCGGTTGTATATGAAGAACTTCTTGTGTTTGGTATAGGAACGACCCATTTAGTATTTGTATAATTATCAGATTCATTAAATTCCAAATAAAGACCATTTTCCCCTAATTTTGAAAGCGAATATTGATTTACAGTACTTGTTCCTTGTTCAAGACCAGAATATTTAAATGATGCACCCGACTGTGCAACAGAGGAATATATATCTATAGTATACTCTCCACTTGAAGTACCTGTAAAAGAACCACTGACAACAGGAGGTTCCATACTATAATCATCGTTTTCATTTATCGGATAGGCTTGGAGGTCGTTGTTTAAAAGATTTAAATAAGCATTCTTAACATCACCATCAAGTTCTGCTGTAGAAACCTTAGCTTCTGCTCGTTTTAATTCTAAATTTGCAATAGCATCTGTTAGATCTGCTCGTAGACTATCATTGTCAAGCTCGGCTATTTTCTCGCCCAAAAACACGGGGTCACCAGCGTTTTTATAAACTCTATCAACTGTTCCCGATGTAGAAAAAGCCATTTCAGCTCCAAAGACTGGGTCAACTTCACCGTTTAAAATCAAATACTCCACAACTTCCCCTGAAGAAACTTGATACTTAGAAACACCTTCGTTACTGTCTTTATTTCCAATGAATAAGACAAGTAAAAATATTAAAATAATCCCCAGGAATAAGTATTTATATTTTTTAAAATTTATTTTTTCTGATATTTTATTTAACATAGGACGCATTGTAGCATTAAATGTCAATAAAACAAAGCCCTGTTTTCATGGGCTTTGTTTTATTTTTATTTTATCTATTGAGAAGATTCTGAATAAACATCGACACTTGTGCCAACGTTTGGTCCATTTTCTGCACGCTCACCTCCCGCACCTCCTGTCACCTCTGGAGTTGGTGCAATCACTTCTTTTTTACTTTTTCCAAAAGCGAGATAAATCACGATAGCTATAACAACAACCCAAAGTATGATTTTTAAAATATTTCTCATAGGATAATACTTAAATAATAACTACTTACATTATACCAAAGTATCAATATCTCATCCAGAAAAAAAGAGCCGCTCATGGAGCGACTCGGGGTACACTATTTACATTCTTGATCGGAATACTTACGAAAGAGTCCAGTGATCATTCCGATGAAGATGATAAATACAATGTGAAAAAACTCAAGAATCGTAGTCGAGTTTGTCGTACTTTTCACTGCACGCCACAGAGGAGCTATGTAAAAAGCGAAAAGTATGGCAAACCACAGAAGCAATCCAGTGGCTGAAGGACTTGGGTTAAATGAAAGTGCTATCATGTTGCAGGTTTTTTGGTTCCTTTTTATTTGTAACTGTTAAAAAGTTTTTTGTCAAAATGTTAATTTCTTTTTATAATTTTAAAAGAGCACCTTACACCACAAAACCATGAAAACTTTCACAACCATAGCCTTCTGGCTTTTTCCTTTTATTACTTTTACACAAAACATTTCAAAGCTAACTGACATAGACTGTGAAGAGATAAAGAAGAGAAGAGAATACAAACAAGTGCTTGGTAGAGGCACGCTCTTGCATATATCTTGTAAAGACCTAACCCACTTGTTTCTTCTTCTAGAAGAAGAAACAGATTCTTCTGGGATATTACTAAACAGTTCATATAAGGTGATAGGTAGAAACTTAAAGCTAACTTCTGTCGGCCCTGATTTCTTTGTTGTAAAAAGAAAAAGTGTGCCAACAAAATATCAATACACCTTCGAGACAAAGTCGTGGAGATTAGACAAGGCTGTGTCACCATCATGGAGTACTGGAAACAGAGAAGACCCTTAACGGGTCTTCTCTTTCTTTTTTAAATTTTATTTAAACATTACTTTGATCTGTGAAGAGTCATCATATTGCGCTTCACCTGATGGATTATCTTTTTTCAATATGAGGAATCCATAATCTCCTTTTGGTATGAATTCTAGTGTTCCTTCAAAGGGTACGTAGTCTGTTGTCATCCACTCTCCTTGTGCCATTATATAAGACTCTCCAATAACAACTCCGTTTGCGTCTGTGATATCTACGGGGGCGCTCGCTTCAAAAAACCAATTCCCTGGAGCCTTACCAGTAATCTTTAACGGACTTGTAACGACTGTATTCTGGACAGGATGATCAACGAAGATTTTAATTCCTTTTAAACTTGTGATTGAAAAAGCCTCGTCACCAGTACCATTTACAACCTCTTCGTTATCAATGCCCGTGTTCGCACTATTGTCTTTCACAAATCCTAGTAAAAGAAAAGTAACGCCCAATGCTAATAAAATTATAAATATATTTCTAATCATTTTAAATGTTTCCATAAGCCAATTATAGCAAAAAATAAAATACTGCAGAAGCAACACAAAACCCCGCAAAAGCGGGGCTCTATGTAAGTGGGATAAAATTATCGCTTCTTTTTAGCAGCTTTTTTCTTTCCACCTTTCTTCTTTGCAGCTTTTTTAGCTACTTTCTTCTTTGCAGCTTTTTTCTTTGCCATGTTAGTTAGATCACTTACGTGATAAAAAACTAATAATAATATCAACCTACGTTCTCCTTAAAACTTTTGCAAAAGCCTGAAGGAAAGAATGTTTGAAGTGAACGTTACTAAAATTTTACTTCTTATTTTAAAAAAAACATAGAGCAAAATAAAAAAACTGTGTAAAACTTTTTTATTTTTCAAAAATAAAAAAGTTTTTAAAATAAAATTTAATTATTATAAAAAACAAAAGATAGCTTTTTTATTTTTATAATATAAAATTAAAAAGAAATACAAAAAGCTATGAGATACCCGCGCACAAACCGTCCCAAGAAAAAGAAACACAATATCGTTCCTCTAAAACCACGAACTGGTACGCTGAACAAAAAGAAAAGGCCGTCAGTTTTTGTAAGAGATACTTTGAATTGGCTTAACACACAAGCTGATCAAACAAGGCAGCCTTTTACACTTTACTCAAACTAAAAGCCCGCTTTACGCGGGCTTTTTTCTTATATTGATTTGAAAGTTATGTTTGTAGGAAGTGAGAACTTAGATTCATCTATTTTCCATACCACACATTTATAATCAAGTTCTTGATCTGTTGGAACGGTTGCATGTGTTTCTTTTGGAACTTCTTTTGTTACTGGAGCTTTGTATCCATCTGTTGTCATTGATGACCAAGTATAAACTGATTCCCCGTCGCTTATCATATAAGTTTTTATGTCACTCATAGCACCAAGCCCTTCTATAGAAACCTTACTAACAAAATCTCCTCTGATTTTCTTTCCGGATATAAACACCGTTCCCGTGGAGTCACCCACTTCTGTTTTGTGTGTAAATGTACATTGATAACTCCCTCCTTTTTCCATTAGTTTGGTCAGGGTTGTTTTTTCATTAAAATCACTTAGAACTTCTTCTTTTTCGGATTTTGTAGAATCTTCACTTAAAACTTCTTCGGATGAAGAATCTTTTACTTCGTCCTTTTTATCACCAGAAAAAATAAAGAATGCTACACCTCCTAACACTAAAATACCTAAAACTATTTTTGCCATATATTTAAAATAAAATAACTAATTATAATATTATACATAAATCTAATATTTTTTTTCACCATCTCTATATATAGAGACAAGTGCGTGAAATAAACTTAACGTTAAAGGTCCTATTAGAACTCCTATTGGACCAAGTAGGGTGATACCCCCAAGAACGGCAAACAAGACGAGCATTGGTGGAATATTAAGTTTTTTCCCTATAACAAATGGACGCAGAACTTCATCTGACGCACCGACAATAACTCCTGACCAAATAGAGAGGCCAATTGCCGAACCTGTGTCTCCTGTTGCAAATAGAAATAAAATAACTGGAATAGCTACAAGGCCAGTACCTACCATCGGCACCAAAGAAGCTATCGCAGCGATAACCCCGAAAAGTACGGCGTTCGGAACACCGAAGATAGCAAGACCAACCCCCAGAAGCGCACCTTGAGCAAAGCCGATAAATAGATATCCAAAAATAATTCCGTTTACGGCGTTTTTAAGTCTCTCAATAACTTTTTTATCATACGTATCCGGCAATGGGCTTAGGAAAATGATCGCCCTATTCCACCTGTTTCCGTCTTTTAAGAAATAGAACATTGAAAGTATTATCAAAAAGAAAGAAAAGATTGTACTAAGAGTCGAGCTAAAAATCTTACCGATATCTTCTGAAATGGTCGCCACAAAATCAGCGATTCTCTGCTTTAAATCAATATCAACATTTTTTGGTAAAAAACTAGCGATTTTAACTTCTAAATTTTCTAGAAATTCATTTGAATCATAGGTAGATGTTAAAGATTGATATAAATCTGTTGATTGTTGAAAAAGAAGTTTTCCAACAAGGAAAAGCGGTCCACACAATATGATCACAAAGAGTAAAATAGTAAAGATTGAAGATAACCAACCTGATTGCCACGTCATCTTAGATTGAAGCCATGTATAGACAGGACTAAAAACCAAAGCCAGTGAAGCTGAAAGTATAATTACAGTTAAAAATGGTCTAAATAGAAAAATAGTGAAGGCTAGAGCAAGTATAAGAAGTGTAAAGAAAAAATATTTTGGAGGAATTCTTGTATCCATACATTAAGTATATATAAAATAAGTTTTTAATGCTAAGAAATATCCACAAAAAAAAGACCACACCCCTCAATGGGGTGTGGTCAACTCAGGGTTGATCCTAGGAGGCAACTTTTTCGCGAGGTGCAACCAAAGAAACCTCACGTATTACATTGTAGAGCTGAAAGCTCTCTGACTCCTTACTGTGATGGATCTCGTAGAAAGCAAACTCATGCCCGTGACCGAAACTCACAATGATACAGTTGTATGTATTGCGACTTTCGTCATTAGGTTTCTCTGGTTCGAAACGTCCAGTAACCACACTGAAGTTTCCCTCTTGGGGAACACCGAACTCCTTGCCCAAAGAAAGAAGTGGAGAGAAATCACGACCAACCTCAATATAGTTAAGCACTCTACCGAAACGAGAGAAAATGACGCGTACGCCCTGACTCTCGTTGGTGATAGTGGTTTTTATATTCTTGTTGGAGTTACCCAACACTAGACCCTCTGTCTCAGCGAGGCGGATCTTACAAATCTGCATGCGTTTGTTTTGGTTTTTTGGTTAATGAACGAAAGACCGACTTATAATTTATGATAATAAACTATTTTTGTCAATGATATGTGTTTACTGAAACATTACTTATCAAGGTAACTTATGCTACCATCTCGATATGAGCAAAAGCCTGGAAGACACAACTTGGGATGTTGTCGTAATCGGTGGTGGTCCTGCCGGTATGATGGCGGCTTACACTGCAAAAAATCAAAATAAAAAATTGAAGGTTGTTATTGTTGAAAAAAATGAAAATCTAGGTAAAAAACTTCTCATCACCGGCGGAGGACGCTGTAATATGACAAACGCCGAATTTGATACTCGAGTTTTACTTTCTAAATATAAAAACGCTGGACCATTTCTTTTTTCTCCTTTTTCTGTTTTTGGCGTGAAAGAGACGCTAGAATTTTTTCACTCACGAAATCTTGATACAAAAGTAGAAAATGAAAAACGCGCCTTCCCTATTACCAACCGTGCTGAGTCTGTTTGGAATTTATTGGTTTCTAATTTAAAAGAAGTTGGAGTAACAGTTCTTTCAAATTCTCCGGTTAAAAAATTAACAAAGGAAGAGGGAAAAATAAAGGAAGTTGTTTTGGATAATGGGAATATTATTTTAGGTAAGAAATTTATTATAGCCACCGGTGGAACTTCACGACCAGAAACTGGATCTACCGGCGACGGATTTAAATGGTTAAAAAATATTGGTCATAAAGTTATCGACAATGATGCATCACTTGTACCGATAGCGATAAAAGATTCTTGGGTAAAAAAACTTCAGGGTGTGACTTTAAAGGATATTAAACTTTCTCTTTTTCAAGATGATGAAAAGCAAAGAATAGAGAAAGGTAAGATCCTTTTTACTCACTTTGGGATTTCAGGACCAACAGTTTTAAATATGAGTAAAGACACGGGAGAACTTCTGAAATACGGAGAAGTTTTTATTGAACTCGATCTTTTGCCAAAAGAAAATTATGGAACTCTAAATGAGAAACTTCAGGAACTCTGTAAAACAAATAATAAAAAGATGATTAAAAATTCTCTCGGAACTCTTATTCCAAAATCTTTAGTAGAAATTGTTTTAGAAAAAGCTGGTGTTGAAGGAGAAGTTTTTAACAACAGCCTAACGCGTGAAGGAAGAATTTCTCTCGTTCAAGCTATCAAACACTTAAAAATGGAGGTTAAAGAATTGTTAGGGAAAGATAAGGCGATCGTTTCTTCTGGTGGAGTTTCTTTAGAAGAAATAGATTTCAAAACAATGCGTTCACGACTTTTTGAAAATCTGTATGTAGTAGGAGACGTATTAAATGTAGACAGACCATCTGGTGGATACAGTCTTCAACTTTGCTGGACAACTGGATATGTCGCCGGGTTTGATGCAGGGGTTAAATAAATAGTTTAATTTTCTCTTCCCGACTCAACCTTTTAAGCTCTGCTTCACGACTTCTAGATTTTGCATAGGTTTTACATTTTTCGGAATATTTTAAGATTACGGGTCGACGAATTTTTGTATAGTGAGCTCCCGATTTTAGGTTATTGTGAGCGTGAAGTCTTTTTTCTAAATTATTTGTCGAGCCGACATAAAGAGTTTTATCTTTACACTCTAAAATATAAATGAAATAGTTCATGTGAGAATTATACACGAAAAAGCCCGGCGCGAAGCGCCGGGCTTTTTCTATTATTTCTTTTTCTTAGATACTTTTTTGCCTACTTTCTTTTTTGGCTTTTCTTCGATTTCTCTAAGCAGGGCTGGAATATCTCTTTCTTTTTCGAGAGCTTTTGGCTTGATACCTTGTTTCATCATATCGATTATTTTATCAAGCTTTGTGTTCAGAGCGTCTATTTCTTTTTTTAGGTCAGAATTTAAAGAAGCTGGTTTAACATATTCTCTTTCTGTTCTATCTACTCTTGGGAATCTTGGTTCACTGAAATTTCTCTTTTCAGAAGAGCCTTTATTTTCATCTTTTTGATCACTAAAACATTCGTTACAGTAAACTGGCTTTTGCCCGTTTGGTTTGAAAGGAACCTCACACGTCTTTCCACATCCAGCACAAATAGCTTTGTGCATCGTCTTTGGACCATCAGATCTTCCGCCGAATTTACTACCAAAAGAAGGTCGCCCTCCAAAAGATGGTCTGTCTCCTCCTCTTTTAAATCCACCACCACCTTTATTTCTATCACCGTATCCTCCGCTTCTTTTAAATTCAGCCATATATGAAAGACTAGCGTTTCTAGTCCAAGTTATTTATAAGTATTGACAGTATACACTTGTTTAGGTAAAAAGCAATCAAAAGCCCGGCGCGAAGCGCCGGGCTTTTGATTTACTTTGCTTTTACTTTCTTTGGTTTTTTCTTCTCCTTATTACTCCTTTGTGATCGATCCGCCATATATTTTATAAATAAATAATAATAAACTTTTATTTTTTCTTCGCTTGTCTTTCTCGTTTATAGACACTCATTTTTTTATCTTTCTTGGCTGCAAGCATCGCTTTTTTTACCGCAAGACGCTTTTTTGTTTTTCGAGGATTTGCATTCTGAGGTTTTACATCCTGACTCATTCTTTTTGCCATGGTATTTTAAATTATTTTAATAAATGACTTGTTTCTAGTATATCAAACTTTTTTAAATTACTTACCTAAAAGCTTGTGGTAGTTAATATAAGAAATTACAAGCAGTATCATCGCAACTGTTGGGAACAAAAGAGGTGCACCAAAACCTGTGACAACCCAAACACTTACAAATGCGCAGATGAAATCAATACCAAATCCTGCATATGCCCATTCTTTAATCCGAGCTGGAACTTGTGGGATAATCAACGCCAGAGATCCTACTACTTTAAACACTGCTAAAATCGTGACAAAGTAGAGTGGATAACCAAGACCTGTAATGCCCGCAATAGACATTTCTGATCCAGATGTAAGGCCTGTCATCACACCTTCGAATAAAAATATAATCGTCGTTGATATCCAAAATAATATTTTTGCTTTTTTCATTTCTTTGTAAACACTAAATTAATAAATTTCTTGAAAATATTATATCAAACTTTTTATTAAAAACCCGCACAAAAAACTGAAGTCTTTTGTGCGGGTTGTGTAGGATATTAGTTTCCATTTTCGCCATCCCTTGTATTCTCGTCAGATTCTTTCCATTTGTAATTACCACCTCTGAAGTAGGTGTCTGCGGATTTATCTCTTAGAAACACCAAGAAGAAACCCACAGCAATAAGAACGATAACAGCCAGAATAGCTTGACCTGTGTCTACCCCGCGTACCATTTCCTCAGTAGTCTCAAGATTTTCCATCGGGATGTGATTTACACTAAGTTTTACTATAGATTTTCCATTTCAGCAAGTACAACTTTAATTTTTCTTCCCCAGATCAAGCACTTCATCAATACGAATTTGATCAACAAATTCTGGAACGTGAGAAACGAGAACCATTGCACCTTTATATTCATCCAAGGCTTTCGCGATAACTGGTAAGTGACGGAAGTTTATGTGATTTGTTGGTTCATCAAGGATAAGGAGTCCTGGACGCTCTATCACAAGTTGTGCAAAAGCAACCAAACCTTTCTGCCCTTCTGACAGACTTCCGATCTTCGTATGAACCATCTCTCCGTTTACTAAAAATCCAGCCAAGACAGTTCGGATTTGTTGCTCATCTACTCGTCCAAAGATTTTAAGCATTGCATTTGAAAGAGATTTATATGGAGTTTCATTGAAATCAAGAGTCGAAAAATCTTGTCGATAATAACCAACCCGAGCTTCCGTAAGAATCTCTCCACCTTCGGCTTTTCCGTGAGCCAAAGATTCAAGTAGCGTACTTTTACCAATACCATTTGGACCGGCAAGAAGTAAGTGCTGATTTTTTCGCAGTTTTATATTTACTTTTTTTATCGTTGGCTTTCCATTTTTCAAAAGAGAAACAGATGAGAGAACTAAAATATCTCCATTCAAATCTTCCTGGAAAGGTATGGTGAAGCTTTTGATAGTTTTGTCTTCTTTTCGAACATCTACTTTTTCTTCTTCGAGTTCTTCTGCCAGGTCACGCATTCTTTTCGCTACCGCACGCAGATTTCCTCCTTTCATCGCGAATTTATTTGCTTGATCTTTTTTAGCTTGTATTTCTTTTGCTAAAAGAGCGTTCTTTCTATTTTCTCGTTCCATTCGAGCAGCGATCTGATCTCGCACATCTGTATAGTTTCCGACATATTGTTCAATCTTTCGAGTGTAAACATCTAAGTACAAAACAGCGTCGGTAAAAGCATTCAAAAAGTGCGCGTCGTGAGAAATCACGATAACTGTCTTTTCGTAATTCACCAAAAAGTCTGTAAGATGAGAGATACCAGCTTTATCTAAGTTGTTTGTCGGCTCGTCGAGTAAAAGAATGTCTGGCTCTTGGATGAGCGCAGAAGCCAAAAGAAGTCGCGCCTGTTGCCCGCCAGAAAAAGACCGGATAGTTTTATCGTGGATTTTTTCATGACCTTCAAGATTCACCACCTCTAAAATATAATCAATTTTTCTATCTATATCGTAGATTTTTTCTTTGAAAAATTTTTGGAAAAAATCTCGGACAGATAGATCAAGTTCGTCTCGAGGTATGACTTGGCGAGAAATAGCGATCGTTGCTTTATTTGCCAAATGAACAGTTCCATCTTCTGGAGTTGAATCGCCTGTGATGAGAGAAAACAGCGTACTTTTCCCTGCTCCATTTTGACCCATCACGGTGACTTTCATTCCCTTTCGTATAGAAAAAGCCACATCTTCTAGGATGGGTTTATTTGGTCCATATTCAAAAAATACTTTTTCAAATCGTATTACGACTTCTCCGTGTGACATAGATACTTACTTTACATTATTTTTGAGAAATTGAAAGAGGTAACATTTTATTCTTTAAAACTTAAACTACTGAAACAACTAAATCTTCCTCGAATCATACGCCCAGTGAAGTAGAGCTTGTCTTTGTCTTGGTCGGCAAAAAATATCTCCTGCTCGACAATTATTTTTGATTTGCATTACATGTCTTCGCATCGCTACCCATCTTTTGATTTGTCGTTCGTCGTCATCTGTTCTTCTTCCCATATAATATCTACAGTACCATTGGAACCACCCACGCGGATCTTGTTTATTTATCCAACCTTTAGCTTGCCAGACAGAAAGTGGTTGACTGGCGTTTACATTAAAAAAGTTAAGTTCTTTGTGTCGCTTCCCATCAGGCGAGAGCTTCGCACCAATAAACCAATTTCTCGGAAACTCTTTTGGCTTGTCAGAAAAATAAAGCCCACCAAAAACCCCAAGCCCCAACATTTCTTTTGGTGTTAGTTCTGGTTTAAACCGTGAATCAAAAATATTTTTAGTTTTTATTTTTTTGACCATATTTGTTAATTAACAACAAGATAACAGACCAAAAGAAAAAGCCCAAGCCACCATCCAATATCAGAAATTACCAAACTAAACATTATTTTATTTTGAAGCCTATTTGGTAAAAGCTCAGCCTGTTTCCCTTCACGTTCTCGTCGTAATAAAAAAGGGCTTACATAAAAAGAAAGAAAAAGTCCATTCAACACAAGTACGCAAGCAATCAGCATATGGTAAAGCGGAACACCGGACAGTGATTCATCGCGATAAAATATAGTGCCACCGATTACTACAAGTAAAATACCTAGCCATATAAGTGGTTTCGTTACTTTATGTGTTCGTATTGTGGCTTCTGTCCAATAGGATGATTTTCTACCTAAGAATCCATGAATATCGATTACTGTCACCGCCCCGAGACCAATGATAAATCCTGCAAGCAATATAAAAAGTCCTATAAAATCTAGATTGGTCATCATTTATTTAAATAAGTTATAGTTAATTGTAAAACAGTCGCAAATGTTACCCATAAAAGATACGGAATATTAACATAAACAACCCATCGTAGTTCTGGAGCAATATACCAAATAGAAATAAGAGCCCAGAGAAGCGTGCTAAGCACAAGTACGATATCCAGAGAGGCGAGGAGATTATTTTTTAAAATAAATTGTAGTGGAGTAAAAGCAAAATTAAAAAGTAGATTTAATCCAAATGGCAATGCAACAGCCCAAGGAATTTCTTTCATAAATGCTTTATAAAAAATCGTACCAAAAGAAATCGCAATAATCACATACAGAACTGTCCAGACTGGACCAAAAATCCAAGATGGTGGCGCCCATGTGGGTTTGATAAGTTGTGAGTACCAGTTATATGTGTTCATAGTTATATTATAGCATTTTTTAATAATCGTCTTACAGTTTTAAGATTCCTAAAAAATTTTTAAATAAATACAAAAAAAAGACCCCTCGCTTATGTAGCAAGGGGTCTCGTTGTGGTGTGTTTATTTCTGAGGCAAGTCCTTTCGAAGGTAGTAACCAAACTTGCGCCGGTGAGCCTTCCAGTTGTTAAGGTACAAGTCGTAAAACCAGTTGCCTAATCGACGGAGTGGTGACTTTGTCTGCATCTGTACTTCCTCCTGTTCTTCGGTCAAACCGAGTGTTTTTGCCCACCAAGGTGTAAGAGCTGGTGGAATCGTCAATGTCCAGATCACTACCCACGCCACGAGTGGCATCAGGGTGGTGAGTGCCGGGAATTCCTTGAAGGCGACAACAGCAAGGACTATAGGAATAACTCCTGTTTCTCTGACAATGCAGAGGAACAAAGCTTCCTTCGTCGTTATCTTCTTGCCAAGGAGAGGCCACAAGAGGGACGTAAAGACCGCTACTGGACGAACTACGAAGATGAACAGTAGCGAAATGACGAGTCCCATGAATGCATTCTGCCAAAGGTCGCCTACACTGATAAGCGGTCCAGCCATCATGAAGATGGCGGGCTTTGCCAATGAGTCAAGATTGGTCTCCATAACCTCAAGTGTCTTACTGAATATGTGATTGCTGTGATTGTAATTGGCAAGCAATCCAGTAATAAATGCGGCGAGGAAACCATTGCCACCAAAGAAGGTGGCGAGCACAAACACGAAAATAGGGACAGCAAGCACGACACCGAAGTCGTAGCTTGTTTCGTTCTTGTCGCTCTTGTGCTTTTCGTAGAGGCGCATAATAAACCAGCCGATAAGTCCTGCAAGCACCCCGACAAAGAGCTCTTTACCAAGATGTGTCAGGTTGTGTGGTTCAAGGATTCCCGAGAACACATTCCCAATAGAAGCGACATCGACTCCACTTTGGATCATGATGATCACCGCACCTGTAAAGATTGCTCCAACAGCATCGTTAATGGCAGACTCAGCCACGCTGATGTCAATCAACCTTTTATATTCTGCTCTAAATACAACGCTTTTCAGTGTCGGTATGAGAGCGGCTGGGTCGGTCGAACCAATAATGGCTGCCAGAAGCGCAGCTGTTTTGCCATCAATACCGACAGCGAGCGCCATAATCAACAAAAGAAAAAACGTCACAAAGTAGCCAAGTGTTGCGATCAGTATTGTTGGCAAGGCAATCTTGCCAAAAAGTCTCCGCTCAACTTCGTCACCACCTGATTTCAAAATGACAGCAGCAAGCACTGTACATACAACAACGATGATCGTTGTCTGTGATGAAAGTGACGATAATGCGTCATGCAAAAGGATGCTGACTAACAGCTGAAGAGTGAAGGATGGAAAGATTGTGCCTATTGAAAACTCAGAGCACACCCAGCCGAAGCCGAGAATAAGTGAGAGTATCCAAAGGGTCTCCATGCCAGTCGGTAAATGCGGAAGTATAAGTGGACTAGACGCATTGACACCTATCGCAACAGCGAGGAGGACGAGAATCTTCAGGTATTGATTCATGAGTTTTTGGGGTTGTTGAGTGGTGTGAACTCAGAGTTTTTGTGTGAAAGAACGTGTCTTTTGACTTCATACGAATGAAGACTAGACAGATAACTATATTATTGTTTTATGATAAAAAGTCAATCTAAAATATTTCTACTCTCAATTTCACCTCATAAAAAATGTGCAATAAACTGTAGACTTAATGTTAGCTGGCGTCTTCGAGCTAGAACCTTTTAGTTTATTACCCAGTAAGGTTATTTTTAATAATTTTATAGCC
>JACCDT010699733.1_pt1 | contig 17636 bp, 19 predicted proteins | sample 7446291 | NCBI WGS metagenome assembly JACCDT01 (sample SAMN15323446, study PRJNA562643) | freshwater metagenome | isolation source: river surface water | place: USA:Blue River Watershed | collected 2017-08-17 | reverse complement strand
GTGGCCATATCGTGCAGGGTCATGTCGATGGGGTAGCAACAGTTGTGCAATCAGCACCTGGCGAAAAATGGGTGCAGTTCGATATCGCAGTTCCTGAACATCTTATGAAATACGTTGTTGCACAAGGCTCAATTACTGTCGATGGCGTTTCGCTAACCGTAGGTGCACTCGATGATGCAAAGAATGTGGTGACTCTGTGGTTAATTCCAGAAACTCTGGCAAAGACCAACCTTTCAACGAAGAAGAGTGGTGACTTGGTAAATATTGAGGTCGATATTTTGGCTAAGTACGTCGAGAGATTGATATCTAAAGGGGCACGCAATGCTGATTAATTTCACTGATGCCCTCGATCGCTTCAGACGTGGTGAGATGCTCATCGTTGTCGATGATCACGACCGCGAAAATGAGGGCGACCTCATCATGTTGGCAGAGCATGCAACAGCTGAAAAGACAGCGTTCATTGTTCGCCACACAACCGGAATTTTGTGCGTTGCAATAACGGCAGATCAAGCACATCGTTTGCGTCTTCCCTATATGGTCGAACAGAATCAAGATGTCAGAAAGACTGCCTTTACCGTCTCGGTTGATTTAGCTGAAGGTCTAACAACGGGTGTTAGTGCAAAGGAGCGCACAGCGACAATCCGTGCACTCGGTAGTGCGACTTCACGTCCAACAGATTTCATTCGCCCTGGCCATATCTTTCCTCTGATTGCTCATGCGCAAGGACTTGCTGAACGCCAAGGGCATACCGAGGCAGGTATTGCACTGGCTGAATTAACAGGTGCATATCCGGCAGCACTGCTATCCGAGATCGTCGCCGCAGATGGATCTATGGCTCGCGGACAAGAGCTGCTTGATTTTGCAACAGAGCATCAGATTCCAGTTGTATCCATTGCAGATATCCGTAGCTATCAAGAGCGCCTCGATCAACCAGCAAGCGTTGCAACATATCCGCGCCATGAATTTGAATGGGTTCCGGTTCAGTTGAAGAGCCAAGAGTGGGATATCGCAACATATCCATCGCTTAAGCATCGCGAACAAGTGGTTATGCGTTATTGCGCAACGGATAAGACGCCGCTGGTTCGAATTCACTCAGAGTGTTTCACCGGCGATGTTGTGCATTCGCAGCGCTGTGATTGTGGTCAGCAACTCGATGCAGCAATTGCTGCAATCGAAGCCCATGGCTGCGGTTACATCATCTATATTCGCGATCACGAGGGTCGTGGCATTGGCCTGACAGAGAAGCTCAAGGCTTACCTCTTGCAAGATTCAGGGCTCGATACAGTCGATGCCAATCTGCAGTTGGGACACCAAATCGATTCACGCGATTGGTCTGAAGCGATTGCAATCTTGAAGAACCTTAAAGTAAGCGCAATCAAGTTACTGACCAATAATCCGCTTAAGGTTGAAGCGGTTACTGATGCAGGAATATCTTGCGAGCAGATCTCACTTGATGTGGAAGAGAATGAATTTAATAAAAAGTACTTACAGACCAAGGCAGAGCGCTTGGGTCATGCACGAAATCTCGGGGGAAATTAATGGCCGGCCACGCACCAGATATCTCAATTCCACAGTTGCCCAAGGCAAAGGTCGCGATTATTTCATCCTCATGGCATCTCGATATTTGCGGTGATCTTGTTACTGGAGCAACCCGCGCGCTGACCGCTGCCAATGTAAAGGAAATCAAAACAATCTATGTGCCAGGTTCATTTGAGATTCCCCTTGCTGCTCAGAAAGCATTTGAAAAGGGTTATGACGCTGTAGTAGCAGTCGGCCTCGTCCTCAAGGGCGAGACACCACACTTTGATTATGTGTGCCAAGGTGTCACACAAGGCGTTATTGACGTGCAGCTCAAGTTCTCTAAGCCAATCGGTTACGGAGTTTTAATGTGTAACGATCTCGATCAAGCAATCGCTCGCTCAGGTCGCCCTGGAAGCAAAGAAGATAAGGGCTACGACAGCGCAATAGCCGCACTGAAACTACTTGAGCTATGAAGACGATTGCGTGGAGTGAAGGCACCTGGACTCGAAAACCAGTATCTGTCGTTGAAGTAGATAATGCGATCAAGGTTGAGTCCATTGAAGGAAGCGATTGGTGGCGCATAACTTCCTACGGATTTATTCATAACGATGGTCACGCACTTGTTAAAGATTTCCCTAATGACGCAGCGATGGAAGTCACCTTCATCCTGGATTACACCGAACAATTTGATCAATGTGGAATCTTCATTTCCGCTGACGATGAAAATTGGGTGAAGGCTGGAATTGAATTCTGTGATGGATATCCGCAAGTGGGCGCTGTTGTAACGCGCACAACTTCCGATTGGTCTTCATCGCGTATCTCTGAATGGATGGGAAAAGAGGTAACCGTGCGTGCAAGCCGCTCAGGTGATGCCATCACTATTCGAGCTGGGATCAATGGCGATTTACAGTTAGTGAGAGTTGCTCCGCTTGATCCAACTCGTGAATGGAGCGCTGGCCCTATGGCGTGTGCGCCTACTCGTACAGGACTCGTTACAACAATTACTGCTTGGCGAATCGGAGATTGCGACGAAGCGCTTCACTAAAGATTAAGCGACGAGTAGTGAGCGCTTAGAAAGTCCCATCCAGAAACCTTCAACCAGGGTCTCAGGGATACTTTCAGGGTTTGTGGCAGCTCCGAGAGTGACGAAGAGTGGCGTGAAGTGCTCGACAGTTGGATGTGCGTACTGAACAGCAGGCGCTAAATCTTTGTAGGAAGCAAGGGCGTCAACATCGCCACGAGAAAGAGCTTCTGCAGCCCATTGATCAAAGTCGGTAGACCAACCTGGCGCAGTTGCATTGATTGACCAATCGCGAAGGAATGGCAGACCGTGTGTCATAAAGCCAGAGCCGATAATCAGAACGCCTTCATCGCGAAGTGGTTGTAGACGCTTACCAATCTGAATTAATTTTCCAGGATCAGAAGTTGGCATGGATAGTTGCAGTACTGGAATATCACCATCGGGATACATAATCTTCAGTGGAACCCACGCACCATGATCGAGTCCACGACGTGATTCATGCAGTGGTTCGTTATCAGGCATCATCGCAGCAATGCGGGCAGCAAGGGCAGATGCATCAGGAGTTTCGTAAGTCATCTCGTAATATTTCTGCGCAAAGCCACCGAAGTCATAGACAAGGGGAGTACCGGCAACAGGAGATGAAATCGAAATCGGCGCAGATTCCCAGTGTGCAGAGACAATCAAAATAGCTTTTGGTTTCTCAAACTTCTTTGGCATCGCTGCAATTTCAGAGGACCAGACAGGATCATCAAGCAGCAGCGGTGCTCCGTGTCCGATGTAGAGAGCAGGCATCTTGGTCATAGAAAGAGGCTAACACGAAGTAGTTGAAATTTCAACTACTTCGTGTTAGTCACGAAATGGTGGCTGTGGAACCAATTCGTCTGCCAGCGGTGGGTTAGGTGGAAGTGATGAGTTCAGAAGTTCAAGCTCTGCATCGCTGAGTTTCACGTTTAGTCCTGTCATGGAATCCAAGATCGATTCTTTTCGCGAGGCGCCTGGAATTGGAATTGCAACCGGTGATGTTGCTAGATGCCAAGCGATTGCAATTGCAAACTTCGAGACGTTATGGGTCTTGGCAACTTCGGCGAAGGCATCGTATGAACCATTCTCCAAACTATCTTTAATATCAATTCCGCCAAGGGGAGACCAAGGCAAGAAGGCAATTCCGTACTCGATACAGATATCGCGGACATCTGCCCATGCACGTGATCGTGGTGACCATTCATTTTGAACCGAGACAACGCCGCCTTGCTTAGGAGTTCCACCAATCTTGATTGCCCGGCGCAACTGTTCAGCTGTGTAGTTGCTGACGCCGATATTCTGGACAATTCCATGAGCTTTGAGCTTCATGACATTTTCGAATTGCTCTTCAAATGGCATGTGGTGATTGAGTCGATGATGCTGCCATAACTTGATTGTGCTGACCTGCATCTTGGCAGCTGATGCTTCCACAGCGCGATACAAGTAATGCTCCTGCGCATCGCGACCTGCGATACCAAACCAATCACCTTCCAAAGGTGCACGAGTAATTCCGCCCTTTGTGGCGATAACAATCTCTTCCTTCTGTGCGGCAGTTCCGCTCCATGAACGAACAGCTTCGGCAACCAAAGTTTCATTGTGGCCAACAGAGTTCCAGGTAGGTGCATAGATATCTGCTGTATCAAGTAAGCGAATACCGGCATCGAGTGCTGCATGTACAACGCCGATCGCCTTATCGCGCTCGTTGAGAATCCACTGTTTACTCTCGGGCATTCCAGATAGCGGCATACAGCCAAGACCAATTGCAGGAACGGTAAATGGGCCAATCACACGTGTGGATGTCATGTCGATAAGTATCGCGATTGAACCGTTAAAGTGCCACCCATGAGCGAACTATCTGCACAGGTGAGAAAAGCGCTCGATGCGGCTGTGGAAGCTATCGGTGGATCCACCCGTGATGGACAGATTGAGATGGCAGAGGCGGTAGCCAACGCCCTCACAGATCGCCACCATTTAATGGTCCAGGCAGGTACCGGAACCGGTAAATCATTGTCCTATATTGTTCCAGCCCTTGTTCATGGGCGGAAAGTTCTCGTTGCAACGGCGACTCTTGCACTGCAGAGACAACTTGTAGAACGTGATCTGCCAGCAGTTGTTCCAGCGCTGGAAAAAGCTTTAGGTCGTTCCATCACCTATGGAATTTATAAAGGTGTTGGTAATTATGTCTGTCTGCAGAAGATGAATGCCGACGATACCGATCCGGATGGCGAACTCTTACTTGAATCCTCCTATTTAGAGAAAGATGCAAAGCGCTTAATTGCATGGGCGAAGACCCCCGGAGTATCGGGAGACCGCGATGATGCACCAGAAGTTGATCGCAGAGTGTGGGCTGCAAACTCTTTATCGGGGCGCGAATGCGTGGGCGCCGATGCATGCGCATGGGGAGCGCAATGTTTTGCAGCTAAAGCAAAGGCACGTGCCCAAGAGGCAGATGTTGTTGTTACCAACCACACCTTGCTTGCAATTGAGATTGTTGATTCGCACCCGATCTTGCCTGAGCGCGATGCAGTTATCTTGGATGAAGCCCATGAATTTATGGATCGCACAACGCAAGCGGTAACCGAAGAGCTAACATCAGGTCGCGTACAACGAGCAGCTGCCATGGCTCGTAAGTACATGCCAGGTAAACCATCGGATGCCCTCACCAATGCCGCAGATAGTTTCCACGATGCGATGGCCGATTACGGCGAAATCATCAAGGGGGATTTTTCTGCGCAAGGTCGCCTAGAAGAGATCCCAAGTGTTTTGGAAGCTCCCATCAGAAAGTTGAAGGAAGCAGCAACAACCTTTGTGCAATTGATTTCCGCAGATGACGAGATCATTGATCCAGATGAGAATGCAGAACGTGCCCGAGTAAAGGGCGCGGTCCAGGAGATTGCAACGACCGCCAGCAAGTTGCTCAAGATGGGCGATGAACATGTGCTTTGGTACGAGCCAACATTCTCAACCCTTCATTTAGCACCGCTCTCTGTCTCACATGTATTGCGCAGTAATTTGCTGACCCAGACGCCAGTCATTGCTACATCTGCAACGCTGACAGTGGGCAATAACTTTGATGCGATGGCGCGCAGCATCGGTTTCGTTGTGGGCTCTGATGTCAATGAAGATTCTGGCGATGGCGATATCGATCCAGCAAATGTGCAGATGCTCGATGTCGGCTCACCATTTGATTTCGCAAATCAAGGCGTTCTCTATATGCCAAAGCATTTACCTGAACCAGGCCGTGATGGTCTGAGCCAAGCAGTACTTGATGAACTCGGCGAACTTATTGATGCAGCGGGTGGTCGCACTTTGGCGCTCTTTAGTTCTTGGCGCGGAGTAGAGGCAGCCGATGCACATCTGCGTTCTGTCCTTGTCGATCTTCCTATCTCCATCATTACCCAGAAACGCGGCGATGCAGTGGGGCCACTCGTGGAACGTTTTGCGAAAGATGAGACTTCCATCTTGCTCGGCACAATGTCGCTCTGGCAGGGCGTTGATGTTCCAGGAAATTCTTGCATCTTGGTTGCCATCGATCGCATTCCATTTCCACGTCCTGATGAACCCGTTATGTCTGCACGATCTTCACTTGCCGATGCATCAGGTGGCTCAGGATTTATGCAAGTCTCGGTTCCACGAGCTGCTCTGTTGCTCGCACAAGGTGCTGGACGTTTGATTCGCAGTATTGATGACCGTGGAGTCGTAGCAATCTTGGATTCACGAATCGTGACAAAGCGCTATGGCAGTGTGATTCTCAACTCAATGCCTCCCTTATGGCGCACCAGTGATGGGGCAGTGGTTCGAGATTCACTGCGACGGCTTGCTAAAGAGGTGGAATAATTTTTATGTGCCCACAACCAAGACGAGCCAGTTAAAGAGCGATCAGGCCCTAAGCCATCGCCAATGGCGCAGACAGCAATTAATTGATGCTGCAGCAGCTATCGCGATGGAATCTGGTGGAGCTTCAATTTCAGTTGCAGCGGTTGCTGCACGTGCTGGATTATCACGCACCTCGGTCTATGAATACTTTGCATCATCTGCAGATTTAGCTGCTGACCTTGTACTCGATGAACTCAAGAACTTTGCAAAGTTATTGGATGAGGCGATTGTAGATATCGAAGATCCAGAGGCAGCTATCGAGCGCTGGATTGAGACTTCTCTTCGCTACATCGCAGATGGCCAGCACTTACTTGCTAAAGCTTTGAACGCAATGGATTTACCACGAGAGCGTGCTGCAGATCTTGGTGCAGCGCACCGCCAATTACTTGCTCCACTCTCACGTAACTTGCAGAGCATAGGGGTTACAGATATTCAGAAGGCGCTATCTCTTCTGCAGGCGATTACCGATAGCGCTGCAAAGCGCATCGAAGCCGGAAACGATGCAGAGACTGAGATCAGATTGACCACAGCCTTCTGCATCGCCGGTATGAAAGCTCTCGCTTAGCCTTACTTCTTAACGTTAAGAACAAGTACCTGCTTTAGTTCGTTCCAGGTGTCGCTCTTTCCAGCAGCACTTGCAGTAACTCTGCAGATGCCGGCCTTCTTGCCTGTGACTACAGCGCCTTGAACTGAACAGCTCTTTGATGAACTTTGGTAGGTAATTGGTGATCCAAAGTTAGTTTCACGTGGAAGAGACTTCTTGGCAGAAATCTTTACGCTCTTTGCAACACCTGCAATTTGTTGTGTTCCTGGCACCAAGATAAATGGGTAGTTAGCAACTGATGCTGCAAAACTTTCATTTCCCTTAGTTGAATGTCCAAGTGCGCACTGACCTGAACCCTTTAGCGCTGTCAGAACACCGTTTGCCACTGTGCAATCTGCAGTAAGTGAAGTCAATGTGACAGGTAGACCCGACTTAGCCGTTGCTACAACTTTTGCCTCGGCTCGGTATGCCAAGTTACTTGGAACGTTACGGGTCAAAGCTTTTCCATTAAGCGTGACAGTCACTTCATCCGCAGGAAGAATTGGTGCAGCAGCACCTGCGCGAAATGAGATAGGCAGGAACTTATCTTCTGAAGTATCAGTGCCGGCAGTGCGATCTAGTCGGAAGAAGAGGCCACATTCGTTCTTCGTGCAATCAACGACTGTGCCACGACCCGAAATTGAACCAGTCACTGGCATAACGATCTGTCCTGTTGCAATCGAAGATCCTGGCTCTCCTGTCGCAGTTACCCATAGTTGATTGGCATCGCTACAAACCGCAGGACGAGCTGTTCCGACAGGTGCAATACATTGTTGAATGTACATTCCAGCTTTTGTCGGGAACTTTGTAAATCCACCATTGATCTTGGCGCCTGCTGGGTCAAGATTTGTCAGCGGACCGCTCTGAAATGAGAAGGTCTCAGCTGAAGCAACTGGAGTTCCAATTGGAAGGAGAAGCGCCCCAATTGCGACCACCATTGCGATATTTCTCTTGCTCTTCATATCTCTAATCTCCCTTTATTTTTTGAAAGTGATTGGTATATATAGATCATGAGTTCGATCGCCTTCGCGAAGGTGATCTGCTCTTACTGTGATTGCGCATTTAACTTTGGTGCAATCAAATGCACCGATTTTCTTACTAACTAGAACTTGCTTGTTAAATCTTCCACCTGGCAGAAATGGCTCAGCGAGTCCATCTGCATAGGGCGGTGCATTCGATGAAATCCATAACGATGAGTTACCGATTCCTTCTTTATTGATTCCTCCACCGCAAGGTGTAGGGGCGCTTCCAGATTTCGGCACCACGCAATATGCGAGGTAAATTCCAACGGTCTCATCGAAGTTCTTGCCTGTGACAGTGACGTTAGTTTTCTTCGAAACTGTTCCACTCTTAATTGAGATTGATTGCCCAGAATTTCCCTGCTCTGTCACTTTTGCATGCGCCACAGGAGCGGATGCAAAGGTGATGACTAGGCAGAGCGCACCAATCGTTCTCTTCATATGGCGAGAATAATTGAGTCAGGAAGCGTTGATAGCCGACAACTTGGCGCTACATGTCGGCAAATGATTTGAGAGGATGCTCCCGTGAAGAGAGTAATCGGGACCACAGTTGCGTGCATCACTCTTCTCTTCGTACTTACCGGATGTGGAGCTGCACCGGCAAAGATCGAAGGCATTTCAACCGCCAAAGCTTTATCTGTTGCGGCGCAGCAAGAGAGCGCAATGACGAAAGTTGTAGCGCTAGCAAATGGTTCTGCTGAAATCGTAAGCGCCTTGGGATATCGCAACGTTCTGATTGGCCGAGATATTGCAAGCACTGATTCTGATCTCAAGGATGTTCCGATTGTGACATCTGGCCATCAAGTCGTTGCAGAGAAGATCATCGGGCTAAATCCGGATGTATTAATTATTGATAATACGACTGGACCGGCGCAGGCGATTAGCGCCATTAAGCGCGCTGGTATCAAAGTTGAGCTCATTGATGAAGCGTGGAAGTTAAGTGAGATTAGCAAGAAAGTTCGTGCGATTGCACAAGTAATTGGTGCGCCGAATTCTGGTCTGGCATTTGAAAAGGTGATGGATTCTGCAATCAGTAACGTCGCACAGGTAAAGACCGGCACTCGAATCGCCTTCTTGTACCTACGTGGTGGCAGTGCGATTTATCTTCTGGGCGGTCAAGGATCAGGCGCTGATTCACTTATCGACGCCGTCGGTGCAGTCGATGTCGGTGCGCAGAAATACTCGAAGGCTTACACGCCGATTTCCGCAGAGGCACTTATTGAAGTTAATCCGCAGGTAATTCTTGTGATGGAGAAAGGCTTGGCATCGGTAGGTGGCATTGATGGTCTGCTTAAACTTCCCGGTGTTGCGCAAACCGAGGCTGGAGAGAACCGAGCAGTGATTGCCGTTGATGATTCTCTACTTCTCTCATTTGGTCCACGCACCCCAGATTTAATCTCGCAGCTTTCCGGCGCTATTTCACGAGTGATAGGTAAGTCATGACACGAAAAATAGCTCCCTCACTTCTTATCATCGCGCTTCTTTCAATCCTCGCTCTCTCGCTGGGATCAAGTGAAATTTCTGGTATCTGGCGTTACATCTTCAATCCGCAATTTGATTCATCATCTCTTGCTCATCAGATCATTTGGGATATCCGCGCTCCTCGTATTGCGGCAGCGCTATTAGTTGGTGCATCACTGGGAGTCGCTGGTGCAATTGCCCAGGCAGCAACAAATAACCCACTGGCAGAACCTGCCATCTTAGGAACATCTGCAGGAGCAGCGCTCGGAGTATTAATCGGCGTTCTCTCAAACCTTGTTGAAGTTGGCTCAATCGGTGCAATCCTCTTTGCAACTATCGGAGCACTGGCGATTACTTCCTTGGTCTTCTCGCTTGCCAAATCAGCGTTGACTCTTGTCACCATCGGTATCGGTGTCTCTGCAATTACATCTGCCCTGGTTGGTCTGGCACTGACTGCAGTAGGTCGACCTGATGCGCGTTCCATTTCCTTCTGGTCATTTGGATCCTTTGCTCTTGTTACCCCGGAAAATCTCATGATGTTTGCACCAATCTTGATTGCGGGAACCTTCCTTGCTTGGAAGATTGCACCATCTTTAGATTTGCTCTCACTCGGCGATCCCGGAGTTCGCCATATTGGAATGAGCCCACAGCACATTAGATTCCGCGCCTTTCTCCTACTCTCAATTCTCGTGGCGGTAACCGTCAGCACCGTGGGTGCTATTTCATTCTTAGCGCTTGCTGCTCCGCATATCGCCCGTTACTTATTTGGCCCTAGCAATCGCTCGCTGGTGATTCACTCGATGTTAATCGGTGCAATTATTTTGCTCACCGCCGATACCTTTGCCAGAAGTGCCTTTGCTCCACTTGAACTGCCGATTGGTCTGGTTACTTCACTTATTGGTGCGCCAATTTTGATTCTGACAATCAAACGCGGGGGAGATGTCTGGCGATGATTGAAATTTCTCACCTCTCAGTCTTTCGCGGCAAACGCGAGATCATTAAGGATTTCTCTGCCTCAATTCCCGCAGCATCAACTCCTGCAATAACCGGGGCAAATGGTTCTGGAAAGAGCACGCTCTTGGCAGCCCTTGCAGGAGATCTTGAGTATCAGAGCGGTCAGATTACGTACTCATCTCAGGAGCTTCGAGAAATTACTTTGCAGGAGCAAGCAACTATTCGAAGTGTGGTCCTGCAGAATCAGAGTTACTGGCTCTCCTTTACTGCAAGAGAAGTAATATCGATGGGGCAAAGCGCAGATGCTGTTGCACGGATTGATTCGATAATTGAAGTATTGGATATGAACAGCTTTGTAGATCAAGCTGTCACTACCTTATCTGGCGGTCAATCGCAGCGGGTTGAAATCGCTCGTGCCCTAATCCGCGATACACCTGTGTATCTCCTTGATGAGCCGCTGTCTGCTCAAGATGCCGAGAGCAAGAAGAGAATTATCTCGTACTTAGAGAAATTACGAGATGAAGGAAAGACAATATTGGTCATCGCACATATTGATCGTGACTCTTTACGCTGGTGTGATCAAGTTATTGATTTGTTCTAAAAGAAGCGGCCAGCTCTTTGCAAAACTTGGATGCAGCGGAAGACGCGTTACATCATCTAGCTTTACCCAACGAACTTCGTGCGATTCATCGTTGAGTTCATGTCCTTCTAGATTCTGATTTGCTCGCGCAATAACTGTGGAGTAACTCCAACCATCGTGATCATCAGTAAAGGTATGTAAAGGTTCTAGATCATCGGGATTAATGCCGGTCTCTTCGACTGCTTCACGGATAGCACCTTCAATAACGCTCTCGTGTGAATCACGTGCGCCACCGGGAATTCCCCAAGTGTCTCCGTTATGCACCCATGGTGCGCGATGTTGTAAAAAGATTGCGCCATCGCGAATGATTAGAAGGCCTGCAGCTCCATGTTTTCCCCAATGTTTTGAACCGCATGCGCACTCGATCCATCCATCACCATCACGCGCAGCCATACCCCTAGAGTGTCATATCTATCCACAGTCCGCTTTTTATCTTCGTTTCGCAATCAGGCAACGACCTACCCTGCCGCGCATGAAGCCAGCCGTACTTATTGCAGTGATTGCATTTATGGCGCCAGTTCCTGCGCATTCACAAGAGTGCATCGAAAAGGCGTGTATCGAGGTCTATACCCAAGATGGAAAAATCGTTATCGAGGGACGCAAAGGCACAGGGCCAGTTGAAAAGAAGTCTGTGGCACCGGCACCTGCTAAGAGTCGAAAGCCTGTTGTACCGAAGAGCGTTGCACCTGTTCCAAAAGTCACTGCATCAGCAAAACCAAAGGTAACAACGGCAACGAAGAAGCCAGTTGTGAAGAAACCGATAAAGAGAATAGCCACAAAGCCTGCGACATCGCTCAACGACAAGTTAGTTGAGATTCTGCCGACTGCTGGCATTGCGTACTCACCATCTTTCCAACCGCTGATCAAAGTGCCGGTCTTTTTCTGGTGCGATGTTCCACCCATTGTTACCAAGAAGATCAAGATTGTTGGGGAAGTGGTTGAGGTATCACTGAAGCCGACATTTCTCTGGCATTACGGAGATGGAGTTATTTACTTGACTCGTAAGGCTGGCGGGCCATACCCCGATGGCGAGATTCAGCATTCTTACTCAAAACCTGGCCACTATCTCGTACAGCTCATCACTAAATGGGATGGCGAGTTCACGGTGCAAGGTGTGACAACAAAGATTCCGGGAAAGATCGAATCTGTTGCCATCGTTCCAATCAATGTCGTTGCAGCCCCAACTCGCTTCTCAGCACCCGTTCAACTCTCTCGCTAATTCCATCAACATCACTCTGAAAGGCTTTCTCATGTCCACACTTACATCGCCACACGATTTACTTGCTGCTGTTCCATTTCTGATTGGCTACCATCCCAGCAATTCACTGGTTCTCGTCGCACTCAAAGAGGATTCTGTCGGAATGGCAATGCGCGTTGATCTTCCCACTGAAGCAACAAGCGCCAGCTATGACTTACTAGCAACTCATTTCACTCGTGAGGAAGCCGATGGCGCTTTTCTCGTTGCCTATATTCCATCTGAGTGCGAAACAGGAGAGAGCGTATTAATCAACGCCAGCGCTGCTTTGATGCGAGCAGGGGTTGAAATCAAAGAGTCACTTCTAGTTCAAAGCAATCGCTTTAGGTCTTTGCTCTGCATCGATGCAACCTGTTGCCCACCTGAAGGCAGTGCAGTTCCCGAAATTGATTCATCGCGCATCGCAGCAGAACATGTCATTGCCGGGCATCCAATGCCCTATCAGAACGTTGATCAACTGATCGATTCAATTGCAGCGCTGCCATCATCTTTGGATCTCGATTGGTTTGCTGAAGTAAATTCTTATTGGGTAGAAAGCGATGCAGAAGCGCTCAATGATTTACAACGTGATGGTGCAACAGCAGTGATTGATCTAGCTGGAGAATTCGAGGTGGGACGAGCAGCCGAAGATCGTGAACTCGTGGCCCGAGTCATTGGTCGCATGAGCGATATTCAGGTTCGTGATTTTGCCTTGGGTAGCCATACCCCCGAGACCTCCGATTGGTATTGGCAGATGTGGCGCGAACTGCTGGTGATGGCACCTCGCGGATTTGTTGCACCTATTGCATCGGTCTTTGCAGCCCTGGCTTACGAACGCGGTGAAGGTGCGCTGGCTCAGAAGGCTCTTGATCGCGCATTGGCCGATGATGAGAAATATTCGCTAGCGCTGCTGCTGCGCCGGGTATTTACCGCAGGATGGCCCGCCCAATCCTTTACTGCGATGCGTAAGGAGCTCCATCCAAAAGTAGTTGCCGGAATTTTCGGGTAATATTTCCACTGGTCACGAGTTCTAGTTGATAGCCCCGGCTGACTAGACGGCAACCCTCCACCGCGGTGGGGTGCTCCGGGTGACGACCAGGCAGTTCGCTCTCTGATTCAAACCAGAAGTAACTGCAAGTGCGTGAGGGATTTATATATGAGCAAGCGACCTAGTACTGAAGTCACCGGTGCGTGGCTTGAGGGCGATGATCCAGGCGATCGTAAATTTATCAAGATAGGTTCGCTCATTCTAGAAAGCGGCGAAGAGCTTCCTGATATCACTATTGCCTATCAAACTTGGGGCACGCTCAATAAAGATAAATCCAATGCAATTCTGATCAACCATGCAATGACTGGCTGGTCTGATGTCACAGGCTGGTGGCCACAGATGGTTGGGCCCGGTCTTCCTTTCGATACCGATAAATATTTTGTTGTGTGTCCCAATGTCATTGGCGGCTGCCAGGGATCAACAGGTCCTTCCAGTATTGCTCCAGATGGAAAGCGCTACGGCTCGCGCTTTCCCATCATCACCATTCGCGACATGGTCAACGCTGAAGTTGCCTTTAGCGATGCACTGGGAATTGATAAGTACTTGCTTTCGGTCGGTCCATCACTTGGAGGAATGCGCTCGCTGGAATGGGCGATTCAATTGCCGCATCGCGTAGGTGCAATCTGCACTATCGGATCATCTGCAGTTGCAACGGGCGATCAAATCGGAACGGCGTCAGTACAAATTCGCGCCATTAAATCTGACCCGAATTTCAACGGCGGGGATTACTACGATCAAGAACGTGGACCTAAGGATGGAATGGGGATTGCACGCAGAATTGCCCACCTCACATATCGCACCGAATCCGAGATGGATGTGCGCTTTGGTCGCCAGCTTCAAGGAGATGAGACCGGCCGCTACGCAGTTGAGTCATACCTGGACCACCAGGCAGAGAAGTTGGCGAAGAGATTCGATGCCAATACCTATATCGCCCTCACAGATGCGATGAACTCACATGATGTTGGACGAGACCGTGGGGGAGTCGCCAAGGCGCTCTCAGCCATCACAGTGCCCGTTGTTGTGGTCTCCATCGATACCGATCGCCTCTTCGTCCCTCGACTTCAGGTTGAGATATCGGAGTTAACCCCGACTGCGGCAGCTCCCATCGTGATTAGTTCAGACTTTGGCCACGATGGATTCTTAGTTGAGGCAGAAGCGATGGGCGATGCGATTCGGCACGCCTTGCAGGTTGCGGGTACAATATAGGTATTACCCCGAGCAGTTCGGGGGAAAAAACCTAAAGGACAATTGTGGCTGTATTTAGTGCGCTCAAAAACAAGGCAAAGAGCAAGAAAGCTACTCCTGCAAAGAAGGCTGTGGCGAAAAAAGCTCCTGCAAAGAAGGCAGCGCCTGCAAAAAAGGCGGCAGCTAAGAAAGCCGTTGCTAAGAAAGCAGCGCCTGTTAAGAAAGTTGCAGCGAAGCCAGTAAAGCCAGTCAAGGTTGAGATTAAGAAAGATTTAACTGCGAAAGAAGTACAGCAACTTGTCGATCTCAAGAACGCAATTGCGCGCCAGAAGGAGATTGTTGAAACACTTGCTGCAAGTGGTATCGAAAATTATCGCAAAGCTGTTAAGAAAGAGTTTATGGCGCTCGCACAAGAGGCTCGCCAATTAGATGTAGAGATTCCAGAAGCAACAGAGAAGGCACGCAAGGCAGGTCTTGGCTCACCAAGCCGCATCCTTTCAAAGGCGCAACTTGCACTGATTGCACCTAAAGAAGAGCCAAAGGCAGTCGAAGAAGCTCCTGCAAAGGGCGCGAAAGCTGCAATCGTTCTTGATGAAGATGGCAACGAGATTGTTGTTGAAGAGATTGAACTTGAAGATGTAGAAACTCTTATTGCAGAGGCTACAGATATCATCGATGCAGAGGCAGATGGAAAAGATCAGCCACGCGTTGTAACGCTTTCAGATGAGACTAAGAATGAAGAGGGTTCATTTACCCTTCTCGATTCTGACGCAGATGATGAAGAAGAAGATAAGAACGAGCGCGAGAAGCATAAGAAAGATCTCAAGAATGTAAACCTCGTTCTCGAAGCGATCAACGGCAAGATTCAGGGCGTTGAAGTACCGCCTAAGCACAATATTGATCAGGCAGAAGCGAAGGCGCTGACCTACAAGCAGATCCAACAGCAATTTGCGATGAGCACCTTCAATGAGAAGTCAGCAAAGCTCATTGCAGAATCCATTAATCAGGGATACCTGAAGAACCTGGAAGAACTTCAATACTTCTTCAACGAGCAAGCTCGATTTATTCAGATTGAAATCAAGCGCCTACCACCAGAACAGACAGTTCTTACGGCAGGTGCTACAGCTGACCCTGTTAAGGATTACCTCAAGCAGATCGGTCGCGTTGCACTTCTTAATGCAGAACTTGAAGTAGAACTTGCTACACGCGTTGAAGCGGGTCTCTTCGCTGAAGAAGCGCTTAAAAATACAAAGAAGATTGATAAGAAACTTAAGCGCGAACTTGAGTGGATTGTTGAAGATGGAAAGCGCGCAAAGAATCACTTGTTAGAGGCGAACCTTCGTCTCGTAGTTTCTCTTGCAAAGCGTTACACCGGTCGCGGAATGCTCTTCCTTGACTTGATTCAGGAAGGAAACTTGGGTCTTATCCGTGCTGTCGAGAAGTTCGACTACACAAAGGGTTACAAGTTCTCTACCTACGCAACCTGGTGGATCCGTCAGGCGATCACACGTGCGATGGCAGACCAGGCACGCACAATTCGTATTCCGGTTCACATGGTTGAAGTCATCAATAAGTTGGCACGCGTGCAGCGCCAGATGCTTCAAGATCTTGGTCGCGAACCGACACCAGAAGAGCTCGCTAAGGAACTTGATATGACACCTGAAAAGGTTGTCGAAGTTCAGAAGTACGGCCGCGAGCCAATCTCACTGCACACACCACTTGGTGAAGAAGGAGATTCTGAGTTCGGTGATTTGATTGAGGATTCAGAAGCTGTAAAGCCAGAAGAGTCAGTCACATTCACAATCCTGCAGGAGCAGTTGATGCAGGTTCTTGGCGGTCTTACCAACCGCGAAGCAGATGTCATCAAGGCTCGCTACGGACTTACAGATGGACAGCCAAAGACGCTTGATGAGATCGGAAAGGTTCACGGCGTAACTCGTGAACGTATCCGCCAGATTGAATCTAAGACAATGTCGAAGCTTCGTCACCCATCACGTTCGCAATCACTGCGCGATTACCTCGATTAAAACCGGATTGCACCATGACTAATCCAAAGGTCTTCATCAATCCCAAGAGCGGGTCTATTCGTATCACCGGAACCGTGGATATGGTCGATGCCGAGGGAAATGTGATTGAGACTCGAGAGAATCCAAAGTTCTGCGGTTGTGGTCAGTCAAAAGAAAAACCCTTATGCGATGGTTCGCATAAGGGCCTTCTAGAAAATAAGTAATTACTTAACTTCAACCAACTTCGCTGTCTCATCCTGAATTGCTGCAGCAACAGTCTTTAGCTTCTCGGCATATTCCTTGCCGTGATGTGCGCAGAACATGAGTTCTCCACCATTGAGCAAAGTTGCACGGACATAAGCCTGTGCTCCGCATCGATCGCATCGATCGAGGGCATTTAGAGGTGTGGATTCGAGGATTACTTGCTCGGTCATCGCGCTCTCCGTTCGCTTAAGTTGGTAGGTAGTGCTGTACATCTATGGAACATCATGACAGTTCTCTTTATTCCCCGCTCTTTAAATTGATTTCAATTATGTAAATATTTATAGGTCTGAGCGCATAAATATCGGGAAATTATCGATATTTGGGCCTTATCGGCGCGCTTACGCAGATGCGAAGGGTTCGCTGGCTAATCTTTGCCACCGTGGCTGACGAATTGAACTTTACCCCTGAGACAGATTCTAAAGATAGCTATACCGCAAAGGACCTAGCTGTCCTCGAGGGTCTCGATGCAGTTCGTAAGCGCCCCGGTATGTATATCGGTTCTACCGATTCTCGTGGGCTTCAGCACTGTCTTTGGGAGATCATCGATAACTCAGTAGATGAATCGCTAGCCGGCCACTGTAAGAAAATTGAAATTAATCTTGAAGCCGATGGCTCTGTAGAAGTACATGATGATGGTCGCGGAATTCCAGTCGATAAGGAACCAAAGACCGGACTCACTGGCGTTGAAGTTGTAATGACAAAGCTCCACGCAGGTGGAAAGTTCGGCGGCGGATCTTACGCAGCATCCGGTGGTCTTCACGGAGTGGGTGCATCTGTCGTTAACGCACTTGCAGAACGTCTTG
>JACCDT010973430.1_pt1 | contig 17651 bp, 9 predicted proteins | sample 7446291 | NCBI WGS metagenome assembly JACCDT01 (sample SAMN15323446, study PRJNA562643) | freshwater metagenome | isolation source: river surface water | place: USA:Blue River Watershed | collected 2017-08-17 | reverse complement strand
TTAGTGTACACTAACGTGTACCTGAGTACCAAGCGAAGGAAGTTTTAGTTTAACTAAAACTAATGGTGGTGTGGTAAAAAGCATTGTTAAGCCCATTGTGCTGAATTGTGCATAATAACCCCACGGTTGATTACACTAGATATAAAATAAAATTCAAATTTAAAAATACGTATTGGTTAAACGAAAAAAAAATTTTTTGTTAAGTATTAATAACTACTATACTATCGTACTTATCTACTTACATAACTAGAGAGGCAAGAAGTTCTGCTTCATCCTTAGAAGCTGGAACTTCAGTTGGACTTTCACTGCTTGGTGCGGGAGCTGCTGAAGTCGTATCAGTCTCTGAACCTTCATGATCAGTTGACTTCTTGTTAGAGAACAAGTTGTCAAACATGTTTGATCTTGACTCTCTGGCTTCAGGTTGCTTGACTGTGATTGCAATTGCAATGATTGGATTGGAGATACCTGCTGAGCTGCAGCAGACGCTTCCAAAATCAAGTCTTGCATTGAACTTGCATCCATAGACAATGTACTTGTGAATATTAGAATTCTTCACAGGTTCACCATCATAGGTAGCAAGGTCTTCAGTCTCAAAGTCCATAACTCTAGTCATTCGAGCGAGTCCTTTGCGTGTGGTATCCCTTGGATCATCAAAGCAATCATTCTTGAAGTCATGCTTCAATTGAAATCGTGCAGATGGATTAGGAAGTGCGTGACCAGCGAATGGATTATTAGGATCAGTTTCCGAAATCGTATCGTGAATCATGTTCCTAATCTTGATATCCTGGATTACCAATGGTTTGACATTAGCATTCTTACCCTTCTTCTTACTACCTGCAAGACTAATATGTCCTGATTCGAGATAGTGATCGAATTCGCCAGTGAAAGCCTCATTGTAAAGATCAATAGTCTTATACAAGAGAGATTCATGTTCTGGTCCAGGTAGTTCTTCGACAGTAATACCATCTTCCTTGGTCTTTGGACGTACAGTGTACTTCTTGACCTTGATGTATGGCTTACCATCTCTACGAGGTTCAACCTTAACCTTGCTTTCAAGGTTGATGGTTTCTGCTTCTTCTTCGGTAATAGGGCTAATAGATCCTTGATTCATTTCATCGAAACAGTCAATGATCGGGCGTCCATAGTTACCATTAGAGTCGGTGAAAGTGCACTGAATGTAGGTCACTGAGGCTTTTGCGGTTTTAAACGCTCTAGCTTCAGTAAGCTTCCACTCAAGGCAATCTGCCCACCAACGGCCTTCTCCATTATGCTTTTCTTTTTCGGATACAAGTCTGTTGTATACGTTTTCGCAGTTGAATAGATTTTGACGACTCATGATTTGATTGTATATATTTTGATTTCTAGAATTCAAATTTATTTTTTGAGGACGAGGATATTTGATATATAAGTAAGTGGACGTAGTCTTTAAATAGGCGCAAATACGTATGAACATTTACCTATTTGAATAAACAATACATATTAAGTATATTAGCATGTCCAAATACGTATTACAATTTAGTAAAGTACATCCAGATGCCAAGTTGCCAATAAGAAGGGTATCAGAGTATATGCTTTGGTCATGTAAAGATCAAATTATAGGTAATAACATAATCACAGTCCTCGATACTGGCTTGACTCCTGTTGATTTACCTATTGATAAGAAAATAATTGTATTACCAAATCAAGATTTAGTAAGTAAAGATATCAAATTGGTATCATATACGGATGGTTCAGATGGTACCTCTATTAAGCTAAGTATAGTTCGTAATACAACAGATCCTCATTGTTTTGTTCTCAGTAAAGGTACTCTTATTGGTTATTTCATCATTGTTAGTGTCGATATACCTGATATTTCGTTTGTATAAAAAAATCAATTTGAATTCTAGATCTTCTAATACATATATATAAATCATGGTATTCAACTATTCACTCCATCCAGAAGCAGATGCTACCAAGCATGCTCCATTCAAAAAGACATTGAAAGATGCAGGTTTTGATGTTCCAGCATTTCTTCCTGATGGACCAGTATGCATTCCAGCAAAAGGTTCTATTGTAATTCCAACTGCCATCAAGACCCACTTTCCAGCAACACATGTAGCATTGGTCAGATCTCGTAGTGGACTGTCAGTTAAGCATAACATAGAAATTGGCGCTGGAGTGATTGACAGTGCATTTGAGGCCACTATCCGTATTAAACTCTATAACCATGGAGATACTGGCTTTGTTGTTGAAGACGGTATGAGAATCGCACAGATTCTATTTGTTCAAATCTATTGTGGACCTCTACCTGAGCTTCAAGAGGAGACTCATGTAAGAGGTGAACAAGGGTTTGGTTCCAGTGGACTGTTCAACTAAGTTTTAGGTTATACATAAGTAGTTACCTTAATAATAAAAAATATTTTTTGTATACTCATACTTCTAGTTTATTAATCTTGTTCTTAAATTTACATGTAATCTTGAAGGTTCATAGCGGAAATGAGATCTTTTTTGCAGCAATCCGACTCGATTTGTAGTTGATCAATGAGTTCGGTGATATCGATCTCAATGGTAGGATCAGTAAGAATCTTGGTAACTGCGATGTTTTTATCGCCCCTGATAGCGTTTATTTTTCTCATAAGCTCTTCTCTGTATATCTTGGCAACATGTCCTAGGACAACACCGCATGTAAAGCAACGTACTTGTAGATGCATATTTCTATATATAGTATATGATAAGAAATATTCAAATTGATTTCTGTTTTTCGTATATGATTTAAAAAGTGTATTAAAAAAATATTATTAATAAATATATTTAGATATTTATATTAGTATACACTTTTAGGATTGAATCAAAATGTCAAAGACAAAAGCATCATCAAAAAAACATTGTGGAGTGGTAAAGTACCTTGAAAGAGAACATCCTAAATTTGCTGAGGTAATTTCGGATTTATGTTTAGAAGGCATTTTCAATGGAAGAAAGGGTGATGGAATTACCTTTCTCCTTCCAAATTCTGCTTTAATGGAAGAAATTAGTGACGTAGCTTATAATGGCGATCCAGAAGATGCAGTTAGCATGATTACGGCATGTGTGCTTTATGGATATGCAAATGATGCTGGCAATTTTCCATCCGTTACTGGAAATAAAGCAGGTGTAAAAATTGAATCATCTGCTCTCAAGGACGGTAAGGTAAGTTTTAATGGCGGTAAGCTTACCGCAATTCATAACAACAATTTTGTAGCATTTAAGGGAAATAAAGTTGCTATTTGGAATATTGTTGAAGGTAAACCAATTACTCATGGTGACTCATTCAATATTAGAGATGCTAAGACTAAACAAAAAGTAAAGAAGGGTGGATTTGTTGGTGATGATCTCAGTGCTTCAATTAGATCATCAATGCTTGCTAATATTCAACAAACTCTTGCTAACAAGATTTATAATAAAATGAATGGTAAAACTGTAGGTGGTGTTGATGCTTCTCAGAAATCAGTTACCAGTATTGTTAACAGAATTTTCCTTGAGGCAGAAAAGGAAAAGAATCTTGATGCTCCATTCACTAAAGCTTTCTCAGCAATTGCAAGTGTATGGGATACCGATGCTAATGTTATGGCATCTATGCTTCTTAATCCTGATCATCAATTATCTTCTGTTCTAGTACCTGTATACAACAAGCTTCATGTTACTGGCGGAGTAGATAGTGATCTCAGTCTTAACCCATCTGTTGAATACTCAAACTATAACAACCCAGATTACATGTCTGGTCTGCTAAATAAGCTTGGAGTTAAAAACAACATTGCTGCGGCTTCTAAGCTTCTTAATGAAAAACGTCGTGCAATTGCAGGTCACTATAACAAGAAGGAAGCAGTTTACAATAGTGATCTTTTACTGTCTGCATACAAGGATCTTTATCTTAGTAACAAGGTAGTTCATGGTGGAACCTCTGTTGATAATGTACTTCCAGCTTCTTTTCTTCAAAGTATTCAAGACACAGATAGTCTAAATGGTAGCAATAACACTGTCTATCATGCTCTTGGAAGAGATCTTATGAGACATACTCTCAGTCTTGCTAATGAAGATGTTATGACTGACATTACTCCAGTTAGCGAGTCTATTATTCAAAAGGAACTTGCTGGTAATTTTAGTGATGCTAAGATGTACTATGGATCATCTAACGCAGCTGAAAACGCAAAATTGTTCCTTGATGTTAAGGAAATCAAGAACATTGGTAGCCGTGCAGGATTTGATGCTCTTAGACTAAGCTTCCTTAACTCAAGTGACTCCCTTTATCTCCCATCTACTATTGCAACCTCAAATGAGTCTGCTCATGTTTATGGTGGTTACTATAACAGACAGCAAGTACACTCAGATGAAATCAGTAGTTCAAACGTTAGCTCTTTCATGGCAGAAAACTATGAAAGACTCATGAAAATGCATTCTTAAGTATAATAATTATAACGCAATAAAATGATAGGTGTAATAGTAAGTTGTAAATGAAAATATTTTTTTTAGATTACAAATTAATAATAGAATTAAAATATAATATAAATATTTTAATTAATAATCATATATAACATCTAGAAAAAATGGGAGCAGTAGGATCTAAAAGAGAAACATCTGGTATGTTTTCACATGCAATGAACTATCTAAATACTCATGGCGGTGATGATTCACTTGCTCTAAATGATGATATTCCAATGGAAAACCGCCTTTTCTACGGTGGTAGTCCAGCATCAGCAGAATCACTTCTTAAGGAACTCAAGGATTACCGTCTTTCAAAGTCCGCAAGAGCTAAAGAAACAGTTATGAAGGCAGTTATTGAAACTCTTGGTGATCTTGGAATTAAGTCTCATGGTAATGATATTGATTCTATTATCAAGACTATTGAAGAGAAGATTCCAAACCCACGTAAAGGAGATTCATTTGTTGACGATGCTAAGGCTCAAGCTGATATCTGTAAGAAGATTGCCGCTGCAGTAAACAAGGGAATGAAATCAGTTTATGGTGACCGTGTTGGAGATCTTATTGATCCAAAGGGTCCACCTGAATATGTCTGTTCAAGTGTTGTTGATCTTATTCATTCATTTAGTAGTGGTATTCATCTTGAATACCTTTCTGTAAGAGAATCTCTTGAAAAGGTAATTACTGAACTTGCTGCTGCTCATGAAGTGCTTAAGAAATCAGTTGAAGTTTTCATGTCAAAATTAAATGAAAGCAATGTTGATTTTGATACCGGTGCAGACAAATTTATTGCAATCTATCAAAAGGCAGAACAAGAAATTGCTCTTAAGATTCAGATATTATCTGGTCTTCTTAAGCTTAATGTAATGCCATCTCTAGAAGAACTTGAGCTTGCAATGAAGTCTGAATCTGAAGGACGTGATTATGTTAATTCTATTATTGGGATTGGAACTCAAGATTTTGGTGATTCTATTGCATATGCTATTAATAATATGGGAACAGTAGCTGGTCTTACCAATATTATTAACAAATCTCTTAAAAAACTCGATATGAGCATGGACGAATACCTCAACATTGACAACCTCAAACAACTTGATGCAATCCTTAATAAGAAACTTGATCAAATTATTTCTAATAATAATTCTGATCGTGAAAAAAAAGATGATCTTACTAGTATACTAATTGCTGTCGACAAATTAAAAAAATATTTTGTATCTAAGAATAAATTGAAAAAGATGAAAGGAGGAATTAATGAAAATGTTAGCGGTGGTGCTATCACCACCAAGTATAAATCTGCTGATGAAATCAGAGTTGAAAAACTTGATAAACGCATTAAAGCAATGCAAAAATCTCAAGAGATTCTTTACAAATCATTTATAAAAGAACTATATGGTGCATATGATGAACTTCTTAAGGTTATTAATGCATTTGGTCCAAAACTTGGAACTCAAATTAAAATTGGTCCACATATAGATGATCTCATTCAAGTATTTCAAAGACTTTCAAAGTCAAATGATCTTAGATCTAGTCATTTTGAACTCGCACTTTCTGGATTAGCAGATAATGATCTTTCCTCTAAGGAAACAAAACAACTTTTTGTCCAACTTCTTAGAGATATCATTCGTCATTGTGAACAAGCTAATCAACATAATAGTTCTGATTATTTTGAAACGCTTAAACAAGCAGTTAAACTATTAATTGAAGTTATTGAACGTTTTAATAAAATTGCTAAGATCAAATTTGGTGGACAAGTTGAACAACTTCAAGCTGATATTGCTGCAGTAGGTGGTGCCGATTCATACGCAATCACTTATGATCCAAAATATGTTTCTAAAGATTCTATTAAACTTGATGAAGCAGTTGGTACTATGATTTACTATTATTATATTGCTAATGTTAAAAGTAATATAAAGAACAATGCTAAAGAAGTAGTTTCATATGGAAAATCATATGAAAAAATTCTTGAAGAAGCAATTCGATTTAAAAGAGAAGATCTCATGAAGAGCAAGAAGGAGATTATTGATAAAGCAGTTTCTAAAATTACTGATGCAGGTAAAAAATCGGCATATGTTGATCAACTAGAAAAACGTTTTAATACATACGACAATCTATTGAGAGTAGTTGAAGCTGTTGATCTTCATCTTAAGGATACAACTGTTTCCCTTGTTGACAACCCAGATCTCGTTAAAGGTCTTAAGAAAACCCTTGATTCATCCAGAATTATTGCAAAATGGTTTAATGAGGAAGCTGGATCTGAGTTATTTAAGGCATTTTTAGCAACTGACGGTACTTATGCAGCAGAAGCTGATATTAATAAAATAACTGAAAGTGATGAATTTGCTCAACATCCATATCTTGCATTTAAAGGTACTCCTGGAATTGATACACTTGGAGAGGCCGGTAAAGATTTGAAATTTAGAAAAGTTGCTGAAGAATCTATTTCCAATTCGGTTGATAATTTCCAAGCATTACAAAATATCATCAATATCTTCATATTAATTGGTGGACCAACTAAAAAGAGCCTATCTGCAAGACAAATGTTTAAATATCTTGTTGATTATATTAAGATATCAGCAATTCATGATAACATTAAAGGTACTGATACATTAAGCAGGTTTACAAATGTATTACCAGAAGATCATCTAGGAGGTGGTAACAAAAACAATGAAGTTATTGATACCACACATGGATTAAAGAAGGACGATGATCCACTTACTATTCAAAAAGATATGGATCAATATTTCAAGTTTATTATGAAGAGTATTACTGGTAAAATTTTTGTAATACTTGGACTTTATCAACTTCTTGAATCTCCAACTCCTATGAATGAAATCTCTGATGTTAGATTTATTCTTGGTGGTAATTATTATGACTCTGCACAAATTATCCCTGAAGCCTCTGAATTTTATTATCGAATTCCTCGTGTTCTAGAATATTATAGAAATATTTTTGCTAGAAGCTATCTATTTAATCAGGCAGATATTGATAAAAAATTAGCTACTTATGGTATTGCCAAGGATAAGGACACTAGAGCAAATGTTATCAAACGTATTCAAACTGAAAGAAGTACAATTTATGCCAAAAGAGCAGATATTAAGACTGAGGAGAGTAATATTTCGGCAGAAGAGACTGGTATTAAGAAAGAAAGGCGTGATATTAATACCCAAGAATCTGATACTAACTCTAAAAACGACCAAATAAATACATTAAAGTCAGAGATTGCTGTATTACAAAAACAAATTAATGACAATAATTTGAGAATTAAATATATTGATACTAACATCAATGAAATTAGTAGACAATTAGCCGCAAATGGAATAAAATATACTTCTTCTACCGATTCCGCTGAAAGAGCGAATTTGAAAGTTGAAGAAGCTGATTTAAAACAAAAGAGGAACGACTTGAACACTGAGAAGAAAGCAAAAGAGGATGAAATCACGGACATGACAGGGAACGGATTTCAGAAAGACATCAATGATAAAAGGACTCAAATCACCACTATTGAGACGGACATTACTAATAACAATGATGTAGCAATTGCAACCGCCACTACTAATATTGGAAACCATGAAGCAGCAATAACCACTGCTGAAACTAATATTACAAACCTTAGAACTGAAATCGTTACTGCAAGACAGAATGTGAAAGATCTTGAAATGATTTTGGGGGCATTAGGAGATACTGTAAGTGGTTCATTAACGGAGGATTCTTCAATTACGATGTTAATTGACCCAGAAATGAAATTTTATGAATTATTCTCGCTTCTATGGGATCAAATTCCAATTGAATCAGTTCAAAATGGTAATTATTCTGATATCGAATGTAATAAGCTTATTAATGCTATTAATAAAGTATACAATGAATACAAAAATAAGGAAAATCCTATTAAGGAAGTAATTCAAGAAATGATTTGGGAGGTAAATAGAAGATATGGTATTATTTCAAAGAATGAAATCTTGAAATTTGGTGATCTAAGAAGATATCGCACTAACAAGGTTGATGCTAAAAATCTAAATATCAATAATGGTATTGATATGATTGATATTCTTCCTGATGAAGAAGATATTGAACTCACGGGTGTTCCTTCAGATAATATCATTATGGATGTTGAAATCTCCAAAGGTAATGTGGAAGCAGTAATTAGACAACAAAACAAGGTAGATCTCAATAAGTATATTATTCTTGATGATTTTAGAACTAGAGTAGAAGATACTTTTGCTGGTATTAAAGATGATATTTCGGATTATGTTAAGAATACATTCAAAAACACTCTTTCGCATATCAAGAGTGATATTGCTGCGACCCGTAGTTCTGATGAGAAAATGAGAATTGTCAAAAAGTTAATTACCGGAAATCATAAATTGGCTAATGTAAATCAATTTAAGTTTCTTATGTTCCATGAAACAGTTGTTGTTGGTATTAACACACTTAGACATTTAATTGAATTTATTGAACAACTTGAAACAACTTTGAATATTGCAAGTGGAACTAAGGATTACAATGCTCTTTCCGGTATTATCAGTCAGTTGTTTATTATTTGCGGAAACAATTCAGATCTTATTAAGCTATCATTTGGAAATCAAACAAATCTACTACAATTTGATTTTAGTGCATTTAGATCCGAATTTGAGTCCATATTATCTGATGTTCGTAGATATATTGAGCTATTCAGACCATATATTCCAGAAGATATCATTAATAAATATGAAAGAGGTCCACCAATTGTAGGTAGTACACTTGCTGATGATAACAAATATACATTTGTACATCTTGAGTCTTTGTATACAGAACTACTTAAACCCTCTCAGTTCTTGGATGAATTTGCTCTTTTAGAAGAAAAGGCTGAATTTGATAAAACTATCTATCATAAAATCAAGAAATGTAATTCTGATTTGGCAGGGTTTTTGTCTACTCCTACAAATTATGGAGAGGCATTAGCAAGTATTGTCTTTTACCTTAAAGACAAACTAAAATCCTCAACATCGACTCCACATTTGGCTGCTTTTGGTGAACTTTTCAGTACTGAAGTAAAGTATGTTAAAGGTACTATTACTCCGACAAAAATTACTGGCGCAACTAATTATATTTCATTTTATACAAGTGATAAATTTAACTATTCAGGTGGGGTACTATCGATTCTTGGACATTTCAATCATCTTGTATATAAATTAATGTCTACATTTTATGATAAACCACTAAAGAAGTTCTATATCAATCTTCTTCAACCCTTTATATCAGGAAAACTAAGTTCCGCGGTTAATAGTTCAATTGATTCCAATGCTAGAAATGTATTCCCAGATATTACTGGTGATGATGCATTTAAATCCAATGCTGCCGATCCAAACAATGATGCAATTTTATGTACAACTAATGCTCTTGTTTTAAGAAATCTTATTTATACTTTAACAAATACTGGCACTCAGGCTTTTATTTCACAAAATATCTCCGAAATTCCAGTATATATGAGAGAGCTTTATAAATGTAATCTTCCATATTTTGTGAAATCATTTGATGATCTTATTAAATATTGTGAATTTGTTAGATTCTTCATTGATGAAACGCGAGATACCTTTGGTACTAAATTTGGAAGAGATAGTACTAATATTGGTACTACTACTTCACATACTGCGGCAAGTGGTCTTCCTGGATCAATGTGTTTAAAATCAGGAGAAAAAGAGTTTGCACCATTTATTAGCGATATCAAAGATATGTTAAACAATTTTGTTGAAGCAGCAAATGAAATTAAGGAAACATGTGAAAGAGTATACAGAGAAGTTGCTGATGAACAAATCTACCTTCAAACAGAACCTGATCAGTATTCTAAATTTGTTTCAAAATATGATCGAGTTCCAATAGCTCCAATTTCATTTAACTTATTAGGATTGGAGGCAAGTAATGATATTCTAAATATTCAAAGAGATATTAACTCCAAAGAATTTAAATATAACTATGGTGTACGTTCAACTCTATTAGATAGTAAAGATATCAACATGAGTACTATTCCATTTAATAAATATCTTGTTCAAGAATTTAGTAATATTGTCAATAATGATGATAAGATTTCTATTTCTACATATGAAGAATTTACAAAGAAGGTGATTAAAAACTTTAGATATATTGCAAATTTTATGAATTTTAGACGTCGTTTTGTTATTGAAACACCAAGCTATCCATCACTCAGTAAAGTATCATCAGGATCAACATCTCCATATGCATGTGCCAGTCCTGTAGTTACGACCTATAAGGGTGCTAGTAAATTATTTGATCTTATGTTAACTACTAATGTAACTGCAAGTTTAGATGATTTCTTAATGAATATTACTTCTGGTACTAGAAGAATGAAATTCAGTTTATTAAAAGATCATGAGGATGCGGATTTATTAAATGCTCGAGAAAATGAAAGAAGATATAATTTCATTGATCTTAATGTACTACCAATTAATCCAAATGCTTTAATGAGAGACATTCCACTTTCCAATGTGTTCAATTATAGCTATACATTTGAGAAAATGCTAAAGAGATTCCTACCATTAACTGACTATTCAGCAAAACTTATATATGATATGACCATTGATCCTTATACTACTAACTTACCAGGAACAACGACTGATATTGCTCAGATGTTTAAGGGAGCAAATAGTTCGGTCTTCGGAAGACCTAAATTTCTATCCGATCAGATATTTAATAAAGTTTTACTAGGTAAATTCTCTAAATCCGGTACAACTGCTTATATGCCACGATACCTACCTTCTGCAGTGCATGATCCAACTAAAACACTTGATGTTGATACTAACATTATTACATTTGATATAGAAGGTGTAGATAAGGACGAACTCAGTGTACTTATTTATAATAAAGACAAATTGGAATTTAATACAGTTAAATTCAGTGCACAGATTTCAGAAATAGAAAGAACCAGAAGATTCAATACTAATATTGTAAGAAATATGATTTTCATTACAAATCTTTTCAGAATTATTAGACACAAACTTGAATCTGATCTTGTTGATAGAAAGAAGATTCTTCAACCAACTCACAATCTTGTTGATGTTAGCACTACTGAATACAAATTAGATCAATTTCATAGAGATAGTGACTACCAAAATGATGTAGTAAAAAATTCATCATTCATTTAAACTAATTATGAAAAAAACAATTCAATATGTTCTAATATGTTTTTTTTCGTTTTAACATATGATGTCTACAAATATTAGAGCAGTAGGGGCAGAGAGTTATTCAACACAGGCATTGAAATCGACTCCAATTACAATTTTATACAAGTTAAGTAATCCCTTCTCAAGTCCTTTACCAGTACCTAAAGGAGGTACCGGACTGGGATCATTTAATAAAGGAGATCTTCTTTTTGGGGAATCTACTGTTCTTAGTGTATTACCAATTGGATCTGATGGACAAGTATTAATGACCGACTCTACAAAACCCTACTGGAGTGATGATCTTAATGTTGTTAGTAAACAAATGACTACAATTACAAATCAAGAACAATATGTTATTTCAAATATTGAAAAACTCCTAAAAGATTCAGATTCATATTCTAAGAGACTGTCCAATGTTAGTGATTTGATTTCACAAGAAATTCTTAATATCAACTCGTTAACAACGCTTAGTAGTAATCAGGATCAGCAAATTTTAAATGTTAGAAGTCAAGCTGACACCCTGCAATCAAGTTTATTTGGAGTAACTAATTTGCAAACAGATATTCAAGCACAAGATGAGAATGCTTCTATTATTGAGAAAAAAATAGCAGATAACAATACCTACATTACTGACCTACAAAATAATATTCTACAGGCCCAAGATAACATTAGAAATTTAAGTAGTAATATCAACTCTTATGGTCAATACAAGAATAAGATCATTAATGGTAATTTTGCTATTTGGCAAAGAAATACTGTATTTATTGGTCAGATTACAACTGGCACAGCCTATCTTACAGCTGATCGTTGGGCTGTCTCTTGTGGATCCAACGTCACGGTTGTAATGCAGAAAACACAAGGTATAATTGGAACAGGTGATAGTACGAACAAAATAGTAAATGCCCTACATATTAGTTTTTCTGGTGCTGGAACTAAGACATTAAGACACTCTATTGAAAATGCCCGAACACTTGAAGGGCAGCAATGTACGTTGAGTTTCTGGGCAAAAGCACCTGCATTTACATTAACTACCCAGCTTAAACAAATGTTTACCACAACTACCAATAATACAGTATTTTCAACTACATTCAATATTACTGAACAATATAGACAATTCACATATACATTCACACTACCATCAATTGCAGCAAATACAACAATGACAAATAACAATTGTTTACAGCTTAGTTTCAGTTCAAATGCAAATTGGTCATTTGATATATGTAATATACAACTGGAGCAGGGGCCAATTAGTACATTTGAATATCGACCATTTATTATGGAACAATTGTTATGTCAACGATATTATGAAACTGGTTATGCTTATTTATTAGAATATACACAACAGGATACAATTCCATTGGTCACTTGTAGTTTTAAAACAAATAAGAGAACAATACCAACTGTAAAAACCAATATAATTAATAATTCTAGTTTTACAAATACTGTTAATGTTTTTGCGATAAATAATCAACAGTTGTCATTAGGTTGTAAAAAAAATACATATTCAACAGACGGTAGCTTTAATATACAATGGTCAGTTGATTGTGAAATAATATAAAAAAATACATTTAATATATAATAGTTTCAATGGCAGCTCCAGTTCCAGCTCCAGTTATTTTCAGTCAGGAATTATTAAAACCAACTCTAACATTTTATCTACGGCAATCGGACCCTAATTTAGATCTTCCATTGTCTGCTACATATGGTGGTTTAGATAATAGAACATATAAAACTGGAGACCTATTATTTCATGATGGTACTGGATTTGCTCCTTTAAGTACTGAAAATGCGGGTGATATTATTGTTGTTGATTCTAATAGAGGATCATCAGTAAAATGGTCAAGTAGTTTAGCTATTTATTTAGCGACTATTGAGCTCTATAATCAGAAGAAGGTTGAAATTCAAAATAATTTAGATAATCTTAATGATGAAGTATCTCATTTGGAAACCATTTTGTTAACCATGAATATGGATAAAAGTACGTTACAGAATAAAATTACGGCTCTTAATTTATACGTTGGTTCACAAACTGGTGATATTTATGATATCAATAACTATTTAACTAACTTAGAATCATCAATTGATGATACTGTAATTACAATTGATAACTTACAATCTGGTCTTGATTTAATTAATATTAGAGCAAATAACGTTAATACTAGCTATAATTCTAATGAAACGTTATTAAGTAATTTGTCTTCAATTATTACAAGTTCACAGACAAGTATTAATAATCAGCAGTTAACGTCTACAGGTAGTATTAATTATCTTATGAATGGAGACTTTAATGTATGGCAGCGATCAGAATCGTTTGGTCCATTATTGAATACAAGTCAATATATAACAGCAGATCGTTGGCATCATTCTATTGGACATGGAGGTTTCTTATCAAGTAGTAGATCTCAAGTAACACTGGGATCAAGAATTGTTAATAGTCTTAAAATAAACTTAACGGGTAATACAAGTAATTTTGAACTATCCTATTTGTTAGATCTATTATTATCTGGAACGTTTACTCTTAGTTTTTATATCAAGTCCGATATTTCATCTACATTTACGTTGTCAATTAAGAAGGTTGATGGATCAACCGTTCAAATCAGTAGTACCTCTGTTAATGTAACATCAACATTAACTCAAATTTCATTTACTTTTAATTTACCAACATTAATAAATGTAGGAGCATATTATAAGTTTTCATTGAATGGTTCAGTATGGACAAATGTTGACATTTGTCGAGTTCAATTACAGAAAGGTTCTAGTGTATACCCATTTGAAGAACGCTCTTATCAATCCGAACTTAGATTATGTCAGAGATATTATGAATATGGTATATCAACGTTTGGTGGATTTTCAGATGCAAATGAAACAGTATATTCTGGATTCACTTATATAGTAGAAAAAAGAATAGTTCCTACTTTATCTGTATTAAGAATATCAGATGATCAATTTACACAAACATTAGGAATTGGTTTAACTAATAATACGATAGCTGGGTCTACTTATAGAGTAAAAAATAATAGATCTTCGTTTGGAACCTATCAAAATCAATATATAGCAGATGCTGAAGTATACTAACTAGCAATGGTCTTCTGTGAATGGATCTGTTAGATATTCATCTCGAATCATATTTGTATAGAATTCAACACTATCTGGATTAAGTATCTTTTCAATTTTTTTCTTAATCCTATTTGATGTTGTTAAATGATAAGCATCCTTACCATTTTCATCCTGATGAAATACATCTAGATTGGCATAATGTTTTAATATGTATTTGACTGCATCATAATTGTTCTCTAAAGCAGCAACTTGATATAAAGTTCTACCATTAACCACTTTATTAATTGGAATATATTTAACTAATATATCGTTAGTATATATACATCTAACAAATAGATCAATATTATACATGAATAAGTAATGAAATTGATTTACTATTTCATTTAAATATTTTGTATGATAAGCCTCTAGATATAATAACATTATCGAAGGATCATTAATTGATTTTAAACCAGTATCGTAAGTAAACAGAGGTTTATCTTTAATACTATTTAAAATTCTTCGAAATAAACTCAAATCCTTCTTAATAATATAATTACATGTATCACTACAAAGATAAGAATTTAAAATATTTTCTTTAACTATTTTATCATATAGTACTTTATATTTAGTAATAATCGAATATTTACTTTCAGATACATGATTTGGTTTTTCTATATATGAATCATTATTGGATAGTATGTTACAATAATTTACTAAGAAATCAGTATCTGGAATACACTCTGAACGTGATAAAACATGATATGGGTTAAAATCTTCAATATTTTTTTTTGTAAGAACATGATATCCGTCTAATTCCGATTTTTTATATATATATTCAGATGAATTGAACATAGCATAATCAAACCTATATTCGGGTCTAGATATAAAACCTTTAGATATCTTTATTTTGTAGTTCATATCAGATTTACATAGTAACGTATATTCAAATTTTTTTCACTATCATACGAAAAAAATAAATTTGAATTAATCAATACGTATATATACATATAGCAAAAATGACTATTTCATATTATAATGGTGGATCATCTATATCAGGTATTCCTAATAGGAATTACTTTCTAGAGGAATCCAAATTAGATGCCTCTTCTACTAAACCTCTATTATTCATGCCATGTGATGTTGAAGATCTTATTGATTACCGACATAAGACATATAGCTTACGAATGACTGGATTTACAGATGCAGGGTTCAAACTATGCATTATTGTTGAAAACATTGATGTATTCTTTGATGTACGATGTCCTAAAGATGAACATATCGATAAATTTGCTTACAATATTATGAACACTATGGACATGAACGAGCTTATATACAGAAAAATAGATACAGTAGAAGCATATCCATTATTTGGATTTCACGAACGTCCTATTCCATATAAACGAGTCTATACAACTGATTTGCAAACGAGACGTAAAGCAATCGAACTTATTAGACAGAAAGGCTATGAAACGGCAAACGATGACTTATCTTGCTATTACAGAAAAGTCGCACGTGATTATCATCTTCCGATATCAAACTGGCTTGTTATCAAACAGCATAGACTGAAGATTAACGGAGGGCTTGCAACAACATATGTGGACATTAACAATATTACACCATATAATGGAGAACTAACGGGTAATCTCAAAAGAGAACGTTGTTTAGTTATGACTTGGGATATTGAAACCTATTCATCAAGCAACACTGGTGACGTACCAAAACCCGAACGCAGTACTGATTATATCTTTATGATTTGCTGTAGTTTTCATTGGGCTATGGATTCCTGTGACACAGAACCATTATACAAAGTATGTATTGTAGACAAAGAGATTGTAGATCAAGAAGGTGTACATACAATTATTTGCAAAGAAGAAATCAACATTATTAAGGCATTTGGGTTGCTAGTCAAAGCAATGCTTCCAGATATATTGATTGGTTTCAATGACCATGATTACGATTGGAATTTCCTTATTGAACGAGCACATCAATGTGGACTTCTTAAGGAACTTTACAATAACATGTCTATCATTCCAAACACGTTTGCGAGTGATGATTATGTATACAATCGTTTGGTTATGAAGAAGAATATCAAGATTAGTCCAGAAGAAACAATGTTTTGTAGATTTGTGAAACCTGTTGGTCTAATTCCAATTGATATTCGTGTATGCTTCAAGAAGCTATACAAAAAGGAGGAAATCACTAAAGGTTCATCTTTGAACTTCTATCTTAAGCTGAACAAGCTTGATCAAAAAGTTGATTTGCCTCATACAGAGATGTTTAAGATATATGAGGAAGGCGATGCAGAAAAGCTATCATTAGTTAGACATTATTGTGTTATTGATTCTGTTAGTTGTTTTAGACTATTCTCAAAGCAGTTGATTATGTCAACACTTAGAGAAAATGCAACTCTCAGTTATATTTCAATATTTGATGAGAACTTCTATGCTGTATCAATGAAGATTGCAAACAAGATTATTGCAGAAGGTCTACATAGAAACATTCTATGTTCAAATATTACAAAGGAGAAAACACTTACGGATAAATTCTCTGGTGCGCATGTCTTTGATCCTGAAAAGGGTTTAGAAGACAAGAGACCAGTAATTCCGGAAGATTTCAAGAGTCTATACCCTAGTATTATTATGGCATACAACTTGAGCCCCGAGACATTTGTAAGCACTGAGCGTTATGCTGAGGAGCTTCATTCAAAGGGACGATCAACATATGCTTTAGAGTTTGATTATGCTAACGAGCGTAAGTACGCTTGGTTTGTGCGACATGATCAAATGGAAGAACGTTGGGGACTTATTCCTAGCATTCTCAAACATTTGTTCTCTAGTAGAGTAGCAATTCAACACGCACAAAAGACTATTGACAAGTCAACATCTGATGGTGACTTTGAGTACAATAGACTTGAAATCAAACAAAAGGCTATCAAAGTGTTTATGAACAGTATTTACGGCGTTAGTGGTATGGATATCAATCCATTGTTCTTATTAGAGCAGGCAGTTGCTATTACCAGTA
>JACCDT011223333.1_pt1 | contig 17657 bp, 18 predicted proteins | sample 7446291 | NCBI WGS metagenome assembly JACCDT01 (sample SAMN15323446, study PRJNA562643) | freshwater metagenome | isolation source: river surface water | place: USA:Blue River Watershed | collected 2017-08-17 | reverse complement strand
CGACGGTGTTGAGTAACTGACACCTGTTCTTGTCCGACCATCCTTTCAGTGGTCAAATTCCGCAAGCGTTCAACTAAAGTCACCGTACGTGAATCCACGATCCACCCAGGACAGCGCTCTTTCGTGGCGTTCATTTCGCACGTACGGCCCGACTACTCGATCACGCCACAGGTACGGCTGATAGCCTCAAAGGTCGAAGGGCCTCTGATTCACAACTCGTCTTGGCTCCGGCTCATCATCAACCTGCCACCTGGTACCGGGAAAACCTGGGTAGGGAAGCTCCTTCTCGCTTGGGTGTTCGGTCTTCACCCAGACTGGCACGAGCTAATTTTGTGCTTGTCTGCCGACCTCGCCAAAGACATTGGTGGCGATGTACGTTCGATTATTCAAAGCACCGAGTACCAAGAGATCTTCCCCGGTGTTCGGATCCCTCGGGACAGTTTTAGCAAGAAGCACTTCGAGGTCGTCGACCGGGGTAGTGTTGCTCGCGGCGAATTCAACGCGGCTGGACGGTCAACTCGTTTCACTGGTCGCCGTGGGCGCCTGATTTACCAAGACGACCTAATCAACGAAAAAGAGGCGGACTCTGCACCCGCACAGGTCGACGCTCGCAACACGATTGACGCGAGCCGTTCTCGTGGACACCCTGCGGGCTTTCACTGGATTGTCGTCAACACTCGGTACCGGGAAGACGATCCCATTGGCTACATTCTCGACAAGTACAAGGCCGACGGACCTTGGGATATGGTCACCCTACCGGTTATCTTCGAGAAAGGAGACCTCGAACACTCGGCTTACGTGGCCACTGTCGAGTACGCAAAGACCATTGGCTGGAATATCCAGGAAGGCGACGTACTCCCGTTCTACACGTTAGCCACAGTCACCCCAATTCGTGAAGGCCAGCTTCTGAGAAAGCCCCACGAGTGGTTTGGCCAGTACAAGGGGCTGCCCCGACCTCCGACTGGTCGAAAAGTTGATGGCGCTTGGTTTGGACGCTATGAAGAACCTCCGTCAGTCATCAGGAAGCGCTGCGATCGGGTGATTATGACCGTTGACTCTGCGGTCAAGGACAAGCAGAGCAACGATCCAACCGCTATCCAGATTTGGGGTGAGCAAGGACAGCGGAAATACCTGCTCGAAGCGATTGTTGACCGGATGCTGTTTGATGCTCTGATTGTGAGGCTAGCCCGAGTTGCACAAGAATGGAAGCCCCATTTGGCCATCTTCGAAAGCGCCGGCTCTGGCGCCCAGGCGGCTGACCATTTCTGGAAGCAGAAAGAAGCCGTCGACGTTAACGCGAGTCGCCAGCGAATCCCCTGGATCGCGCCGATCGAACTCGTGCCTCCAGTCGGTTCGAAAGAGCTAAGGTTCTACGCGACTATTCCCGAAATTCGACAAGGGAATGTGTTCTTGCCACAAGCCGCGCTGTGGCTCGAACCCTACCTGAACGAGCTGCTCAACTTCCCGCGCGTAATGCACGATGACCAAGTTGACGCAACCGCGATGTTTCTCAAGTACAGCATCGAGCACAGCTCGGTGGGTATTGGTGAAGGACAGGTGCCAGCGGACATTGCTCTAGCTGCGATCCCTGGACCCTTGCGAACTCAACAGCGCAAGGACGACTGGACTCGGATCAAGGTTTTCTAGCTCGCGAACAGCAGGTGCAGAAACTGCCGACGTGTTTGTCCACGAATTCCTCCTACAGTCCTTGGTATTCCCAGCGCTGCGGGTCTCGTCGCTGCAAATCTGCAGCGAGTTCATCAGCCTCACGAGCAAACTCGCTGCGAGCTACTGTTTCACCGTCGGGTAAATGGCTCAGCTCACGCAGAATCTTCGTCAGAAATAGCCGGTACTCGGCGTATTCTGGATTCGCAGCGTCCAGCGAGCGCTGGAGAGACAGACCACGAAGCAGCGCAATCCGAGCGGCTCCAGGATTTGTGGACGCCAGTGCTCGCCCGAGTTCGTAGTCAGCGATAGCGAAATACTCACCCAGGGAATTGTCCGCTCGTGCTGCCTTTTCCAAATCTAAGTACGCCCGCTGTGCGCTCTCCAGGGCTTCCGGAGCCCTGTTCAGCTTTCGGAGGGTTTCTGCTCGCACCCAATTCGTAAGCACGCTTTCGAGGCCGTCCGCTGCACGAGGAAGGCTATCTAGCAGCGCGAGTGCACCTGTGGCATCGTCTGCGCCAGTGAGGACTTTCGCCATTCGACGTCCGACTGAATGCAGCGTTGCCTGGTCTGCAGTCCGAGCGATCACGAGTGCCTGAGCACAGATTGCGATCGCGTCCCGAGGACCATGAAGGTTGTGCTGGAGACCGCAGGAACGGCGCAGCACTTCAGCGCGCTCGACCGGCGAACGAGCTGCTGAGTAGAGAGTGTCGAGCAGCTTGCGATCGGCGTCTCCAGCTCCAGCCTGCTCGTTCAGTTCGGTTTCGACGGTGAGCAGCGCAGCCAAGGGCACCGTCGCCGGCTGCTTGCGCACGACTGCCCACAGAGTCAGGTTGTTCAGGATAACCGCGACAACCGCGGTGACGAAATAAGAGAAGTAGCGCTTCACAGTAGCTCCTTTATTCGTTGGTAAGCTTCTTCGTTCCAGTTTGCACGAACTTTGGAGAGCCTGTGCACTGCAACAGACCTCCCCATTTGCGAATCCACGAGCAGCGTGTCGACGAGCCAATCGATTTCCGCTGCGAACTTGGCGTCCGTGCTACGAACTCCGTCTTCCTGGATCTCGGCGTCCACGATTGGCACCTTAATCAGGAGGTCGTAGGTTCGCATCCACAGTTCGAGGTACGCGATCAACTCCGGTGGCACGGGCTTCGAGTACGCCCGCGTCAAGTACGCGAAGTTGTCCAAAACCGAGCGATCTGTGATGACCAATGCTGCACTGTGGTGTTGCTCCTCGATCTCTCTGATGATTTGGGTCATCAGAATCCACGTTTGCGCGAGCAACGTGGTGCCTTCATTAATAGGCAGTGGACAAGAGCGCGCCACCTCGTGTACCACCCCGACATTAATTCCTGCGCGTTTAAATCGAGCAGCCTGTTCAAACACAAGCGTGGTCTTGCCCACTGAATGGGCGCCTATGAACGCTACCTTTATCAAGGCGTCACTTCTTGAGCCCAGCGCACTGCAACACTACCAGGAATGCCTTCTGCGAGTGTCCAGCAGTAGCACAGCACATCACCAATAGGCTGCCCTTTAGCGTCTTTCTCGCGTTTCGCGTTCATAAGTTGACCAGCTCGGTGATTCGTCATTCCACCCGGAAAAGACAGCCGAGTTTTGGCAACCACGTGCCAAGCTTCAAAACTGCCCGGTTTCAGCCAGCCAGCTTGCCAAGCACCTTCGATTAGGTGGGCAACACGCACGGGATCTGACGAAGCTGCGTTTCCACTGCCTTTAACAGCGTCCTGAATTGCGGAAAGCAGATCTCCAGCGTGTTTGTGGGCTCCCCAGCGAAGGGACAGCAGCCACTCGGCAAACACGAGCTTGTGGGCGCAGTGAGCAAGGAACTCGTGTTGGTCCATCACTGGCTCTGCTTTCTGCGTTTTTTGGCTTTACGCTGAGCAGCCTTGTGTTTGTCGAGCACCCGTTGCCGGTCTCGACTCGGCTTAGGCTCTCGAAGTACCGGTTGGTACCCCGAAACCCCATATCCCTCGTCTTCTTGAAACTGCTTTGACGGGTCTTTCTCTGCCATCAGCTCCATTCTTTCACAGCTCAGAACGGCTGTCAAGTCACCACTCTCCACAGTGTAGGCAAATCAAAGCACAAGCGCCGTTTGCTTTCCTGAATCGGACAAGGAAGCAGTACTTTCCGCGGTGTCGACAACTCATGCCTTCTTCTGCGCTTTCTTGGTGGTTTCCTTGAGAGGGTCATCAAGGTCGGCCTTGAATAGGGGCTCAACCTTTGAAGCGTCTTCCGTGGCCACGGAAGTGCCTTCCTCGGGGTCTTTCTGGACTCGCTGCATGCGGTATCGCTGGTACCCGTCAATCACGCCGCAATTAACGAGCTTGAAATCCTCCGAAGCCCTATCCGCCAAGACTTTGAGGTTTTGCCCGAGAACAATCGCGGACTCAGCTCGTCGGCGTCTGCAAAGCTCAGCGGCTGCGCTCACAGCCTCCACGGCAGCGCGCATTCCGTTGCTGGCTTTCTCGAACAGGTCGCCAGTTTTGAACACCTTGTCACCAAAGCAGTGGTAAAGCTCGAAGTGAAACTGACGCAGGCTGTCTCGATCTTGGTTCATCGCGTCGTTGTCGGTAACACAGTCGCCAAACCCTAGCCACAAAACCAACTGCTGCACAACTTGGGACCACTCACCAAATCGATCGTGCGGTGTGCAGTGAATCGGTGGGCAGCCAGCAAGAGCCCAGGCTCGAATGATCGTGAAAACGTCGGCAAGCGCCTTCGGACGTACCGCCTCGAACTGGCGATTACCTTCGGGGGAGAAGGATGGGTCCTTGTCCGGCTTTCCGAGCAAGTTGATTACCGTGGCTCGACAGCTTAGGTCGAAATCCAGGGTGACTTTGTTGCCCGTGAGTGCAAACACAGAACTTGTGAAATCAGCCTGCAGCTCACGGTTTTTCCCGAGTTCACGAGCAGTGCCCTTGCCAGAGGTAAGAATCATCGCCAGCTTAGGGTGACGAATGCACCTACCGTCAGCGATATTGTCCCACAGCACGAGCGGCATCTGACTCCAGCCGTAAAGGGACTTCGCCCATTCGGAGTCGTCACCTTCCTTGTAATCCGCAGGGATTAGGTCCCCAGGGTAGAGCAGCTTGTACCCAATAACCGCTGCGCTGGTCTTTCCGCTGCCTTGAGAAATCGCACAGAAAAGGAACATCGGGCACTTGTCATAGGCCGTACGGCTGGCCAAAGTAAGAAGATAGGCAAGCCACTTGGCTCGATCAGTTGGCGTTGCGAACTTTAGTGCCTTGACGTACCGCAGCAGTCTTTCAGCAGCGGCAATCGCATCTTCACGAGACGGCCTTTCGGGAATCTCCAGACTGCTACCGAGGTAGTAGGTCTGCGAATGCAGGTCGTAGCCAGGTCGCAAACCCAGGCAGCCAGACAGCGTGACTGGAGGGAGTTTGGAGACCCTCCGCAGCTTCGGAAGCTCTGGCCAGAAGCCCATCGACAGCAGTTTGTCTGCGATATCCATTGGAGGCTTCTTTGCCTCAACGACGATCTCCGTTTCGCCGTCAACCTTCTTTTCCTTGTGCACTTGAAAGACTGCGGCTCGGTCCATGGCGATCGAAAGCGAGTGCCGATCGAGCCAGTGCGTACCGCTCGGGTGAACAGTAACGAGGTGCTCCCCCTGCGAATAGACCAGCGGAGAACCCAATCCATCCCGCGCGTCAGCGAGTGCAGAAAGCACTTCGCTGGAGGTCTGCGCCACCTGTGCAGTTAACTCGATGACGTGCTTCTCCGCAGCCTTCTCTGGTTCTTCGAGCATCCAGCCACGGCGCTTTTCCATATCGCCACCAGAAGTTTCGCTGCGAGCAGCGGCTTTGCACTTGTGGCGCAGCTCTTCAATGCTCCAGGGGTAGCTGGACCCGTCGTCGAACGCACACTTCTTGTTCCAACTGCTCTCGTGCATCTCTTTCGCCACGACATCCGGAGGCAAGTCCAAACCCCATACGCCAGCACGGGCAATGCCGAGGCAATGAACACCGGCTCCAGCAGGCGGCATCTGCGGACGCGAAGGGAGACACTTTTCCAAGTACGCCCGAAAGCGACGAACTCGGATCTTTTGGGGAAACTTATCCTCGTTCGCCTTGCTGCTGTGCTTCACGTCAGCTATGGACTTCTCCAGCAGCTCTATTGGCAGCACTGGAAGGTTCCGAAGCATCTCCTCGGACCACGTGAGCATCTCTTCGTAGAGCCCACCTGTACCGTGAAGCGAACCAGGCGCCACAACTTGCCCACCGTCAGCGCGAACGTCGAGCGCTAGGATCTCGGGCTGCTCGTCGTTGAAAGGGTTGTTCCAAAGGACTTTAATCGCGCGATTGGCAAACTTGTCCACGTTCGGCCTGCGGTAAAACCGATGCCGTCCGCGCCAGCCCGCAGTAACGCGTCCAGTTTCTGTAGCCATAGACGTCGCGGGAAAGGTTTGCTCGCAAAACCAGTGTGCTGCTTCTGAGTCTTCGTCGAGCACCACCACATGATGCCGAGCGCCATCGACGTAACCAGTCCGAAGTCCGATGTTGTGCTCTGGTCGCAACTCAGGCATGTCTGCGATAGATTTCGGACATGACTGGTTGTTCCAGTCGTGAAGAATTGGGCGCTTCCCGCGCTGCCCGACAGGCTTTAGCACTTCTTCTGGATCGTCCGGACTCTTCAGAGCGACTGGTGCTAAGCCCAGCTTGATAAGCCGCTCAGCGATGTTGATGGCGTTACGCGTTGCCATTGGCGCCCTCTTCGATGTGATTCCACGAACGATGGGATAATGCAGACCGAATTGCGGCTCGACTTACTCCGTATTCTTTGGCCAATGCGCGCGTACCAATCCCACCCTTAGCATAGCGCTCTCGAATTAAGATCACAGTTTGTTCAGTGAGTTTTGCGATAGGATTCTGAGACCCCGCCACAAAACGCTGGCGGTCCTTTGAGACCATATCTGCGGCGTTCTCTATTTGTGTACCAGCAAACAGGTGTTCTGGATTCACACACTTCCGGTTATCACAACGGTGTAGTACCCACAGTTTGCCGGGGTCCCCATTAACAAGTGCAAACGAATAGCGATGCGCCGTAATAGATCGACCACCTACTCTGAAGCATCCATAGCCATTTCTGTTGACGAACCCGGTCCATTCCCAGCAGGTTTCAGTTTTCTGGACTTTAGACCAAAAACGCCCCAAACTAACTATTGCAAAGTCCATGGGCTTACCCGCAGGCGCCCCAATGTGTTTAGAACGTGTCATTTCCCAACCTTGTAGAGGCGTTCGATTTGCTTCTTGCCTTCACCGTTGCGGCCTGCAGCGAGTCCAAGCGGTGTCTCGCGTTCCCAGATCAATTCACCGAATGGAGCTGAGTACTCGGAAATGAACAGCAGGTTCGAAGCTGCTCGTTCCTCGACCCAAGTCCAGAATTGCCTGTGGTCAAAAGCACCGCCAAAGTGCTTCGTGACTCCCTCGTAAGGCTTGTCTAAATAGTAACACGCACTTTCGGTCTTCGGTAGATCCAAGTAAGAGAGGCACTGGAATTCGGCTTTGCCGCGCAGCACAGCGGCTTGCTTGTTGACAGCACGAACTGCCGTTGGTACATCGGCGCCTTTAGTTCTGTTCAACCCCCCGAATCCACCGAAGTACTTACCACCGAAGCTAGCGCCGTAGCCGACGAGCGCTTTTTCTGCGCTGTCTGGTGCAGTCTTCCAGCGTTGATAGGACTCGGCGTCAAGCTCGAAAGGCTGTAAGTCTTCAAGCAGTGCTTTCTGCCACAAGAGAATTAGTGACTGGTTGATATCGCTGGCCTGAACGCGTAGTCCAGCTTTGCATAGAGCCACCGTGACCGAGCAGCCACCACAGAACGGCTCGATGATTGGCTTGTCAGTTGGGCAGTATCGGAGCATTGCTCCTACAATGTGCTTAGCCGCTATGTGTTTCCCACCCTGGTACCGCATTCACTACACCCTTCAGTATTGGTTTCAACAGCGTTCAGCTCGGCACTTGTTCAGGACTGCGTTTCCCTGGCTTTCCGTGGCCCCTGAATTAGTCAATCCGCCCTAACATAGCCAACCGACCTCTTCAGGGGCTTCCGAAAGCCTCCGAGAGGCCGTCCCACGTGTGCCCGGTTTCGGCCTGCCACGCGGTCTTTGTCCTGGGATCTATTATGCACCGGCTATTCGTCGCCGTCAAGGAATCCCAGTACTTTCGAGGAAAAGCTACATTTCTTCGATTACTCCGACTCCAAACCGTCGGTCAAATCCCTCTACACTGTAAGACCTGTAGGTCGCGCGCTTTTTCTTTCTATTCTTTTGTTTTTGTTTTTGACTTTTGACTTTCTATCTTTCCTTTTTCTCCTTTTCTTTACTTTTTCTTTTATGTTTTTCCGAAGACCGTTGGTCAATCGAAACAAGTGTCAATTGTAGTGGAATTAAGGCTCGAAACAGTGGAATTTGACACCCGTTCAGTGCTCGTGTACAATGGGAGAATGACTCGACGAGCGGCAGACGAAGACCGGTACACCGTAGACCCACGTACTTCTTGCTGGGTTTGGAAGCGACTGAATCGAATAGGTTATGGGCGTCTGAAGGTGAAAGGCCGACTTGTCTTAGCACACCGTTATATGTACGAGCAAGTAATGGGCCCGATACCTCGGGGGTTAGTGGTCGACCACCTTTGTCGGAACCGTGCGTGTGCGAATCCCGTACACCTGGAGCCAGTCCCATTCCGAGAAAACCAGAGAAGAGCAACGCTTACCGCAAGGGAGCACTTCGCTCTAGCTCGGCTGAACCAAATAGCCCAGCGCCGGTTTCGCCTTTCTTGTGCGTCCAGCTCGAACGAGCCCGTCGCTGAGAAGTGCACCAAGTGCCGAATGCCGAAGATGGACGATTTCCGAGCGGAATTACTGGCGAAGGGCTATTCAAGAAAGAGCTTGGCAGCGTGCTGCTGTTCGCTGGATTGACAACCGTTCTCGGTCGTGCTATCCTGGATTCGATGAATCCTCCGCAAGTCTGCCCGAAGACAAGTCTCCCGCTTTTCCGAACGAGTCTGCAGGACTGCCCGCCGTCCTGGGTTCGTGATGGCGTGAACCTGAAGGTGAAGACAACACCGGAAACGAGAATCAACACTCGCGGCAGCCGAGGACTGGCTGTTCGGGTTCCGTCGTGGGCTGACAAAAACGACTCGGCAGCCTGGGCAGGGGAGAAGTGTGTGGTGAAGTTAGAGATCACACCACACAAGACAGAGGAAGAAGTACGTGCTGGTGGTTGCTACTACGGCGGTGCGCCGTACGTGGCTGGTGAAGGTGGGCACTACGAATTCGTGATCCAGTTCGCACGTGGGCGTACATTCGTACCACGAAAGCCTGAAGACTGGGCACAATTCGTACGAGTTCGAGGCTAGCCGTTTTTGGCCAGCTATTCCGAACCATCCGAGCTATGGTTCTTGGCTACGTGAACGGAACTCCGGTTTTCGATGAAACCGAGACTCGCGCAATTGTTCACGATCCACACAGTGGACAATTCACGAGTGGTGGTAGTGGTGGGTCGGTAGGCCGAAATCAGGCCATGGTGAACCACGCTTTGGGGCACTCGCACCCAGAGCACGCCATTGGTAAGGCCATTGCAAACTTGATAGACAAGGGTAAGAAGATTGGCAAGGCCGATAAGGATGGCAAGGCAACTGTCCACATAGACGGTGACCACGTAGGCCACATTACCGAAACCAAGTCTCCTATGGGGCACACTATCGCGTGGGCACACCACACCGACGGTGGACAAACGCTGCACAAAAACAAGAAAGAGGCTGTGCAGGCTCTCGGTGAGCGGCACTTCAAAGAGCTTACCTATAAGGTGGAAACTGAAGCTACGAAGAAGCGCAGCAACGAAATCCGCCAAAAACACAGCGTCCCTGAGTTCAGGGACGCGAAGCACGCTACGGAGTGGCTCCAGTCAAAACACTCTGGCACCAAGTTCGATTTCGCTGGAATCCACCAGAGCAATGTGCAGGTCAATGCTGAGCAGTTCCATAAGCTGGCTTTAGAGCACAAGTGGGCAGCGAAGCAGGTAGCTGCGGTACAGTCGGCGAAGTTTACAGATTTCGGACCTTCGCAGCCCTGGGCTGTGGCGCAGACTCCGAAAGGCGGCGGGACCTCCATACTGCTCAATCACGAGCGCTTCGGCGCTTCGAGCACTGAGGTTCACAAAGACCTCAAGGCAGACAAGAAATCGGGGTATTCGGCAGCCGATCATCCGGAATCTGTGCTAACCCACGAGTTTGGCCATGCTGCGCACGGAGCCTTGCACGAGGCCGCTGCAAAACACGGGGTGAAGGCTAAGCTAACCGAATGGGAAAGAACGACCTTCGGGAACAAGAAAGAGCGAGCTTCGGAGTACGGGAAGACCAATACGCACGAGGCATTCGCCGAAAGTTTCGCCCAGATGCACCACACTCCGAAGGAAGCTTGGGCACCAAGTACACATAAACTGGCTCACCTTATGGAGCACTTTAACAGCCACGAACCCCATCACAAAGAAAGTTGGGATAAGCTATGATGCCTCCTCCTGAATGCTACCAGTGCGTGTGGCTTCAGCCAAGCGACGGTAGTGATTCACGCCGCTGTGCAGCATTTCCGAAGGGAATCCCCGACAGAATTTTGTACGGTATTCAGCGGAATCCGGAAGTCGATGACGACTTTGTGCGCGAACTCCACCATACGCCGACACCCGAGCAGACTAATGACCTGGTGTTCAAGAAACTGGAGTAACTGACCATCTCTTAGTATGTCGGGTACTCTTCTTTACTCGGTACCGTTTACGGTGTCAGGCACTGGACAGGGGTCCGGGACTCTCTACAGGGCCGAGTCCGGTCTCGACGGTTCTTACGCGACTGAAGAGGAACTCGGGCTGTACTCGCTACCCGAGAACGTGCGTTTCGATTTCGGTGACAAGAAGGTCCAAGCCAACCTGCGCAGGGCCTCCAGGGAGATTGACACCTACATTTGTCACCGGTTCGAGACAATCCCCCTGAAGCTGTACTCCGAGGCTTTCGTCGGCTGGGTGACTGATCTTTGCGTTCTGTTCCTCATGAACACTCGAGGCTTCAAGCCAGGCGACGACGAAGAAGAGGCCCGAATCGTACGGCTTGGCAAGCGAGCAGAGCAGAAAGCCAAAGATACGCAGGCATACCTGATCACGCCTGCCAAGGAGCTGCGGCTGGCTGAGCAGCCACAGCCTGCAACCCCCTATTCACAGCAAAACCGAGGTTGGACGGACGGTATTGCGCCTCGTGGCCGTGGGTTCTACTAGTCATGGATCGAGTGATTGGCTTCGTTCGGGAACTCCGGTATTTGAGACTCGTGCAATCGTTCACGACCCACATAGTGGGCAATTCGCACCCGGAGCAGGTAGTTCGGGCACTCATGATCACCAATGGGCGCCACACATGACACCAGAGGCTGCGCATAAGTGGTCTAAGGGGTCAGCCTTCGAAGGAAAGACTTTCCTTCACTTCACCGACGCGAAACACGTGTCGTCAATCTTGCAGCACGGTCTCGAACCGAAGCCAGCACAGTTTGGCACCTGTGTGTTCTTGACTGACAAGAACGCGGCGACTGCTGGGGGTCGGGGTTCAGCTAGTGCTAAACTTGAAGTTGTCGTGAACGCCAAAAACGCTCTGCACTTCAACCACTTGCGCGAAGTTGCAGCATGGGGAAGGGCGCACGGTCTCGACCCAGGCAAAAACGACGACATCTGGGCACACATGGCTAAAAAAGGTCACGACGCTGCTAGCATCAAATTCGCCGATGGCGAGACTTGGGTGGCCGTGTTACACAAATCCGCGGTGACTGTTGTCGGTCATCACACCGTTGAACCGACGCACCACCACTAGCCGAGAGCCAAATGATTCCCCCCAATGTCGAAGGCCCCCTAGCTGAGTATTCTGGCCAGCTTATGCCACATATTCAGCGGATCATGGACGCACTGAGCACAGTGTATCCTCCGCTTGCCTACCCACCGACGGGGCCTGCAACAGCGCCCCGGCAGCCCTATCAGCGTGAAAAGTGGGTGCTAGGGAGTTCGACGGGTCCGGACGGCTCGCGACAGGCCGGTGTGCCTCAAGGTGGGAATTACTACGTTGGCTGGCGTTATCCGTCAACCATGGACGCACCGCAGGTGATTTACTGGGTGCCTCCGGGGGAGGGAGAAGCGAGATACGTGGCTTCGGGAGACACGACAGGTACTTCCCGAGGTCCTACAGCCACTGCCGACTGGACGGGTGATCGTGAATACCCCGAAGGCAGCGAAGCGCTGAACTACCCCTTTTCACGAACGGCAATGCTCATTCAGCCCTGGACAGTCTGGATCTGGGGTAACTCCTGGGCTGACACCGAACTGCTTCAAGCTTGGTTTGTGTCCAAGGCACACGATAAAGAACACTCACAGCCAGAGAAATTCGGCGAGTCGTTCACCGCAACCCGGGGTGGTTGGGTGAACGACAGACCAGGTGACCGTGGGCTCATCTGGAAGCTTGTCGTGAATTTGGTTACACCGATCGTCCGTCAGACCGGCAACCGGAGTCTCGTCCGCTCGTTCACTACTCGCGAGACTGTGGACAACCCGAGTGCCCTGGTAGAGTAGCTCAGAGTCCACCTTACCATCAGTGGCATGAGCGGAAGTCCGAACCCTAGTCTGGTCATCAGAGAAGTAAACGGCAGCCTTCGCACCACCAACGATACCGGTGAAGGTGTGATGCTGAAGCTTGGTACTGGTTCCGCCTACCTGCGCGGAGTTCCAGTACGCTGTGGCTCACTCGCTGCCGTTTCTCTTTTCGGTGTCGGGACGCTGGTTTCCTCAGCTTCTCCACAGATCGAATTCGGGCAGCGGTCTTGCTACGTGATGCAGGTGAATGCGTCAACGGCTGGCACCTTCGGTGCGGTCACGAAGTCCCCGATCTCGATTCCGCAGTCGCCGTCGACCCTAGCACTCTCGGCTGCGACTTTCAGCGCTCGGACCGACGGAAACGCGCTGCCTGGCGGTGCTGCACTGAACGTGAGCAGTGGATTCAGCTCGCCACCGTCGCCGCTCAAGGGTACGATTGTCATTGGTGCAGGCGGCGTCGCCCACACTGCCACCTGGAGCTACTACAACGAAGCTGGTGATCCAGTCACCGACGCGATCGCCATCAGCGGTGTCGGCACTTTCACCACAACTCAGTACGTTAAGCAGACGATTTCCTACGCCACGTCGGTTGATCCAGTGGGCACCACCACTCTTTCTTTCGCCTACGCTGGGCCTCTCGACCGTTTCGACCACATCCGGATTAAGGTCGTTGCTGGTGGGCAGATTTCGGTGTCTGGCGCGACTCCGGCGCAGATTCAGTGGTCGGCTGACGACGGCGAGACCTACTCCAGCAGCCAGACGGTCCCGAGCACGGGTATCGTGGATCTCTACACCTACGCAGGTGGATTCACGAAGTGGCACACCGGAATTCGCTGTACGTTCACTCAGGGAACGGTAGCGACGACTCTGTTTGGCGCCTTCCGTGCTCCTGGAGCCACGACTGACGGCGACCTGATTGCCACCTTCGCTGTGACCGGCGCTACCTTTCAGGTCGTGATTCCGACCGTCCCGACTTCGCTCGCGTTCAGCAACGTCGGCAGCGCAGTGGTGCTTACTGCTGGCGCGACTGGTGGTACGGCAGCGACCTACGCGGGGTTCCTCAACAACCTCGCTGGTGTGGCCTTCACTTCCGCGGTTGTGGGCACTGGAGGCAACGCGATCACCGTGCGAACGGTGAGCGCAGGTGCGGCCTCAGTCACCGTGATTGGCAACGCCATCACGGTGAACTTCAACGACGGCGTTACGACCGTCGCGCAGATCAAGGCGCTTTTCCCGGTTGTCACGACCTTTGGTTCTGTAACCGCGACTGGTGGCACGAATGCCAACGTGCTCACTGCTGCGGCTGACGTGAATGCTGCAACCAACCTGGCCACGGGCACCAATGCCACAGTGACCACAACGGGTCAGGCCGCGGTGAATTTCTTTAACACCGACGTTGCCGTGACGACGCTTGCTGCGAAGCAGTACATCGCTCGACTCGCGATCGTGGGCACTGGCGCGGGTCTCCTCGCGACGGTCGCTGCGACTGGTGCCGCGAACGGCGGTATTGCTTGGACGAGCAAGAAGCCCCTCGTGAAGGTGCGGCATCTGGTTTCCGGCAACAACACCGCGGAGAATATCCTCGTCACTGGTGGCGACGGCGTAAACAGCTACGCCACCGTGACGATCGTTGCTGCCACTGACGCAAACGGCGCTGAGACCTCGACTCCGAACTCTGTGTTGGCGACTCTGGCACTTACTGCGAACGCGAGCGCTGCGGCTCTGCTGTCTGGTGCTGTCACGGGTACTGGCGCTGGCATCATCGGCAACTGGGACTACGTGACGATGATTTCGGCTATGGCCGCTGGCGACGAGTGGACGAGCTACACGACTCCTCCGCAGATGACTCTGGCCGACCTGCAGACCGTTTGGCAGACACTTCGCCAGCAGTATCAGAAGACTCTGGCGAATGTCGAGCTTGTGCACATTTGCCAGGACAACATTGACGACGTGACCGCGCAGTCTTTCGCGAGCTGGCTCCAGGGAATCAAGAACGACAAGAAGCTGCCACTGTGGGGAGCGATTCAGGGCCTCTACAAGCTGCCGAGCTACACTACGGATACCGCTTGGAGCAACGCGTTTATCTCGGCGCTTCCGAGTCCTCGGAATAACCTGCTTTCGTACCATGGCGGGCGCATCGACACGATCGTTTCGCTTTACGGCTGCCAGCTCGCGATGAATGTCGCGACACTGTTCATGGCTCGCTGCATGAACGTGATCATCTCCCAGTCGTCGAGTCAGGTGCGCTGCGCGGTTCGCTCCTCGGACGGCACCCAGTACGCGCTGCCTGGTACTGGGCTGCACTCGGTTGGCGATGGCACGGACGAGCAGACTGCGATCTGGGAAGGCGATGACAGCTTGCTTGACCTTCACGCGCAGAACGTCTGCACTCCGCGGACTTGGGCGAAGAAGGACGGCGTGTTCATTCGCCAGTCGCTGATGTACGTCGACGACGGCGACCAGATGATCTACTGGGAGAGACGCAGGATCATGAACCGTGCCTGGAACGTGACGAGCGGCGTGCTCACAGACAACGTGAACCGCGCCTTCCTCACGAATCCGGACGGTACGGTGAGTGAGATTGACGCACAGCAGCTAGAGCGCTCGGTTCGTGCTGCTCTGAACTCAGGTGGATTGCTGAACGACAACGGCGTGAATCACGTGAGCAATTACGATTTCTCCGTTAACCGCGTCGAGCGGACGGCTCTCACGGAGAACGTGGATTGCGCGCTGAGCATCACTCCGAGGGCGAAGGCAGTCACGATCACCGAGACCATGGGCTTTGCTATCACGGTGGGGAGTTAATCGATGGCTACCACAGTTCGCAGGTTCGCTCCTCAGTTCTCCACTGTGCAGACGCAGCACGCAGACGTTGAGGCCCGCCTGCCCGGCGGCATCTTCCAGAACTTCACGGCGCTGAGCTACAAGGCCACAAACACGAACGAGGAAGCCCGAGGTGCATCGCCTTTACCCATGGGCATTACTCGTGGCGACATGAAGTACGAGTGCTCGATCACGATTCACCGCACTTTCCGTGATGAGTTCCGTCGAGCGGCGAGTGTCCCCGGCAAGGGGCTGTTCGAAGGGTTCTTCCCGCTGATTGTGTCGCTGGCACACCCCGACTGGGATCGAGTGGAGACGGATACCCTGTACGTGAAGGTCACCGAATGGGGCTTTGACAGCAACTCGGGACCCGCAGTCCACGTCATGCCCGTACCCATGTATTGTGGGTTCATTGATTTCGGGACCGCATCGGGCATAATGTCTCAGTTTAGCGACATCATCGGAGTCTAGCAGCAAGGCGACTACACGTGTTTCCATCCCTGCCGCGTTAGTATTTTGGAGATCACTTGCTGGCAGACCCCGTACTCAGCAGCCAACACTCGTTGTAAGACTCCGCCTCTTGCGTATTTCTCACGGATAGCCACTACATCTTGCTCGGTGAGCTTCGCACTTCCAACCTGTGAGCCTTTTACCACTCTGCCTTTGTTGGCGCAGTCTTCGTTGTTCTTGACGCGGGTGTCCAGAAATAGGTGTTCAGGGTTCACGCACTTCGGATTATCACAGTGGTGACAAACGCACAGATCCCCTAGATTGCCGTAGGCGTTTAAGTACGAATACCTATGAGCAAGAATCACGCGACTACCGATTGTAAACTGGCCGTAGCCTTTCCGATTCAATACGCCCGTCCATTCCCAGCATTTGGGCGTCTTGGTGACGTAAGACCAGAAACGCTCCTCGGGGGTCTGCACAGCGCCAAGAAATAAGTGGTCTGGATTCACACAACTGGGGCTATCACATTTGTGCAGTACGCGTAGTTTGCCTGGGTCTCCGCTTGCCAGCGCAAAAGAAAACCGGTGGGCTTTAACCAACTTCCCGTTAATGACCAATGTCCCATAGCCGTCCCGGACTATCGTACTAGTCCAGAGCCAGCAGTTAGAGGTCTTGTTGACTTTGGACCAAAATCGTTCGAGGTCTTTTTCTGTTACCAGCACGATTCGTGTCAAGCGTTCTCGTCGGCTTTCCCTTGAGTTCCCTGAACACTCCCGCCCTAGAATAGCTGCCCCCATCTTTCAGGTACTTCCGAAAGCCCGGGAGACGTCTCTTGACGTGATTCTCTGCGCGGGTTTTCCTGGAAGAATGCCCACCAAAATTTGTGATTGCGTTCGTTGTAAGTGCGGTGTTTCCTACATCGTAGGCAAACAGTTACACGACTGTGCTGAAGTACGCAGTCTAGAACGGCTTTCAGCCAATCGCAGCTCGTCAGCTCTGGCTGGAGCTGGCCAGAACCTCCAGGACTCGCCAATACTGGAGCGGAAATAGGCGACCATCTTCGGTATGAGTTACTCGGGTCCGGACTGGAGCACGCTTACTGCTGATGGGTCGATGGACCTCGACCCGAACTTTGGCTTGATTACGGACCCGTTCCAGCTTGTGGCAGAGCACGTTCTCCGTCGCTGGGTAATAGAGCCGGGTGAACTCGACATTGCCACGATTGGTGCTGGCCTGAACTCGTGGCTTAATGGAAATCTGGATCAAGCGGACTACGACGAGCTTACTGCTCGGCTGCGCTCCTCAGCGCTGGATGTTGATGGACTCGCCGATATCGCTCTCACGCCGTCCTTGGACGCTGAAGGCAACCTGACGATTACGGCGTCGATCAGTCTGGAGAGCGGCGAGAATTTCCCGACGATTTTTTCCCTGTCAGCCGACGGGGCTATCCAGCTTATCATCGACGGCGGGAATCAGTAGCCAAGTCCGAAGCACTCGGTGGTATGCAGCAGGTCGTCTGGCCAAATGTCGGCCAGAGGCCGCCAGTCTCCCGACAACTTCTCCATCGGTGTCCCTCCCGCGTTGACTTCTGCCACTCTACTCACCGGCATGGGCCGGCTCCCGGACCCGCACCAGGGCGCCCCAGTCCTCGGGTCGGCGCGGCGTGTAGGTGCGCCCGCGAGCGAACTTGACCGTATAGGCGTAGTAGCCGCCCTCCCCAACGACGTAGGGCGTCCCTCCATAATAGGTGCCGCCCGCCATCACCTCCGCGGCTGTCTTGTGAGGTATGACGTCCAGCTCGACGGTGCCCACCTCGCCAGCCCAGGCGGCGTTGTCGTTCTTGCCGTCCCAGCTCGGCACACGCACCGGCAGGCCGTTGCTTCCTCGCGAGCGCAGGCGCGTGCCCGGCGTCGTTTTGACTTTCACTCGCACGCCGTCGCGCACCCACGACGGCGGCTCGTCCTGCTGGATGGTCCGGTAGAGCGGCTTGCCCGTCGCTGGGCACGGCACAACGCCAGCGTCGGCGGTCGGTGTGGGGTTGGTCATGGGTCGCTCCTACTTGCGGGTG
>JACCDT010021955.1_pt1 | contig 17666 bp, 37 predicted proteins | sample 7446291 | NCBI WGS metagenome assembly JACCDT01 (sample SAMN15323446, study PRJNA562643) | freshwater metagenome | isolation source: river surface water | place: USA:Blue River Watershed | collected 2017-08-17 | reverse complement strand
GGCTAAGAGAACCACTCAACCAAATCCGCTTTAGTAATTATTTCAAACTTATTGTTTGGATAGTAGAGTTTTGGTAATGCTTCTTTTAGCTTTTCAAAATCAATAGTTTCTTTGAGTGCTTTCAAAATTTTTTCTTCTTCATCAAAATCTTCGGATAATCTATCTTCATTTGCATCAGCAAGTAATTGACAAAGATTATCTGCATCAACATTAAATATCGGTTCTAAATCAGACATTTCAACTCTTACTTGCCAGTCATCTTTTAATTCATTGACATTATCTTCGTCAATATAAAATACATTAGCTAAATCTTCTAAATCTGAACAAAACGTGTCCTCGTAAAAAAAGTGTTCCATTTTCTTGTTATTAAATTTATGAACTTCTAAAAGCGGCGAAGCCCGAACCGCTAACACTTGCTTTGCAAAATGGCGGGTGAAGTGCTAAGTTGAACCCTTGTAATTCTATTCAACGGCAGTGCTATATTGAAGCTGTGGTGTTTCAAAACCGCCACTTCGCAAAGCAGAGCACTATTTGGAAGATTTCTAAAGTCTACAACATCCTCAATTCCAGATATATACGAAGCCGCTAATTTCTCATAGATATTTTGTTTAGCTGGATCTTTAGCGAACCACTCAGCATACATATCATCAGTCATGATTTTTGATTTTACTTCATCATATTCTCTACCAAACTTTTCAGCATGATTTGTAATTTTCAATACAAAATCTGGATTATCTATCTCATTTCTTACAAGTGAGATATTTCTCTGTAATTGCTTTCTATATTCTAATTGATAGTCTATTTTCATCTTCTCCTATTTTGTTATATAAACATAATTATTTTTCTTATAATGACAAAAGATTTTCTAAATCTTTTATATCTAAAATTTGTATTCCTAAATCAATTGCCTTCTTCATTTTAGACGAACTTGAAGATTTATCAGCACAAACTAAATGTGTTGTGTTTTTAGAAACAGAAGAGCATTCTTTCCCACCCCTGGATTCTACAATCTTAACAAGATCGGGTCTTCTAACACCAGTGAAGGCAAAAGACATACCTTCTAAATCATTAGAAAATTTAACATCTTCAACTTTTTCTATTATAGTAATTGGAAGACCTTTGATAAAATCAAAAAATTCATCATAACTATCAACATACGATTTAGCGGAAGATTCCGCAAATCCATCAATCATCATAACACAATCAACTGATGGTTTTGTCTTAAAATGTTCTAATTTAGCCAATCTACGCGACCCCAATCCTTTGAAGATTCCAGTAGCATGTTGGAGCTTGCAAAGATCCACATCTGTAATAGATTTTTGAATTGAGTTATAAACAATTTCAGATTTTCTAGACCCAAATCCCTCCAATTTAGATAGATCGTCTTTAGTCAAAGAGAGTATATCTTTGATAGTTCTATACCCAGCCCCCCAAAGTTGCGTCACAATCCCTTCAGAAACATTATCAGCCTCCAGAATTTGGAAAAACGCAATCAACTTTTTAAGCTTTTGATCATCAGTTTCCTCTAATGTTTGGAGCTCGACACCAGAATCACTCCATTTTATATCAGGAACACTTGGCATTTCAAATTCCACTTTTTCCAACACATCAACAATTGTCGGAATAACCATTCCAGATCTCTTTATAATAACTTTAGCTCCCTTGCCAAGTCCCATATCCTTGACAAATCTAGCGTTATTTCCAGTAACATTGCTAACAGTAACTCCGTCAAGCTTTACTGGATTAATGTGTAGAGTTGGTTTTAGATACCCCTGTTTTGATATATTCCAAGAGATTGAAATGACCTCTGATTGAGCAGATTGTTCAAACTGGGGAGATTTAAAGGCTCTAGCCCAACGCGGGTTATTTGTTGATGTCTCTCTCCCTAATTCTTCTTGGAGAGATAGTGAATTGATTTCCAAAATTAGCCCATCAATTTCAAAGTCAACTGACCACTCCTTAAAGATCTGAAATAGGAGATCTTCAGATAGATCTGAAATTTTTATAACCTTAAATGGGACTTTGGTTTCTTGTCCCGAATTAAGCATATTCAGAATATCACTTTTCAAACCAACATTACTATTTTTTAACACACCACCATATTTAATATAGACAGTATCTCCGAGAGGATCTGTAACCTCCTTAGAATTTAGAAGACCAGCTACCAAATTTCTAGGATTTGCATAGTCACTAGAATACTTACTCATAAATATAGACTTGGGCATAATTACCTCACCCCAAGTATATTTGAAATCATCTGTTGATAGCTTATTTCCCAAGAATTTATAGTGAGTATCACAGTCTTGTCCGATCTGTCCGTCCCCCCTAGTTGTTGCTTCTGATTTTGACTCATCAACACATAGAGAGAGTCCATCATACTTAGGTGTTATCACCAATTCCTGATCTTGGGAAATCTCTTTAAGTCGAAACCAATTTTGAACTTCTGATACAGATTTAACCTTATTCATTGAAGCCATATCAACAGGGAGCTCCCTTTTTCTTGACTCGTCCCTAACAGGAAGTCCAACTTTAGAAAGTATTGGATTGTGTGGATCAATTTCCCACAACTCATCAACCAATATATCATACTCCCCATCCGACATAATAGGTTTACCTAACCTATAAGCCACATTCGCTTTAGTTATTTTTTCTACAAGTTCTTTAATCATCCTAAATATTTTTTAGCGTTTTTCATAAGTTGATCAATGTTCTGAACACCAACTGGATTAGCACTTTGAATATTCCAATTGGGAACTTTGATATTATTCTCAAAGCACCAATCAATCAAGAATTTAGCAGCATCATATCCAGACTTATCTTCACCAAGATCATGATCAAAGCAGACCATATCTGGGACACCATTTTCAGTTACCCAATTGGCGAATTCCAAATAGTTCTTAACCCACACAATGTTACCTCCACTATAAAAGAAATCTGGAGCATAACGAAGGATCCAATCCAAAGTTTTTGGATCTCGCATGTCGTCAAGCCAAACAAGAGTCTTTACCATTAAACAAATATACTAAAAATATAATTAGTTTAAAATTCCATATGAGTTATTTTTCTATCCTTAACTGCTAATTCAAATGCCTCAGTTGCCAAAAATATAGCATTTGAAAAATCAAAATCAGCTAGTCTGATGTCGGACTCGGGTATGTTAATAACAAATAAAGACTCATATTCATCAATGTGAATTCTCTCAACATAGGATCTATCATTGAATAACACCTGAATGATATATTCACCTGGATCAAGTTTTATACAGAATTGGTTTCTGAAATTCTTAGTTTTTTTAACATATACATCATCTGTCTTTTTATAGACCTCAACAGTGCCAAATATTGTGTCACTTTGGGTCTCTTTCATTATATTACCATATATAACTCCCTGAGAGTACAAAGAACTAAAAAAGAAAGACATTATAATTATTAATAGATATTTCACAACAATATTTATTAATTGTGTCAATAAAATCATATCAAAATTCTAATTTTTTTCAATAAAATTAGGGTTGTTAAAATTAATTTTTTGTTTTATATTTGATAACATGGGGACAAAAGAATATTTGATTTATTGTTATCTAAAATATTTATCCGCATTCAAAAGTGATGATGGTATATTGAGACTATTATCGGATTTAGAAAATAACAGTGATAAATACTCAGAAAGCTTTGAGGATTTGGTAATGTATTGCCACATCCTACAAAAAGAGATACAATTGGAAACTAGTGTTACTATTGTGCCTATTGAAGATGTTCTCAGATCACTGATTAATCAAATTAGAATTGAAAAAATAGAAGAAATAATTAAAGATGTTTGACCCGCCAAAAATAGACAAAACAAAACTAACCCTCCACACAGGTGGGGCATTGGGTAGTGATTCATACTTTGAAAAAGTATCAATTGAATATGGTATATCAGTGAGGGCCTACTCATATAAAACAAAATATCATAACTCACCAAATAAAGTTGAAATATCTGAAGAAGATTATCTAGATGGTATATCTGAAGTAAATAAGGCGAACAAATTTCTAAATAGGTGGGGAATACATAAATATATGAATCTATTGGCTAGAAACTGGGCACAGGTAAAATACTCAAAACAAATTATATCCATTGGTAGGATAGTAGATCCTGGCCAAAAAACAAGTAAGGGATATTGTAGATCAACTGGACAATCTGTTGACGGTGGAACCGGATATGCCATTCAAATGGGAATAAATAATATGAGGGATGTTTGGGTCTTTGACCAATTCATTGGGAAGTGGTTTAGGTGGTCATATTCCTCAATGTCTTTTGTTGAGTCGGAATGTCCAAGTATAATGTCAAATGATTTTGCTGGAATTGGAACAAGAGATATAAACCAATCTGGTATAAATGCAATAGAAGATGTCTTTAAAAAAACATTTAGTCTCTAGTGTTAACCTGTCTAGTAGAGATCGGGGCAAATAGAGACCAATTAACATCCCATGGTTTTTCGGGAGATTCGCCTCCAGAATTTAGACGTTCAGATTCATTTGATGAGAATATTTTCCACTGATTTGAATCAGTGTCAAAAAATATTGTATATGAATAGCTAAATTTGGATTCATTCTCATATCCCCTTAATCTGTATCTAACTAGTCCACATTGATAGATATCCCCAGCTCTAACTTGTCTTTTCAGATATATTCCGTTATATGCACAGTCCCAAGGGTGCTCTTCTAATTGAAAGCTCTCGCCAGGTATTGAACCAAAAAACCAAATTGAATTCTCATTTTCACGGGTGAATTCATCATCACGATTATCCAGTGGGTTGTAATATCTATTTGGACCATCTGGATAATATATAATACCAGAATCTCCTTGATTCTTCTCAACATAAACAGCATCAATTAACTCAAGGCAATTTATCTCATCTATTCTCAAATAGACACCAGATATATCAGACCAACTTGGATCACTGGTACTAACAAAAATACCATCAACTAGTCTAGTTTTCCCAGAATTGGAAGAGGATGGAGATAGATTTGAAACTGCCGAATTTTCAAATATCCTATTGAACATAAGATATCTTTGTCTATTGGACTCTCTTTTTAAAGAGAGCTCCTCTTCTAATTTTATTTTTTTGGATAAGTCCTGTTTTCTATTCTCCTCAATTTTCTTAAGAACATCATCAATAGATTTTTTAGACATTAGAAATCCATCTTTTTTAGTCCCTTTTTATTCTTAGATAAAAAGTGGTTGAATGTATCTCTATAGACCGATAAAAATTCATCTAAGTTCGGAATACTAGACATACTCTCTATCAATCCAGTTGACATATAAGCTTGTATTTCATCATCAATTACATTATCACCATATCCCATATCTAAAATAATTTTTTTCAGGGCAGCGTAACTATCAACAGGTATTGATTCCGTTATTTCATCCATGGCAATTTTATAGTCAGAATCTGTGTAATACATACCATGTGACATCTCATGATTCAGTAGATCAGAATCTAGGGAATCAACACCTAAAAGATAAAATTTTTTATTATCATTTTCCATCTGGCAAGAATAAAATATTTTTGACATGACCTCATCATATTCATTTTTATCAAAAATTGATGACATACATTCCTCAATGGATTCAGATGGGATATTAAATCCACACCAGTCATAAGAGTAGGTAAACATTTCTTTATTTTTATAATGGTCTTGATACCACTTAATATATTCATCTATTGTGAATCTATTATTTCTAATATCCTTTGAATATCCCTCATAAAATTCTTGGTATCTTAGGAATAGGTAGCATCTGATTCTTATATCTTCAATTTTAGCAGCAAAAATACCATTTGCCAATTTATACAACTCAATATTATCGGTTATGTCATATAGTCCCTTCGGAAGAAATCTGACCTTTCCTATCTTTGATCCAGTGAATTCCTCAAATAGTTTAATCCTCATTTCTTATATATTAAAAAGTTATTTAGAAAACCAATTTTATATATACCCATATGAGACATCTCAAAACCCACCCAATTTTGGAGTCAAATTCATTTGGTGGTGATATAGAAATTCTTAATGAGATTTCTGATATTTTTAATTTCCTAGAAGACGAGTGGGGATTTTCCTTAGAATACGCACTTATAACTTATGAGGAAAAAAGATATGGTTCAAAAAAATACACGGGCACAATATATGATCTGTCAGGTGAGGAGGTATATAAATATCCATCTGCTGATATGTCAAATAAAAAACTGTGGAATATAAGTGGAAATTCACAAAACTTATTGAGCAGTAGTATAAGGGAAATTTATAACAGAAGTATATCATCAGTGAATGTGGTTGAATCAATGTTAGGCCTAGAGAAATTTGAATTTAAATTTGAGACACAAAAGAGAAAAGGTGACATATTCTATGAGATTTCTAATGAAAATTCGGATATATTATATGATGTTGATACGGTAAATAAATTGGATATAATAATTCAATTCAAAGAATCAGATATATAATAAGATGAGACACTTAAGATCAATAAATGAAAATAAAGTACATCAAGATAATATAGACCTAATAGTTGATATTGGGGATATTTTTATTTTTCTGGAAGATGATTGGGGATTTGATATTAAATGCACATTCACAGAAATAAATGATAATCTAACACTTGGGTTTAGGAATATCCGAAAATATAATAAAAATGGCACTATATATGCTGAGAAAAATTCAGATATATCCAGATTTGGCAGTGGATCAATAAGAGAATCGATATGGACTCTTGAGTCAAGAGGTAGTATTGAGATCAATAATTCTATTCTAGACTTATATAGAGATGTGGATGGATCAATAGAAAGGTGTTGCAATACACTTGGATTTGATAGTCTATCAACAAGATCAAATATAGAATTTGGACTAGGGAAAATCGTTGTGAGATTTACGACGTTTTTCTTTGGAGACACAGTCAATACAGGAGAGAGTGAGATATCAAGATTGGAAAATTATATAAAGAATACCATAGAAAATGAGAGTAGAAAGCACCAAAATGCCAATTCACCTCTTGAATTTGGAGTAAGAATAAATTTACAATTCAGAAAATGAAGCATCTAAAGTATCATCCAATAAAAGAGGGAGTTGGAATCCAAAGGGATATTGATATTCTTCAAGACATACAAGATGTTTTTATTAATTTAGAAGATATATTTGAAGTTAAGGTCTCTTCCTCTTTTATGAAATACTTAGGAGATGGGGTGTTCTCTGTTTATAATACAGATGGTAAAATTAGGAATACTATAAAAACAACTGGAGGGAGTTACGACCATTGGCAAATAATATTTTCTGGATCCGATCTAATACCACCTAAGTGTGAGGAAATCTATAAGTCATCAATTCTACTGATAAATCAGGCAATTGACTTAACTGGACTTGAACTTGCCCAACAATCGGGAGTCTCTATTGTTGACTATAGGAATATGAGAATACTGACAGCAAATTTTATTGATAATCCGAGTTCGGAAATTGAGGAAGTTATTAAGAAATCCAAATCAATAACTGGACTCGTTACATTCAGAATGTCCGCTTAGCTATTTACCCAAGAAATAGATCGGAATTATACTAAATATTTAACCATTCAATATTCTGTGTATATGGGATCTTAGAGTATAAAAAGGTATTCCAAATTCTTTTGATAGCTTTTGAATTCTATTACCAACCATAAAATGAACTAACCCAGATACAAAGGCAAATGTTACAAAAGGCACCGCCATTATTACATTCACCCATATTATTATAGGAAGACTTGGAATCAATATAAAGTTGAAAAGACTTAAAATAGTAACAATTAAAAATAGGACCATATACTTCCTGAAAAATAGGATGTTTGATTCCTTTGTTATAAAGTTCCAGATCTTAAACCATAAGTTTGATTTAACTATATCAATTAATTTTTGTTCCATCTTTTATATATTCATTTTATATAACCAAGAAATTCCAATTTCAAATGAAATGTATAATATCTTCAAAGTCTAAACTAATATCGTGGATCAGTCCAACAGAGTCTTCTGTAAGAAAACCAAAAATAACATCGGATATTATTGGAGTCCATAGAGTCAATAAAAAGGAGGAGGTCATCCATTTTTTGGAGAGTAAGGGAATCGCTGATAGAAAGATTGATTGGAGGACATTTGAGAGTGATGGATTTCTTGAACTGCTATCTGAATTGAATTCTCCGATTTTGCCAGATAATGGATATGATGAAGACATAGACATCACCTACTATACACTAGTAAATACGGAAGAACCAAGACTATCAAGAATAAAAAGATCTATAAAAATTGGGATTATTCAGTCTCTATAATAACTTGATATTTTACTGGATCAGTAAAATTATTATTCATATCAAACATAAATATGTTAATTTCATTCTCGGAAATAAATTCCCAGGAAGCTGATATTTTCTCACCACTACAATTAGTCGGGATAACTATAGTTTTATTTAATTGGAAAGAATTTCCAGTAGTAGTGAAAACATACTTACCATTTTCTGGATTTGATACAGATATCGGATTTGGGTATGTATTTACTATCTCAACCCCACTGAATGTTCCACCATCACCAATCCATTTATACTTACTCGGCATTGAAGCTGAAGGCCCCTGAAACCCAGTCTGACCAACAAGTCCCTGAAATCCCTGAGGGCCAGTATTTCCAAGAACCCCCTGAAATCCGGTACTACCTTGGAATCCAGTAGGTCCGAAGTCTAATTGATTACCTAACCCATCATAGTATAGACCATTTACGATCTGTACAAGCTTTTGATATGTTTGGGATATTTTATTTCCAGTTAAACTATATGTCATAATATTATATATATTAGATCCACATAATCAATTTTACATGATTGAAACTATATACAGACAATTATTTATTTTTCAAATAATGTCATTTTTTAAAAATGACAGAAATGACATAATTTCAGATAGAGGGTGGGAAGTTCTCAATAATCCAGAAATGATGAAGGAGGTAAATTTGGAGATTGAAAAGTATAGAAAGTCTGGTAGAAATGACGAATTAACTATTAACTTTAATAACTAAACAAATGAAAATACTTGGAGCAAAAGCTAGAGAGGTAAGGTACAAAATTGATCTTGATGGTGTTATTCTATATGCTGATACACAATTCGAGTCGGGTAGAAATATGGTCTTAGATGTCATTATCAGAAATGAAGATGGTGAAAAAATAAATATCGGGGAACAATCTAAAGGGAGGATATTAGACTTTTTAAGTCAGAATTTTGCCGATCACGATGTATGGGATCAAATCTAATAAAATTTTGGCACGATTTTTGTTAGATAATGTGTAAAAAAAAAAATAAAAAATTATGAACAACCTAATACCAAAAAATTACAAAAACGACCCATTTCTTGAACTAGTAAATGAGATGTTCTTTCCATCAATGATGATGATAGACCGAAACCAAAAGCCACCAAAAATGAACATTGTTGATGGTGAGGACTCATATGAAATCTATGTTCAAGCACCTGGTCAAAAAAAGGAAAACTTTGATATCAATGTGGAAAATGGAGTGATATCAATAAGTAGTAATTTTGAGGAATCAATAGAAGAAATGAAGAAAAACTGGACAAGAAGAGAATTCAGCCGAAACCAATTTACCAGAATCTTCAGAGTTCCTGAGAATGCTAACTTAGATGGTATATCCGCTAAATATGAAGACGGCATCCTTCAGGTGATGGTTCCAAAAATGAAAAAGGAACAAAGAAAAAAGAATATCCAAATAAGCTAAAATAAACCCCCGAATTTCGGGGGTTTATTATTTTATACAAAAACACTAGGCATCATGTGGTCACAATTGTCAAATTCAATAGAAATGTTGTGTAATGTGCATGGTCTAAATTTAGAGGGATCCACTTACAAAATCTACGATGACGGATCACTCAAATCCATCAATATTGTTCTATCCCCAAAATCATCCAAAACTAGTGATGGGGGACTAAATATGACATTTAGGGATATAAATGATTTTGTCACCAGAGAAGGAGGATATGAGATCTATGTTCTTGATAGTGAGAAAAAGATGATATTATCTATAAATAAAATAGTTGCCGAAACTAATAGGAATGTTATTCAAACCGATGATGGTGTCAACACTCTTTCAGCTTCATCTCTAGATGATTTTGAATCTTGTATTCGGACATCAAGAGACGGGGAAGAACTCAGACACTCTGTTTCTTTTAAATTGGATGTTAGAAAAAGAACAATATCGGATATAATGGAAATGCCAATTTTTATAAACTATGGACGTGGTATTAAAAAACCTTCAAAAATAATTAAAGGGACTGATATTGAAGATCCATCTATAATTGAACAACTTGAGGATTTCACTAGATTAGACTCCTGTGTTATTTTAGTTGTTGAATAAAAGTGGTAAGAACATTTGATCAAATATTCCATACAAATACATGCCAGAAATTGAACTTGGTGGTATTTATGAGTGTACTTTTCACATATCAGAAGTTCCTTTTTGGAGCTGTACTCATGAGATCCATTTAGATAGCGAAAGTATTTTCCTATCATCTAAAAAATTTAATCTTTCTTTTAAACTATTAAAACATCATAGAAATAAAAGAATAAAATCAATTTTAGGATAATTTTGTATATTTGCATTATGTTGATCTTTAAACACAAAACCCAATCCGGCATTTTCAAGAAGTACAAAGTAATGCGACCCGCTCGTTACGTCTACTTTGAGAATATTTTCACTGGTGAGACTATTGGACCTGGTGGTAAATCCAAGAGTTTTGATCACAACTTATCCACTAGTGGCAAATGGAATGAGGGTGGATTTTATGTAGTTTCTGAGAAATAAACTTATACTTGATCAATGATGATATCACACTCCTCGTTTGTTAATATTTATAATAAGGATATAACCTTATTCTCGGATCTTTTTTCATCTAGGACTTTAACTGAACTTACTAGAAAGATTGTTCAGATATCTAAAAGGTATTCTGAACTTGGATATAAAGATGGAGATAAGCTGAAAGGGGATATTTTTGAGATCTTCGCTGAGTGTTTTTTCAAAATTCTAGCTTCTGATAATAGAGTTGGTGTATATGGGTATGAACCCGGCCCACCAACTGAAGACTATGGGGTTGATGGGGTCGGATTAGGTATGGATGGAAATCCCTGCACAATCCAAGTTAAATTCAGATCAAATCAAACCGAGGAATTAAAAAAAGATAGTAGAATTGTCCTAGACAAACATGGGAAAGTCTCCCTAAGTTAATCAACCCCCAATAATATCATCGCCCAATTTTGAAATTGATCTTGTCAATTCCCCAATTGTTCTATCAGCATTAGATCTTGCCAGATCAATATTAATTGGTTTTCCTCTCTTATCAACCCCACTAACAATGGAGTCAATATTATAATGAAGTTCTGATAACTTATCATAAGTTTCTTTTATAGAATTCATTATATTTTGACTACACATTGATATAAGTTCATCCAGATTACCAACATCAAGAATTATCTTTTTTGGATTCTCTTCTAATTTATTTGTATTGACATACATAATTCTTCTACCTCCTTCTTCTTCATGTATATAAGATTCTTCACTCGGGATGTCTCCAAATGGATACCTCCTAGGATAGTTTTTCTTATACCTTGCAGAAAATGAACCACCTATAAATAGCGGATCCTTTGGTTTCTTACCCCATAAAATATGGACTTCTATTGGATCGGTCTCTTTAGTCCCATCTTTTAGACAAATGACGTAGAAGTCACAAATTTCATTCATATTGATCTTGATCTCAGATCCTTTTCTATATAATTTTATTTGATATCTTTTGTGTATCCCACCTGATGCCTCATATTGGTTCATATCCGATATTCCACCATCCCCGACTTTTTTGGCATTGATCAAAGAAGCTAGAAAATCCTCAAGTAAAAATCCAGACGAAGATGGATCAAAATATGCCCTCAACTCTTTCATATATTGAAGGAGTGTTATAATCGATATTTTAGTTTGGACTGAATACTTAGGATTAGTGATATGTTTGTCAATTTCAGAAACGAATTTTAATTTTTCGTATAGATTATATTTGTCTTTAAAATTCAAAATTCTATCAAGGGCAGCAACATACCTACCCATCCTCAGACCCAATTGTTGATCTAACTTAATATTAACCCATCCCTTGGGAATTTCATCACTGAAATTTTCAAACTTTATTACATCCATTAGTTTATATATTAACTCCATAACCCAAACTTCCTTTTATCTGAAAATATAATCAACATGAAAAGAAAATTAACAGACTTCATCCTACCTTACTAGACTACCTAGTGTAATTCGTGAAATGAAATACAACTTAGATAAAATTGACTCAATAGTAGATGAGAACGGCGATGTCATTTCAGGAATTGAAAAGGGTAAATTTGTAACAAAGATCCAAGATAGAACTGGAGACTTCTATAATATATAGAATATGAATATTCTAGATTTTTTCCATTTTAATTTGACTGAAGAAATGGATTTTGATATTATCCCATGTTCGTATCAATCTGGGACAATAAATAGGGGAGATCTAGTAATCAAAACATTCACTTTTAGATCCGAGAGCAATACCCAATATACTGTCTACATCAATGAAACACATGAGTCCAATCACCTATTATCAGACGGTACATACCTACAAGATATAAATAATCAATATCCAATACCAACAATCTATTTTTCAGAAACTTCCAGAGGACTTAACCCATTAACCTTTGGATCCCTTACCAATAAAAATGAATTTATGGATGTGATGGGAAAAGTGATATTTATAATCAAAGATTTTATGGAAACAAATAAACAATATGTTATCTTTTCAATAGGGGAAGTTAGTGAGAAGAAATTTAAATTCTATAAAAATTGGTTAAAAAAACTACCAATCTCCAATTTATTAATTGGTAGATCAGATTTTTACTTTGATGAGAATGGAAATAAAATGAACGCATATTATTTAATAAGATGAATATTAAAAAGGGGGACTATGTTAGAGTGATTATGTGTTGCTATCCAACTCCAAATCAATATTTTTTGGGGAAAGTTAGCTTAGTAGGAGATGTGTTTGATAATTATGTTAATCTATCTAGATGGAACATCAACTTGGGATACAATTTTGTAGAAAAGGTTGATATAAACTCAATTGACATTGAAATGGAATTGAATGAAAATGCAATATTCAAAATTTCTAGTGTAAAATGAGAAACTATTGGTATTTTAATATATACTAGATGAAACACATAAGAAAAATTAATGAATTTTTAAATGAATCAGAGGTTCTATCTCTTATAGAAAAGGCAGAAAGTACACCATCCTCAGATTTGGTAAATATTTCCAAGAGAAAAAGTTATAGGGATGTAGTCAATTTAGGTAAATCAGTCATACCATACCTAATTGAAAGAGACTCAATATTGTGGGATATAGCTCTTAGAGAACTGACAGGTGATGGGCTAGAATCTGAAAACTATTCAACTTCCGAAAGGATTGAATATTGGAAAAATTGGGCAATTGAGAATGGATATAAGAGGTGAAATAGAATCTTGGTTCTCTAACATACGCGGTAAGAAATTCAAGATTATTAAAGCAAGTGGTAAATTTAATTGCGTTGCATATACACTAGATTTTTATGAGGATTGGGTGTGGACTAACGAAAAAACTTGGCCACACAATAAGATCCCAAGAGATTCAGGAATTGGTGGATTTAGAAGTCTATACCAACTTCATGGATATATAGAATGCAATACCTCTGATTTGGAAGATGGGTATGAGAAAATTGCATTTTATTCAAAAAATGGGAAGCCTACACACGCTAGTAAACAATTTGGGAAAATGTGGAGAAGCAAATTGGGAATATCATACATAATTGAACATGAATTAGATTGGTTGTGTGGGTATGGTGATGATGAATATGGTGAGATTGAGTTTATAATGAAAAGGAAAATACATTAAAGAATTGGAAGATAATTCATATATTTAAAGAATGAAAAAATTCTTAAAAAATCAAATATCATATTTCCTAAGAAATTTCTTTAGACCTTGGAGAATATTTACAGACATAGAATTTAAAGACAAATCCAAATGAAAAATAAACCCTCAAGTTGGAAAGAATCAATTAATTGGTACTTTTTTCCTATCATTATGCTTATCAATTGGATAAAGAATTTAAAATTGGTCATATCATCATTCATTTTCCGAAAGTGGTCTTGGATTCTTGGGTATGATGTTTGTTACAAAACACCGAACAGAGAAGATCCAAAATCAGGCAAAGCTTTCTGTAAAAGACGTAGAGGACACTTTGGTAAACATTGCACGGAAAGTGGATATAAATTTAATTGAAATCTAATGAAAATACCAACTGAAATAATTGATCGTTATTGGAATATGCTCTCTGATATAGAACCTAAGCAAGAAGATGATCCAGGCACTTCTATACCTCACATCAAATGGATGATCTCAGAGCTTAGAAAAGACAAAGAAATCGGAAAACAAAATAGATGGTTGGGATTTATACAATATGCACTCATAATCAATGGATACACGTCAGTCACTGAAGAAAGAAATTTCACTAGACCATTTTTTACCAATGAATCCAAATAAGCATATCTGTACTTTCTGTGAAAAGAAAATTGGAGGTGATCCCGACTATACCGAAGATGGTGAAATGGTTCATTCGGAATGTTTGGAAGAATACAATAAATTTTGGAAGGATAGGAGTGAATTTATAGATCTAATTGGATTCTAAACTACTCTATACCCAGTTCTTCTAGTTTTTCCAATCTATTTTCTAAAACAAGAAATCTTTTTAAGTACTCTGGGATATTGATAAACTTATCAATAAGAAAATTATCATAGTACTCTTCTCCATAAGCTAATGGATCACGATACTCCATTTTTAATGATATCTTAATGTCCATAACTTCCATTGTATACTCACCCTCATTGTAATAGAATTTCGCATGGGATCTAATTCTTTCCCTACTGATAAATACTTGGTCTATATCCCCTCTCATGATTATAAATATAGGTATAATTTGTCAAAAATTATAGAACCTCAATAACTCTTCCATATACTTGCTTTGTCCACCCATTTATTCCTCCTCTATTGTTCCCAATAAGTAGACCTCTTTCGTTATTTTTCCCCTTAACCAGATGAGTATAAAAATTACCTCTAACCTTGCAATAAACAATGTCACCCTCATTACAATCTTCCCATTTCACAGGAGAAATCTTGTGTTCTTGTCCCGACATTATCAAAGGCACCATTGAATTTCCCTTTTCGCTTGTTATGAATGTCTCTCCGTTTTGTAATCTCTCCAATTTCCAATTTCTCATATACTATATAGTAACTAAACTAAATAAAGACTAGATATATGAATAATTACATGAATGAATTATCTGAATTTTATAATCTCAAATCTAGAATTAAGGAATATTCAAAATTCTATATGGATGGTAGCGTCTATGTAATGGAGATCTTTGATATCAAGTTGAGATCAATTGACTATTTACTAAGTCCACACAACTCATACACAATAGATCTCTTAGTTAGTAAATTTATACAAAAACCAGAATATATGGATAAGTTTAATAAGATTAGTGGTCGATTACAGAAAAATCAAACTAAAGAAGAATTTAAACAAACTGGAAAGATCGGAGTTGGTCTTATGGTTAGGATAGTTAATGATCCATCCACAACAACCGCAATATACCACCCTCATTGACTCGAACAATCAATGGAATAAATTACAGGAAAGAAATCCTACATAACAAGACATATGAAGAAATAGTCCAAATTGGGGAATCCTCAGAAAATGTAGAAGCCTTTAAGTTTATTCCATATGGAATTGAAATTTTCATCAAAGGTAAAATGAGGCTTCTCCAAGATTCTGAAAGTTTCTCGGATGATATGTTCATCTGCTAACCACTAGAATTTATATCTATGAGAGAATAAAAAGAGTTTGAAATTAATATATATGTTAATGAAACACCTATTGACATTTAAAGAATTGAACGAGGATATAAAAATACCCGTCAATGTCGGAGACACCATTTATATGGGCAAGTTTAAGAACAAGAAGGTAGTTGTTAAAGACATTGGCGAAGATGAGTTGGGAATGCCAACAATAAATGGAAAGAAGGTGGTTAATTTTAGGACAACACCTCCAAAGAAAACAAAATTCAAGGGAAAGCCATTTTGGTTAAGATTCAGAAAAAAGAAGAAAAAAGATGAAGATAAAGAGGTTTAATGAGTCCCAACAATCTAGTTGGGAAATTTTAATAAACTATGACTCGGGTAACTCACTTGAGAGCGAACATGGACTTGAGGAGTCAGTAACACCAGAATGGAATAGTGAAAAGTCCGCCCTTGAAAATCTTGATAGAATTGAAGAACATTATAAGTTTTATAAAAAACTAAATGACTATTACAGATCATACAGAAATTTATTTAGGGATCGTTTTGAATTATTTAGAGAATCTTCCCAAAAGGATTGGGCAATTATTGAAAATAAGATATGGTCAAAATCCAGAGACCAAGTAGTTGATAAGGGATATCAACAGAAAAATCCTGATGATTGTGAAGTGATTCCATTTGTTTTAGAATCTGTCCTCAAACTTTATGACGACAATGGAAGTCCGATTACTCAATCAGCTTTTTGGTGTGGATATATTGAAATCAGTTGGTATTTATATGGTTGTAAAACCAACACTTGATGAATTAAAAATAGTATAATATAATATGAAATACTTAAAAAAATATAAAATATTTGAATCTAACTCAACATCTGATGAATATCTAACAAAAGAAGAAAATCAATGTTTGAAACAAATTTATATCTTTTTAAGAGATGTTTTATTAGATTTTAAAAAGCAAGTTTCGATTTATTATCAAAAAAATCCAGGTCAATTAAGTATAAGTAATTTTATCAAGAATCATTATAATCTACATGATAAAGTATCAAAATCATCTGACTCGATTTCTGTTGATTTTGATAAAGTAAATCCTCTTATAAGGAAAACTTTTAAATCTTTACAGAATGAGTTTATAATAAACTTTATACCAAAAGATGAAGGTGCTTCTATAAGATCAAAAACAGACCCACTAAGAATCACAGGAATGAATATTGGAACGACTAAAATTTTTAACTCTCCAGAAGAAGCTTTAAAGTCTAGTCTACAACATGAAATACAACACATCGCAAATATTGAAAAAGAAGGAATAGAAAAAGGTGACTTTGATTCAGGTTATATTTATTTAACATCTAAAAAGGAAATAGATTCTCATGCAAAACAATTTGCATACCTATATAAAAAGAAATATCCGGAAGATAAAGAAATAGATGGTAAAAAACTAATGAATATGGATATGGTTGAGAAGTCGAAACAGAAATTAAATTTATATCTTTGGTTTAGATCACCAGAACAATTTAGAAAACAGGAACAAAATAAAAACATGACTGATGAAGTTTATGATATGATAAAAAAAGCTGGGCCGGAGTTTGTAGAAAAATTAAAATATTACTTTACTGTATTTTGAAAAGTTAAATTGGGCTGAGGTTCGTCCAAAGGGAAATAAATATAAAAGGAGCTTTTAAAATCAATGTCCAAAATTTAATATATACCTTATGTATAT
>JACCDT010825349.1_pt1 | contig 17678 bp, 18 predicted proteins | sample 7446291 | NCBI WGS metagenome assembly JACCDT01 (sample SAMN15323446, study PRJNA562643) | freshwater metagenome | isolation source: river surface water | place: USA:Blue River Watershed | collected 2017-08-17 | reverse complement strand
CTGAAGGACAAGGTCGCGATGATCCTGACCGCCGGCACGCCCGAGACCGCGAACCCGGTGTCGGATGCGTGCGAACTGAACGAGCTGCCCTGCGTGTCGTCGGTGGTGCCGTGGCAGCCGTGGTTCTTCGGCCGCAAGGGCGACCCGGCCAAGGGCTTCAACTACACCTATCACATCTTCTGGGGCCTCGAGGACGTGATCGCCAACTTCACCAATGGCTGGAACAGCGTCAAGACCAACAAGAAAGTCGGCGGCCTGTTCCCGAATGACGGTGACGGCAATGCCTGGGGCGACAAGGAACTCGGTTTTCCGAAACCGTTGACGGCACAGGGCTACTCGCTGACCGATCCGGGCCGCTTCCAGAACGGCACGCAGGATTTCTCCGCGCAGATTGCCGCGTTCAAGAAAGACAATGTCGAGATCGTCACTGGCGTCGTGATACCGCCGGACGCCAAGACCTTCCTCACGCAGGCACGCCAGCAGGGCTTTAAACCGAAGGTCATCACGCTGGGCAAGGCGCTGCTGTTCCCCGGCGCGATCGAGGCGCTCGGCGAGCTCGGCGATGGCCTGACGACCGAAGTCTGGTGGACGCCGTCGCATCCGTTCAGCTCCAGCCTGACGAAACAGTCGGCGAAAGACCTTGCCGCCGCCTATGAGGCCTCGACCAGGAAGCAGTGGACGCAGCCCATCGGTTTTGCGCACGCGCTGTTCGAAGTGGCTGCCGATGCTTTGAAGCGCAGCAAGTCCGTCAAGGCTGGCGAGCTGCGTGATGCCGTGGCGGCGACTCAGCTGAAGACGGTGGTCGGCGACGTGAAGTGGGGCGGCCAGGGCCCGTTCAAGAATGTCAGCAAGACACCGCTGGTGCTGGGGCAGTGGAATAAGGGCGGCAAGTTCAAATACGAGCTGACCATCGTGAACAACCAGGCAGCGCCGGCGATTCCGGCTGGCGGCAAGCTGCGCCTGCTGAACCCGTAAGCGCAGCGACGCATCATCACGCACACGAGGCACAGGAAGCACGATGGCACTGCTCGCGCTCAACGATGTCAGCAAATCTTACGGAGCCCTGAAGGTCACCGACGGCGTATCGCTGTCGGTGGCCGAGGGCGAGGTGCTCGGCATTCTCGGCCCTAACGGCGCTGGCAAGACCACGCTGTTCAATCTCATCTCCGGCGATGTGAAGGTCGATGCCGGCGAGGTGGTATTCAACGGCGAGCGCATCAATGCGCTCGCGCCTTTCCAGCGCTGCCGCATCGGCATCGGCCGCTCTTATCAGGTGCCGCAGCCGTTCGGGAACATGAGCGTGTTCGAGAACCTCGTCACGGCCGCGTGCTTCGGCGCGCAGGTGCCGGAGAAGGAAGCGTGGGAGATCGCGTGGGACGTGCTGCAGAAGACGGGCCTGGCGCGCTTCGCCAATCATGCGGCGGGCGGCCTGACGCTGTTGAACCGCAAGCGGCTGGAGCTGGCGCGCGCGCTGGCGACGCGGCCACGGCTGCTGCTGCTCGACGAGATCGCCGGCGGCCTCACCGAGCATGAGGCGCATGCGCTGGTGGACGAACTCACGCGCATCAAGCAAGAGGGCGTAACGATGATCTGGATCGAGCATGTCGTGCATGCGCTGCTGTCGATCGCCGACCGGCTGCAGGTGATCAACTTTGGCAAGACGCTGTGTGTCGGCGAACCTCAGTCCGTGATGCAAGACCCGGAAGTGCGGCGCGTGTACATGGGACTGGAGGCCTGAGATGGCTGAGATGCTATTGCAGGCACAGGCCATCACGGCCGCCTACGGCGACGCGCAGGCGCTGTTTGGCATCGATGTCGGTATCGGGCCGGGCGAAGTCGTCGCGCTGATCGGTGCGAACGGCGCGGGCAAATCGACTTTCCTGAAAACGCTGACCGGGCTGCTGCCACCGGCCGGCGGCGAGATCCGCTTCGACGGCGAGCGCATCGACCGGCTGGATGCGGCCGATATCGTCAAGCGCGGCATTGCGATGGTGCCGGAGGGACGGCGGCTGTTTCCGTCGCTGTCGGTCGAAGAAAATCTGCTGATGGGCGCGCTGTCGCGCCGCGCCGGCCCGTGGAACCTCGAGCGCGTCTATTCGCTGTTCCCGGTCCTGAAAGAGAAGCGCCGGCAGCCGGGCACCGCATTGTCCGGCGGCCAGCAGCAGATGGTGGCGATCGGGCGCGGGCTGATGAGCAATCCGCGGCTCTTGCTGTGCGACGAAGTCTCGCTGGGTCTGGCGCCTGTGGTGATCCGCGAGATCTATGCGGCATTGCCGGGGCTGCTGGCGGACGGCATGTCGCTATTGATCGTCGAGTAGGATGTGCAGCTGGCGCTGCAGGTGTCGTCGCGCGTGGTGTGCCTGCAGGAAGGCCGGGTGTCGCTCGAAGGGCGGCCGGCCGAGCTGACGCGCGAGCAGATCAGCCATGCGTATTTCGGAGTCTGATCCATGATCGATATTCTTTTGCAGGGACTGTTGCTGGGCGGCGTGTATGCGCTGTTTGCGCTCGGCCAGTCGCTGATGTTCGGCGTGATGCGGCTGACCAATACCGCGCAGGGCGATTTCATCATCCTCGGCGGCTTCTTTGCGATCAGCCTGGTGGCCGCGACCGGGCTGTCGATCGGCGTGGCCTTGCTGCTGATCGCGCCGGCCGCTTTTGCGTTCGGCTATGCGGTGCAGCGCTTCATACTGAACGGCACCCTGGGCCGCGATCCGCTGCCGTCGCTGGTAGTGACCTTCGGGCTGGCGATCATTATTCAGAACCTGCTGCTGGAAATGTATTCGGCCGATCCGCGCTCGCTGGACGCCGGCGCCCTGGCATTCGACAGTGTGTCGCTCGGCGCGCTGACGGTAGGCACGCTGCCGCTGTTGACGCTGGGCGCGGCGCTGGCCGCGACGCTGTGCCTGCAGGCGCTGTTTACTTTTACGCCGCTGGGGAGGTCGTTCCGCGCGGTGTCGGACGACCGTGAGGCCGCGCGCCTGATGGGCATACGTCCAGGCATCGTGTATGCGCAGGCGACCGGTCTGGCTTTCATACTGATCGCCATTGCCGGCACGCTGCAGGCGATGCGCACGACGGTGGCGCCGAGCGACGGCCCCCTGCTGCTGCTGTTCGCGTTCGAGGCGGTGATCATCGGCGGCATGGGCTCGTTCTGGGGCACGCTGCTGGGAGCCTTGCTGCTCGGCGTAGCGCAGCAGATCGGCTTTCGTATTGACCCGGGCTGGGGCATCTGGGCCGGCCATCTGACGTTCCTGTTCGTGCTGCTGGTCAGGCCGCAGGGACTGTTCCCGAAGACGAGGTAAGCATGATGACGCCCATGATGGACAACCGCCTGCCGGCCTTCGAGGTCGTGCGCAGCAACCGGTTCTCGGCCGCGCTGCCGCTGCTGGCCGGCGCGATCGTGCTGTGCGCGGCATCGCTGCCGGCATGGGGCGAGTCGAGCTGGATGCGCGAGGTGGTCGAGATCAGCTGCTACTTTTTGTTTGCGATGATGTGGAACCTGCTGGCCGGCTATGGCGGCATGGTCAGCATCGGGCAGCAGGCCTTCTTTGGCTTTGGCGGCTATGTGATGCTGATCCTGGGTAACGAGGCCGGCATGAACCCGTTTGTCGCGATACCGGTGGCGGCACTCGCCACTGCGCTGGTGGCCTGGCCGGTGTCGTTCATTGCATTCCGCCTGCAGGGCGGCTATTTCGCGATCGGCACGTGGGTGATCGCCGAAGTGTTCCGGCTGTCGTTCGCGAACCTGCACTGGGTCGGCGGCGGCTCGGGCACGTCGCTGATTGCGCTGCGCGAGATCGAGAAGGCGGTGCGCGAGTCGGTCACCTACTGGATCGCGCTGGCCTGCGTGGTTGGCACCATTGCCGGGGTTTATCTGTTCCTGCGCTCCAAGCGCGGGCTGGCGCTGCTGGCGATCCGCGACAATGAAGTGGCGGCATCATCGCAGGGCATCGATGTGCGGCGCATGAAGCTCGCGGTGTATCTGATCGCAGCAGGCGGCGCGGGCCTGGCCGGCGCGCTGTATTTCGTCAGCAATCTGCGCATCTCGCCGGATGCGGCGTTCTCGGTGAACTGGACGGCATTTGCGATCTTCATGGTCGTCATCGGCGGCATCGGCCGCATCGAGGGCCCGATCGTCGGCGCGCTGCTGTTCTGGCTGCTGAACAAATTCTTCAGTGACTACGGCAGCTGGTACCTGGTGGGACTCGGGGCACTGGCGATCGTGGTCACGCTGTTTTTCCGCGACGGCCTGTGGGGCGCGCTGCAGCGCCGCTTCGGCTGGTCGCTGTTCCCGACCCATCGCCATGTGAAAGTGAGAGCCTGAGATGCGCAACCTGACCGAAGAGAATCTGACCGACGCCGTCCTGGCAAGGCTGGAAGGCTGCGCCGACGCCCGGCTGAAGCAGGTGATGACAGCGATGATCCAGCACCTGCATGGGTTCGTGCGCGAGGTAGAGCCGACGCCGGCCGAATGGTTCGCCGCGATTCAGTTTCTCACGCAGACCGGCCAGATCTGCGATGGCGAGCGGCAGGAATACATTCTGCTGTCGGACACGCTCGGTGTGTCGATGCTGGTGGACGCGATCAATCATCGCAAGCCGGCCGGCGCCACGGAATCGAGCGTGCTGGGGCCGTTTTATGTGGAAGGTGCGCCTGAACGGCATAGCGGCGCTGATCTGGCGCCGGGCGAAGGGCCGGGCGTACAGGTCAGCGGTTCGGTGCGCGGCGTCGATGGCCAGCCGCTCGGCAATGCGGTGCTCGATATCTGGCAGACCGCGCCGAACGGCCTCTACCATGTGCAGGACGCGGCAGCGGCCGACTACCATTTGTGCGGCAAAGTACACACCGAGGCCGACGGCAGCTACCGCTTTCGCACGTTGAAGCCGGTGTCCTATGCGATACCGGTCGATGGTCCGGTCGGCCAGCTGCTGGAGAAGCTGGGCCGGCATCCTTACCGTCCCGCACACTTGCATTTCATTGTGTCCGCACCCGGCTATAAGCCAGTGGTGACGCAGTTGTTCACCGAGGGCGACGACTATCTCGAGTCGGACGCAGTGTTCGGCGTCAAGCAATCGCTGGTGGTCGATTACCAGCGGAGCGGCGACGAATGGCAGGTCCGCTATGACTTTGTGCTCGAGCCTGCCGCCTGAGGAGAGGGCCATGTTTTTTCTGGTGCTGGCGACCGACAGGCCGGGCATGCTGCAAGTGCGCAATGAAGTGAAGCCTATTCACGGCGCTTACTTGCGCAACCCGCATCATCATGTGAAGGTCCACCTCGGCGGCCCGACGCTGACCACCTGCGGCGACAGCATGAACGGTACCTTGCTGGTGGTGGAGGCGGACGATATTTCTACCGTATCTGATTTTGTGGCCGACGATCCGTATGCGCAGGCGGGTGTGTTCCAGTCAATTGAGATACGGCCGTGGGCGTGGACGCTGGGTGCGCCGACCGAGGTGCTGAGTTGAACGGGCACGATCATCCCCACCGACCGTCGAACGGCACGTTGCTGTGCGCGCTGGCCGAGATTCCCGACCATGGCGGTCGTGAGGTGACGTTCGGCGAGGGCCGAGACAATTTCAAGGTGCTGTTGCTGCGAGAGGGCAAGCAGGTCTGGTCGTACCTGAATTTCTGTCCGCATTTTTCCTTGCCGCTGAATTATGAGCCGCAGACCTTTGTCACGCTCGACGGGCTGATCATGTGTGCGCATCACACCGCGTTCTTCAATTTTTCCGATGGCCGCTGTGTCGACGGCCCGTGCGTCGGCGATGGCCTGGTGCCGGTGCCGACGTTTATCAGCGGCGACACCGTATTTTTCGGCACCGCTGACTGAGTCCCGACGATCCATCGCCTACAATCTTCAAGACTTTCCCGAATGATGGCGGTGATGTCTTTTGATGCGCTTTGACGACCGGGCAGACGCCGCACGGCAACTGGCGACGCGGCTCGCTCATTTTTCAGCCGAGCATCCTCTGGTGCTGGCGATCCCGCGCGGCGGCGTGCCGCTGGGCAGGATCGTTGCCGACGCGCTGGGCGGCGAACTGGACGTGGTGCTGGTTCGCAAGCTCGGTGCGCCGTTCAATCCGGAATTCGCGGTGGGCGCGGTCGGCGAGTCGGGCTCGGTGTTTATCGCTGAGCATGCGGCCGGCGCCGGTGCCGGGGACGCGTATCTGGCGGCCGAAGCGGAGCGGCAACTGGCCGTGATCCGCCGCCGGCGTGCCCGTTACTCGGCACTGCGGCCGGCGATCTCTGCGCAGGGCCGCACGGTGATTCTTATTGATGACGGCCTGGCCACCGGGGCGACCGCACGCATGGCGATCCGGGAAGTCCGCCGGCAGACGCCGGCCCGGCTGGTCTGCGCCATGCCGGTGGCCGCCGTCGATGCGGCAGCGGCGATTGCGCCGCTGGCGGACGCCTTCGTCTGTTTGCAGACGCCGGCAGATTTTCGCGGGGTCGGGCAGTTCTATCGTGACTTTGCTCAGGTGGACGATGCCGAAGTCGAGCGCCTGCTGACATCCGCGTGGCGTGAACCTGGCTCGGTTTAGCCGATTGACATTCTGTCCCGGCCCCTGAACGTCACTGCCGCACGCGGACTATCTGGGCTACTCTTGCCACGGGGCGTGCGTCAGTGCTTCTTCGGGAATCCGATGTCCCTTTCACTGCGCTCACCAATAGCCTCGCGCTGACGACACAGAACGACAATGCATAACCACAACCCAGGGAGACACGTGCGTAAATTTTTAACCGGCGTCGCGGCAATCGCGTTCTGCGCTGCAGGGGCCGTGGCCGCAGAGCAGGCCGGTTTCGTTCGCGTTCCGCTGCAGACGCAGGACGTTTGCAGCGCAGGCACGATGGCCGTGCAGGTACGCGGCGAATTCGATCCGGGCTTCGGCACCGGCCGGCATACGCATCCCGGCGAGGAACTGACCTATATCCTCGAGGGCGAGATTGAAGTGCGCGTCGACGGCGAGCCGCCACGCATCGTGAAGGCGGGCGAGACTTTTTTCCTGCCTGCCGGTGTCGTGCACGAAGGCGTCAATACGAGCAATGGCAGGGTCAAGGTGCTGGCGACCTATATCGTGGAAAAGGGCCAGCCGCTGGCGAAGCCCGTCAAGTAGCCCGGGCGCTTAGAGCCTGTCCCGGTAGGCCGCTGGCGGCGTTGGCAGTTCCTTGCCGACCGTCTGTACTGTCTGCGGAACTGCCGCCTTGCCACCGACCTACCGGGAAAGGCTCTTAGTCGGTTTTGCTGCCGGCAGAGACCGTGGGCCGCGTCCGCCGCTCGCTGACGCAGGCCATGGTCTTGTCCCAGAAGACCGCGCCGCTGCCGCCATAGCGCGACGGCAGGCGCATCATCTTGCGGTGCGAGCGCGCCAGCGCTCGCTCCATCACCTCGCTCATCATGCCGAGACGCTCGAGTGCCAGATAGGCCTCGCAATTGGCGCCGATTTCGTCGCGCTCCGGATCGCTGGCATGCGCGCACTCATGATAAAAAATGAAATCCGGCATGTGCGGGTCGCTGTCGCGTATTCCTTTGAAGGTGACGTAGTCGAAGTAGATCACCGGCCAGCCGTCCTTGTCGGGCCGCACCACGGCCGCCGCGCCGCCGAGCGCCGGGTGGCGGTCGCCTGACTCGCCGTGGCCCAGCCATTCTTCCGGCACCACGCGCTGCTCGCCGTTGCGCTCAATCACACACTGCACAGTCTTGCCGTCGCTGCGCTCGAACGCGCCGGCGCTGCCGGCCGACATCAGTGCCAGCAGCGCCAGTGCGGCCGCCGCGCGGCATCGACTGAGGATCCGCGCGGTGTACATCACTGGCAGGCGTTTTTGCCGCCCCAATGGCCGCGGGTGATCTCGCCGTCAAGCTTGACGGGGCGGAACCAGCCGCTCTCGCGCGAACCCGCGAACTTGCCGGTGCCGCCCTTGCGCTGATAACGGCCTTCCATCTGGCCGCGTGCCTGGCTGAACGCGTAGGTCAGGACGTCGCCGTCGACGTCCTCGACCGCGCACAGGCCGTCCGCTTCGATGGTGTTGTCGGCATAGACCACGGCGCCGCCGGTGCACTGGCCGGAGAGGTTGTTAAATTTGGAATTGTCGCCGGCATTCATCTGCGTGGACGAGCGGAAGTGGATGAAGCGGGCCTTGTTGCCCAGGTCGACCGTGGATTCGCCGGTGTCGACGCTGGTGTAGTCGCCGCACTGGTCGTCCCGGGCAATGGCGTTCAATGACAGCAGCAACAGTGCTGCCGGCAGCAGAATGGCTTTCATGGGGGGAGCTCCTCGCGTTGTAGTCGTTATGGTCGTTCTTGTCTTTACGTTCCTCAGACCGGCCTCGGTGTGGCCGGACGTAAAGTTTGCCATTTTCCGGCGCGGCTTGCGCGCCGCCCCCTGGCGACTACGTGCAGACCCGGTTGCGGCCCTGACCCTTGGCCTCGTATAGCGCCTTGTCGGCGCGCGCGAGCATGGCGTCCAGATCGGTCTCGCCGGCTTGCTGCCCGGTGACGCCGATCGATACGGTAAAAGTGACGGTGCGGCCGTCATCGATGCTAAGGCTACTGGCAGCGAGGTCTTCGCGCAGACGGTCCATCACTTGCCGCGCCGTGTCGATGTCCGTGTGCGGCATCAAGACCGCGAACTCCTCGCCGCCGATGCGCGCGACGATATCGACCGATCGCATCTTCGCCTTGAGGATGCTCGCCAGCATCACCAGCAGTCGGTCGCCGATGGCATGCCCGAAATCGTCATTCACGTGCTTGAAGTGGTCGACATCCAGGATCGCCAGCGCGAAGGTCGACTGCAGCCGCGCGGCGCGCGCGATCTCCTGGTCGGCCAGCTCTCGGAAATGGCGGCGGTTGCACAGGCCCGTCATCGAATCCTTGTTCGATAGCTCCTCGAGCCGCTGCTCCAGCTTCTTGCGCTCGGTGATGTCGAAGACAATGCTGCGGCTCATGACCAGCTTGCCGCTCGCGTCATGAATCATGGTCGCATTAATGAGCACGGGCCGTGCGGTACCGTCCGCATGCATCAGCGAGAACTCGACATCTTCGATATGCCCTTGTGCGAGGAACGTGGCGAAGCTCTCTTGGAACTGAGTGCGGCCGGACTCGGCGATAAAGCTGATGAACGGTTGGCCGATTACCTCATCGCGCGATTTGCCGAGCCAGTCGAGCTCGGTCTGGTTGATGCGCACATAGCAGCCGTTCTCGTCGAGCGAGTGATAGCCGCAGGGCGCCCGCTCGTACAGATCGTTGATCTCGTCTTTTTCATGGGTGATGCTTTTCAGGTGGTCGGCGATGCGTCCCTCGCTGTCCACGATGTCACGGAAACTTTGGTAAAGCCCGGAGAACTCCGAGATGCCGACCGGCGGTGTGGCGGGCGCTGTCTCTGGCCGGCGTGCGCGCATCAGCCAGGCAAGTTTTTGTGTCTGCCCGTCGATGAATTGCGCGCTCAGGTAAGCCATGCCGAGGCCGAGCGCGGCGGCACAGGCGGTCAGCATTAACATCAGCAGCATGGTGCGGCGCGATTCGGCCCTGAGCACCTGGTCAGGCACGGCGATCGACGCATACCAGTCGCCATGAAACACCGGGAAGATGACGGAGGTGATCGCTTCGCCTTCGAGTGTGGCCCCCTGATAGACCTTGCTCTCATTGCGCCGCAGCGCGGCGATGAATGAGGGACTGGCCGGCTTGCCGACGTGTTCAGCTTCCGCGACTGAGCGCGCGATCATCATGCCGTCGCGGTCGACGATCGCTGCCAGCCAGCCTGGCGGCAGCTGCTGCTGCCGCAGCAAATCATTGAGGGAGTCGGTCGACAGGATCATCCTCAGCACGTGAGTGACCCGATCGTTGCGCACGATGGGAACTGACACCGCCACTCTGTAGCCTCGTACAAAGGGGACTTTAAAGGGACCCGACACATTGGCCTGGCCGGTCAGGAAGACCTTGCGGCTCAGATGCGGGTAGCTTGCCTTGATCGATGGTGCGTCGTAAGGCTGACTGGTCACGAACAGCAGGTCGTCATTTTCATCGATCAGCGTGACGGCAACGAAGACAGGATTTGACTGGATCAGTTGTGCGGCTTGCTCATAGAGCGCAGGCCAGTCGCCTTTGCGTGCGCTCGAGCTCTGGCTCAGCACCAGCAAGGCTTGCTGGGAAACAGCGATGCGCTCGTTCGCCGCTTGGGCGATTTGACTGGTACGGAAGCGAAGTTCGGCCTCGATCAGCGCCTGCTCTTTCGAGCCGATGTGCACCAGCGCGAAGACGAACAGCATCGTCAATGGCACCAGGGCTGACAACACAGCGATAAGCGACCACGTTCTTATCTTCAGTGCCATGAGGGGCTTTGTTATTAAATTTTGACCAGTATGAGAGGAAACGTAAATTGCTGCCAAGAAAAATTCACTCTAAGCAGACAAAAGATTCGTAAACTTTTTCAAGTGAAAGAATATTTCTCGAATAACGATTGCGGCGTGCTACAGCAGGCGTCAGTCAGCGCCGAAATGTGTCATGGCATGTTCGCTTGAAGCTGCCATCGCGCCGCGGTTGCACGCGGCGGCGTGGTAACAAGCGGAGCGGTCTAGCCCCAGCGCCGTACGCGTCCGGTGTCGATATGGACGAACTGCTCGTTCGGATAGTAACCAACGCCGCCGCCCTGCAACGCGAGCGCAGCGTCGCGCAGCTCGGCCAGCGGCACGCCGGGCAGGCGTACGTCGATCGCCCGGCCGTCCATGTGCAGGCTGCGGCGGGCGACGCCGCCGCCGCGCGACTGCCTCAGGAGGCTGTTGGTCTCGGGGGAGCGATAGCCGGAAATGACCTCGAACGGCGGCAGAGACGCGCTGTCGAGCGCCAGCCTCAGCCGGTGCAGCAGATCGAAGAGCTGCGGGTCCATGCTGCCTACCCTGCCGGAATAGTGGTCGCGCATGAAGCGGTTCAGCAGCGACAGCGCTGGCGGCAGGTAGGCGCCGTCAGCAGCATAGACCAGGCTGATCTGCTCGTGCGTGTGGGCATGGCGGAAGGCCAGCGCACGCGGCGCCGCGCCATCCTCTCGTGCTGATGGCGGCAGCGCCGGCACGGTCTCCGTGGCCAGCGCGCCGCGCTGGCCCAGCAAGGGCAGTGCCGTTCCGGCGGCGGCGAGCCGCGCGGTACGCGACAGGAAATGGCGGCGGTCTGCCCGGTGTGATGTCATGGTGTTTACTTTATTTCAAGCGGCCCTGCGGCTGCTTGCTGCGAGCCTGGAGTGCGGCCCGCAGCAACTGGTCGTGCCCGTAAATGTCCTGGTAAAAAAAGATGGGGCCATCGCGCTGTTTTACAACCGCCGTGCCGTAGGCAATCACGACAGTAACGGGGCTTTTCAGGCGGATGGTGCGCGACTGTCCGGCCGACATTGCGGTCATGATCTTTTCCTCCGTCCATTCGGGCTGGTCCTGCAGCACGAATGCCGCCAGCGCGAGCGGGTTTTCGACCCGGATGCAGCCGTGGCTGAGATCGCGCCGGTCGCGCTGGAACAGCCGCACGGACGGCGTGTGATGCATGTAAATATTGTCATTGTTAGGAAAAATGAACTTGATGCCGCCGAGCGCATTGCGCGGACCGGGCCGCTGGCGCAAGCGGGCGTCGCCGCTCATGACGGCGGCCAGCATCGCGTCGCTGAATTGGTTGACGACCGTGCCGCCGCGCGTCAGGAACTCGAACCCTTCTTTGCCGAAATCGGCCGGATTACGGCGCAGCGCCGGCACCAGCTCGGCGCGGGCGATCGAGGGCGGCACCTGCCAGTAGGGGCTGAACTCGATCTGGCGCATCTGTTCTTCGAACAGGGGCGTCTGGGTGTTGAGTGCCTTGCCAACAATGACATTCATCTGCAATGCGACTTTCACACGGCTGCCATCGATCTCCAGCCCGCGCAGCGTGAACTCCGGCAGGTTCACCAGCAGCATGCGCTTCTCGTTCAGCAGCGGTGTCCAGCGCAGCCTTTCCATGGTCAGCGCGATTTGTTCGGCGCGTGCCGACGGCGGCTGGTTCAGCTGCTCCAGCGTGGTCTTGCCGATCACACCATCGGGCGTCAGGCCGTGGCGCGCCTGGAACTGCCGCAGGCCATCGATCAGCGCGCCTTCGTAGCGCTGCGGTGCGCTGAAACCCGTCGGCAGGTCGCCCAGCGCGACCAGGCGTGCCGCGAGCGTCGCTATGCCGTCATAACGCTGTCCCGGCTCCAGCTTTTTGCGCGGCAGCGGCGGCAGCGCCGCCGACCAGGCCGGATTGTTTTCCAGCGCGCGGTAGCGCGCCAGCCAGGGCTTGAGGGACTGGTATAGCGGAAAGCGCGGCGTTGCGGCGCGCACCGCATAGTCGAGATTGCCGGCGGCCAGCGCGGCGTTCAGGGTCGCCGCGATCTCGATGGACGGTGCGCCGGCGTCCGGCGCGGCCTTGACGTTGACATGGACGACGGACGGATCGATGCGGCCGTAGCGCAGGTCGTGCAGATAGCGGCGCATCGCCTCGTCGATTGCATTTGCCAGCGCGGCCTGCGCCGGCGCCGACGCTGGCATGGACTCGAGCGCGCCGGCCAGCGCCGGCGACAGGTAGTCAGCCGGGCGCAGTCCTTCATCGCCGGCCTGCCGCAAGATCTGCAACGCCTGCCGGAACACCGGCGCGGGCTTACCGTGCGCCAGCCAGCGCGACGCACTGTCAGCGTCATCGGCCGCTTGTGCCGGTGCATGCAGCGCGGCGAACGCCAGGCAGGCCAGCAGCGGCCGGTTGAGCAATGTGTATATCCACGGGTTCAGCATGGCACTTTCTCGCGATGGGCATCAGCCTATTGTGCCGAATCCGCGCCGCAGCGGGCGATTTTTGCCTCGCTGCCCAGTGCCGCGTGCCCGGCGAGTTTGCGGGCGCGGCAAACTGGTTTACGCTGAGGCTGACGGAACGTCCGCCGCAGGTCGGTACCGCGTCCCTAGGACTGCGGCCCGGCGAAACGGGTTCTGATAGTTAAAAATTACATCATCATCCGGAGGAGACATGGCATTTCAATCGGGGGAACCGGAGCACGGCCCGCTGCCGCCGCTGGCAGTATTTTCGCTGCTGGCCGACGGCGCGCGCGACATGCGGGCCACCGGCTTTTACGGCGTTGCGTACGGGCTGGTGTTCGTGCTGATGGGCTATGCGATCGCGGTGCTGTACCAACATGTGTGGCAACTGACGATGGGACTGACCGCCGCTTTTTTCCTGCTGGGGCCTTTCATTTGCTCCGGCATCTATGAGCTGTCGCGGCAAAAAGAACAGGGCGGGCGGCCGGATTTTATGGCCACGCTGACGTGCTGGATGCGCAATTGGAAGTCGATCGCCTTCTTCGCCGCGATACTGACATTTTTTATCATTATCTGGGTGCGCGTGTCGGTGGTCCTGTTCGCGCTGTTCGCGACGCACAACTATCCTCAGCTCAACGATATGCTGCGCAAGATCGTCTCGATGGACAACATCGAATTCATGACGGTCTGGACGGCCGTGGGCTTCGTGTTTGCCAGCCTGGTGTTTGCGATGTCGGTGGTGTCGATGCCGATGATGCTGGACCGCGGCGCCGACACGATCGAATCGATCGGCACGAGCGCAGTCGCGCTCTGGAACAACCCCGGCGCGATGGTGCTCTGGGCGCTGACGATCACGGTGCTGATCGGCGCAAGCCTGGTGTTTTTTCTGCCCTTGCTGGCGCTGACGGCGCCGCTGGTCGGGCATACGACCTGGCGGGTCTACAAGGCGCTGGTGCCGGCCGGGCTGCCACTGGCAGACAGCGGACAGCCGGATACCGGCGCGCAGCACGAGCCGTCTTGAACGCGCCGGGGATTTCAGCGGCTATTTGAACTCGAACTCCACCCATTCGACCGGTTCCGCGCCGCGATTGCTCACGGTGATCGTGCGCGCGCGCTCGCTGAACGTAAACTGTGCGGGCGCGACCCTGACCTCGGCCGGTGCCGTGCCTGCGGCCTCATCGGTAATGGTGCCGTCGGTCAGCGCCACGCGCAGGCTCGGCCCGGCAATGGTGATCGGCCCCAGCGATTGTCCCGGCGCCAGCACGAAGCGATAGGCACGCACACGGTCATTGTCGACCACGGTGGTCAGCCCCGGCTGTGACGGGATCGGTGCGGCGGCAGCGCTGCTGCCGGATGGCGGCTGCAGCAGTTCAATGCCGATCGCACGGAACGTGCCCGGCCCGAGGTTGATGAAGCGGTGCGTGTAAGCGCCCTGCGTCGATGCATTGTAATAGCCGACCAGCCCGCGCGTGATCGGCATGTCCTTCGCTTCCTGACCGTAGACCTGGTTGCGCAGCGTGACGCTGCTGACCATCAGGTAGGGGTAATCCAGCGCATGGGTGTGGAACAGGGTGCGCTCTCCCTCGGGTATCTCGACATCGATCACGCGTACCCAGGCGTTGGCGAATTTCGGCACATGGCGTGGCTCTTCATGCGCCGGCACCACGCGCTCGTCGGCCGCCACGGCCGCCAGCGGCATGCCGGCGAGGGAGGCCAAAAGCAGACAAGGGAGCAGGCGTGTGAGCGCGACGGGAAGACGGGCGGACATCGTTGCGGCGTTGCTCATGGTCGCTCCCGGAGAGATAGAGATATTTATTGTAATCGACGAGATGCCGATGAATTGACGTAGCGGCGACGGCACCGTAGATTTTGGGGAAGATCCGCAGTGACCCGGTCACGCAGAGACGGATGCACGACCCCGACCTGATCAGAATCGGTAACGGCAGCAGCAGGGCGGGTGACCATAATGAAGGAGACCACGATGCCGCGCCTTGTGCTCGCCCTCGCATGCCTTGCATGCAGCGTGCTGTTGCGTCCCGCTTTTGCCGTGCCCGACGAGCGAGGACTCGATGAGGGCATTCAGTTCCGCTGCGGTACCGAGCAGCGCGCCCGGATCCGGACCGACATGCGCGAGATGTTCAGGCGGATGCACATTGCCGGGGCCCTTGTCCGTCTGCACGAAGATCCGTCGCGAGACACACTGACGTATACGCTGAATACGCCGGCCGGCGACACCAATACGCTGGATTTCACGCGCCGTCCCGAGTACTGGGTCCATGAGCAGCCGGTCGATCTCTATGACAGGCGGCACGCGGTCAGGAAGATCAGCACGGTCAGCCTGAAAGAGATCTTGCTGGCGCTGCTGCAGCACGGCCGGCTGACCGCGTTTGCCGGCGCGAGCTGTTCGGTTGCCTCGCTGGTCGAGCACATGAGGCTGCGCCAGAATGTGGTGGCCTGGGTCGAGCAGACCGCGTGGAACTGGCCGGACGGCGGCCCCTCAGTATGGAACAACGCTTATTGGGGCGCGGCCGGCGTGAAGGACAGGCGAAAGCTGTTCGACGCCTTTGAGGACGTCTTCGTCAATCAGGGCAAGTATGCGTTTGGCTGCTATGCTGCGATCAAGCTGGCCTATGCGTTCGGCACCATGGATTTTTACCGCCGCGTGCAGAAGGATGCGGCGACCTTTGCGCGGATCCGTCACCGGCTGGCGGCGGGCGACAGCCCGCTGGACGATATCGAGCCGTATGCGATGTGGAGCTTCGAGCGCGATTTCGATCCGGCACGCGCGGCGACGCCGGGAAAATTGATGCAGCTGCAGCAGGGCGTCAGCGGCATGAATTTTGTGCCGGGCGACTGGGTCTATTTTTACAATGATGACCGTGGCTCCAACAGGAAGACCGGCTACGAGGGCAGCAACGGCGTTTATCTGGGGCGCGGCCTTTTCTCTGATTTTTATAACGATGCAGAGCACCATTACACCTATGAGCAGAAGCTGGACGAGGTGTACCAGTGGCGACATGGCGTGTTCAGCCAGTCGCGCGACTATGAGAAGTCTGAGCTGCTGTCGAAGGACCGGCTGAGCGCGCTGTCCGCGAGCCCGTCGGCCGGCGGCCTGGTGCTGCCGCTGCGCGCGGTGCCGGCGCTCTTTCATTGATGGCCGATTGCGAGGACAGGGCATGATGCATTTGCTGAAGGGACAATCGGCACGCTGGATGCGGCCGCTGCTGGCACTGGCCTGCGCCGGGACGCTGCTGTCGGCCGCTGCCAATCCGCTGAGCGGGGAGCGCAAGATCGTGCTGTCGAATGCCGCGGGCGAACGGCATGTGATCGGCCAGGTGAACTTTGCCGATGCCGGCGGCGGCCGGAGCAGCTTTGAAGTGAGGATGAACGACGCGATGCAGGACTATTTCCTGGCGATGCGTCCCTTTCTTTGTCTGACCGGTAACGTGCAGCGGCTGTGCTGGTTCCCGGTGAAGAACGAAGCGCAGATCGTCAGCCCGACGGACCTGCTGCCGCTCGAATATGCGCTGATGTTCATGCGCACGCGCACCCATGATCTGCACGTCAATCCGTTCAATGGCCTGTATTACCGGCTCAGCGTGGACGGCGAGCGCCTGACCGGCCGGCTGTACGAGGTCGATATGGCGCCTTTCATTGCGCCGGACATCCTGCCGCCGGAGCAGCGGCAGCGCCCGCTGAAGCCGGCCGATTTTTTCGACGCCGATCCTGGCTCGAACTGGCTGCCGCTCCTGACGATCGAGTGAGAACCAGCCGGAGAGCCGGCTTTCCGCCATCGCCGACATTGTTCAGCCAGGATTCAGGTTGGGCGACGATAATGCCGAAGGCATGCGGTGGCGCAGGCGAGTGTGCAAGCAATTGTTAAGCTCAGCAGCGATCCGGAAGCCTATGGTTACCCTCGTGGAGCGGTAGCCTATTTAGTATTCGAAATCATAACGTTATTAATAGTGTAGTTTACTGCGCAGTCGATAACGCAAACCGCGACCTTAACCGCAACGCGACCCGCAGCGCAGTCAGCCGCCCCGAATTTCAAAATCCCTTCAGGAAGGTGACATATTTATGGCCGAGCAGAGCTTGAGCGACGATCTCAACGAGATCGAGGATGACCAGAAAAAGGACGGCACGGAGGACAGCGGCGGCGTGGACGATCATGGCGGCGAAAGTCCGGGCGGCACGGGCGGCGCCTCAGGTACGTCAGGGGACGACGATCCTTCGGAAGATGACAACGGCACCGACGATACCGAATCTGATGATGACATCAGCGGCACGGACGGCAACGATTCTGAGCATGGCGGCCTGGGCGATGATTCTGTGCACGGTGGACAGGGCAACGACGATATTTCCGGCGACGACGGCGATGATTCGCTGCTCGGCGGCGCCGGCCTCGACAGCCTGCTCGGCGGGCTGGGCGACGACAGCCTCGACGGCGGCGATGATGACGACAACCTCGACGGCGGGGACGGCAACGATGACCTGGCGGGCGGCAACGGCAAAGATCACCTCAGCGGCGGCGTCGGCGCTGACAGTCTGAATGGCGGCGATGGCGACGACGACCTGCTCGGCGACGATGGCGACGACAGCCTGAACGGTGGCATTGGCGATGACGAACTGTATGCCGGTGCCGGCGATGACAGCGTGCATGGCGGTCTTGGCGATGACCTGATCATCGGCGGCAGCGGTGCCGGCAATGACCATTATTTTGGCGACGACGGCATCGATACCGTGAAATACACCAGCGCCGTGGCCGGCATTACGGTCAACCTGAAAGCGGGCTTCGCGAAATCGACGTCGGCCGACGCCGGCATTGGCAAGGATGTGCTGGAGACGATAGAAAACGTGATCGCCGGTGACCATGACGACCTGCTGATCG
>JACCDT010358524.1_pt1 | contig 17708 bp, 17 predicted proteins | sample 7446291 | NCBI WGS metagenome assembly JACCDT01 (sample SAMN15323446, study PRJNA562643) | freshwater metagenome | isolation source: river surface water | place: USA:Blue River Watershed | collected 2017-08-17 | reverse complement strand
TTTTAAACAACAATTTTTTTATGGAATTAAAAAACTATGAGACGGTGTTCATTTTAACTCCCGTTTTGTCTGAACAACAGACAAAGGACACTGTTGAGAAATTCAAGAATCTGTTGGTAGAAAACGGCGCGCAAATCGTTCATGAAGACGCTTGGGGCTTACGTAAGTTAGCTTACCCGATTCAGAACAAGCACACCGGTTATTACCAAATTTTCGAATTCGCAGCAGCTCCTACTTTAGTCGCTAAATTAGAATTAGAATACAAGCGTGATGAGCGCGTTATTCGTTTCTTAACCCTAGCGGTAGACAAGCACGCTTTAGCGTACAACGAAAAAAAGAGAAAAGGATTAGTAGGTAGAAAACCAGAAAAAACGGAAGCATAATATGACACTAGTTAACGAACCTGTAGATAAGAACGGAAACCGTAAAAAGTATTGCCGTTTCAAGAAATCTGGTATTCAATACATTGATTTCAAAAACCCTGATTATTTATTGAAGTTAGTGAACGAGCAAGGTAAAATTTTACCTCGTCGTATCACAGGAACTTCTTTGAAATTCCAACGTCGTGTGGCACAAGCTGTTAAGCGTGCTCGCCATTTGGCTTTAATGCCTTACGTGGCTGACGGTTTAAAATAGATCCTTATCCAATAAACATTTGATTGTAAACATAAGATGGAAATTATATTAAAAACAGATATTGCTGGATTAGGCTATAAAAACGATATCGTTGCAGTGAAAGCTGGTTACGGTCGTAATTACTTAATTCCACAAGGTTTCGCTATCATGGCGACTCCGTCTAACCGCAAGGTTGTAGCGGAAAACATCAAGCAAGCTGCTCACAAAGTGGAGAAAGTTCGTCAAGATGCATTCGATTTAGCTACAGCTATCGGTGAAATGGCATTAACTATTCCTGCAAAGACAGGGGATAGTGGAAAAATCTTTGGTCGTGTGACTAGCCTTCAAATCTCAGAAATGTTGAAAGAAAAAGGTTTCGATATCGATCGTAAGAAGATTTCATTCGATACAGAAGTGAAGACAATCGGCGATTACGCTGCTACACTTGACTTACACAAAGAAGTAAAGCACAAGATTGCTTTCTCTGTGGTTTCAGAATAGTATTTGAAACAAAACGATAAGAAGGAATCGCGCTGAGCAATCGGCGCGATTTTTTTTGTGCGGAGCAAAAAAAACAGTGGTCAGTGGTCAGTGGACAGAGGTCAGTGGTCAGAGGTCAGTGGTCAGAGGTCAGTGGTCAGTGGACAGAGGTCAGTGGAAAGAGGTCAGTGGTCAGAGGTCAGTGGTCAGAGGTCAGTGGTCAGTGGACAGAGGTCAGTGGTCAGTGGACAGTGGACAGAGGTCAGTGGTCAGAGGTCAGTGGTCAGTAGCCGGTAGTCAGTGGTCGGGAGTCCGTATCCGGTGGTTGAATATAGTATAAAAAAAGAGCCAGAACGAAGTTCTGACTCTTTTACTATTTACTGACCACTGCCAACTGCCGACTGGCTACTGACGACTGTCTACTGTTTTCGCGAAGCGAAAACTACGCTAACGCTGCCTTCAAATTGGTATCTAAAGCCTCTAAGAACTCTTCTGTGTATAAGTAGTGCTCTCCGTGAGTAACTTTGTTACCGTGAATACAAACAGCTAAGTCTTTAGTCATCTTACCAGACTCTACTGTCGCAACACATACTTTTTCTAATGTTTGGCAGAAATTAATCAACGCCGCATTGTTATCTAATTTACCGCGGAACTCTAAACCACGAGTCCAAGCGAAAATAGAGGCAATTGGGTTAGTCGATGTAGGCTTTCCTGCTTGGTGATCGCGGTAGTGACGAGTCACTGTTCCGTGAGCTGCTTCCGCTTCCATTACTTTTCCGTCTGGAGTAATTAAAACAGATGTCATTAAACCTAATGAACCGAAACCTTGCGCAACGGTATCTGATTGAACGTCTCCATCGTAGTTTTTACAAGCCCAAACGAAGTTACCATTCCACTTTAATGCAGATGCAACCATGTCATCGATCAAACGGTGCTCATAAACGATACCTTTAGCATCGAATTGTGCTTTGTAATCTGCTAAGTAGATTTCTTCGAAGATATCTTTGAAACGACCATCGTATTTCTTCAAGATCGTGTTCTTTGTAGATAAATATAAAGGCCATCCTTTGCTCAATGCCATGTTAAAGCAAGAGTGCGCGAAACCTTTGATTGACTCATCTGTGTTGTACATAGTCATGGCAACACCATCGCCTTTGAAGTTATACACTTCGAAAGTTTGAGCAGCACCACCATCTTCAGGTTGGAAGGTAACGGTTAATTTACCTTTTCCTTTCGTTACGAAATCGGTTGCTCTGTATTGATCACCAAAAGCGTGACGACCGATCATGATCGGAGCAGTCCAGTTTGGAACTAAACGAGGAACGTTTGAACAAACGATAGGCTCACGGAAAACAGTACCATCTAGGATGTTACGGATCGTTCCGTTAGGAGATTTCCACATTTGCTTCAAATCGAATTCTGTTACACGCGCCTCATCTGGAGTGATAGTAGCACATTTGATACCTACTCCGTATTTTTTGATTGCCTCAGCAGCCTCGATCGTTACTTGGTCATTCGTCTCATCGCGGTATTCCACGCCTAAATCATAGTACTTAATGTCTAGATCTAAATAAGGCAAGATTAATTTGTCTTTGATGAATTTCCAGATAATTCGAGTCATTTCGTCGCCGTCTAATTCAACGACTGGGTTGGCAACTTTAATTTTTTCCATTTTTATAATATCAAAATTTTGATAGGTTATGTTAATCCTGCAAAGGTAAAGACTAAATCTTTTTTACTCCATTATTTTGGGGTATTTTTGTCCAAATGTTGGATATTTTTTTGAGTAAAAGGGGCGAGGAAAGTTCAGTCCGTTTATTTGATTAAAATTTGTTCGAAAAAGCGTAAATTGCAGTCCTTTTTTTAGATACTATGTTTGAGAATTTAAGTTCGAAGTTGACCACCGCCATGCGTACCCTGAAGGGGAACGGCAGAATCACAGATATTAACGTTGCCGCTACGGTGAAAGAAATTCGCCGCGCCTTGATGGATGCGGACGTTAACTATAAGGTCGCAAAAGAAATTACGGATCGGATTAAGGATCAGGCGATGGGCCAAAAAATCCTTATCGCCGTCGAGCCAGGTCAATTATTAATCAAGATTGTTCACGAAGAATTAACCCAATTAATGGGTGGTCAAAAGCAGGATATTAACCTGAAAGCAGACCCTTCGGTGGTTTTAATTGCTGGTTTGCAAGGTTCTGGTAAGACGACGTTCTCAGGTAAGTTAGCTCAATACATTAAAAAAGGAGGCCGTAATGTGCTTTTGGTAGCTTGTGATATTTACCGTCCTGCCGCGATTGACCAATTGAAAGTATTGGGAGAGCAAGTAGGTGTGGAGGTATATGCAGAGCCGGAGAATAAGGATGCAGTTAGCATTGCACAAAACGCATTATCTTATGCTCGCAAGATGGGCAAAAAAGTGGTCATCGTCGATACAGCGGGTCGTTTAGCGGTGGATGAGGCGATGATGAATGAAATCGCTGCTGTTAAAGACGCGATTAAGCCGACGGAGATTTTGTTCGTAGTGGATTCGATGACGGGTCAGGATGCCGTAAATACAGCGAAGACCTTTAACGATCGATTGAATTTTGATGGGGTTGTTTTAACGAAATTAGATGGTGATTCGCGCGGTGGTGCGGCCCTTTCTATTCGTCAAATCGTCGATAAGCCGATTAAATTTATCTCTACCGGGGAGAAAATGGAGGCCTTGGATCAGTTCTATCCTGATCGTATGGCGAACCGTATCTTGGGAATGGGGGACGTATTATCGTTAGTGGAGCGTGCGCAGCAGGCTTTTGACGAAGATGAAGCGGCTCGTTTAAATAAGAAGATACGCCAAAACAACTTCACCTTCGAAGACTTCTACGCGCAATTGCAACAGATCAAAAAGATGGGTAACATCAAAGATTTGATGGGCATGGTGCCGGGCATGGGTCAGGCGGTGAAAGATGTAGATATTTCGAATGATTCCTTTAAGCCTATTGAGGCGATCATTAATTCAATGACGGCAAAAGAACGTCAGAATCCGGATATTTTGAATCCATCACGTAAGAATCGCATTGTGGCTGGTTCTGGAACGTCGATTCAAGAGGTAAATAACCTGTTGAAGCAGTTCGAAGACATGCGCAAAATGATGAAGATGATGAACAAGGTTCAGGATGGAAAGATGAAGATGCCTAATTTAGGAGGCATGTTCAAGCGCTAATTACTTACGTATTATCGCTCCTATTTCCTTCTCGAATCCTTTCATTAGGCGATCCATCGTGGACTCAATCACCTTATCCGTTAAGGTTTGAGACTCATCTTGCAGCGTAAAGCTCACAGAATAGGCCTTCTTGCCTTCGCCTAGGTTTTTGCCCTCGTAGACATCGAAAATCGATACGTTTTTCAGCAAAGTCTTTTCGTATTGCTCGGCTAGCTTACGTATGGCTTGGTAGCTAACTGTCTTGTCAATCACTAATGATAAGTCACGACGCACCTCAGGGAATTTAGAAATCTCCTGGTAGACGAAGTCAGCTTTCTCTTGTTTCACCCAGTAATCCCAGTCGAAATCAGCAAAGAATACGTCTTGTTTCACCTCCCACTTGCTGGCTAGATTCGGGTGAATCATTCCAAGTTCCAAGCATGCTTTTTTATTGATGGAGATGCGTAAACCGAATGTGAATACACTCGAATTTTCAATGGTGTCCGTCTCGAATTGTGTTACCCCTAGGGAACGCATAATCTCGATGCTCACTTGGTATAAGTGGTGCAACGCGGTTTTAGTAGGTGCGCTCGACCAGGTTTCTCCTGCCCACAAACCAGTAGTGAATAAGGCTAAATGCTTCTTTTCGATGTATTTAGCTCCCTTTTTATGGTATGTTTTGCCAAATTCAAAGACCTTCAAATCTTTTTGGCGGCGGTTAATATTGTGAGCTAAGACCTCTAATCCGGCGAATGACATGTGTTGTCTCATGACACCTAAATCCTCTGAAAGGCGATTTAAGATCTCTACCGTTTCGAATTGTAAATCTTTTGCAATCGCTGCGTGGGCATCTGCTTTCGTCAGTGAATTGGTGATGATTTCTTGGAAACCTTTGGCCGTCAAAATCTGCGAGATATTCAACTGAACACGTTCTTTATCTAACAAAGGAAATTCCGAGATGAAATTCGCGCTCAAATGATCTGATAATGGGATGTTATCTAAGCCATGGATACGTAAAATTTCCTCGATAATATCGGCCTCTCTGGTAACGTCTACGCGGTAGGCTGGTGAAATAGCTGTGAAATCATCGCCATTTTCAGCCTCAATCTTGAAATCTAAAAGCACCAAAATTTCTTTAATTCGTTCCGCCGCTAATTCAATACCGATGTATTTTTGAACACGTTGAACGTTCACGGGGATTTTGACTAAAGAAACGGGCGATGGGTAATAGTCAATTGGCTCAGAGGTGATTTTTCCACCGGCTAATTCTTGAATTAATTGGGCTGCATATTCTAAAGCGAATAGTTTAGCTTGAATATCGGTTCCACGTTCAAAACGGAATGATGCATCGGTTTTAAGTCCATGTGTTTGGCTGGCCTTGCGAATGCGCTCAGGCTTAAAGTGAGCTACTTCTAGGAAAACGCGCGTCGTAGAATCTTTAATACTAGAATGCTCTCCACCCATGACACCGGCTAATCCGATAGCACCTGATGCGTCGCAGATCATCAATTCCTCACCCGTTAACTTGCGTTCAACGCCGTCTAGGGTTTTGAATAAGGTGCCCGCAGGCAAGCTGTCAACGATTAATTTACCACCTTTGATCTCGTGCCAATCATACGCGTGCATCGGCTGTCCTAAGCCGTGGCAGATGAAGTTTGTGATGTCCACCACATTATTGATAGGACGTAAGCCGATAGCAGCTAAGCGTTCCTGTAACCAAGATGGGGATGGTGCCACTTGAATGCCATCTAGCGTAATTCCGCAGAAACGATCGCATCCGTTATCTTTAATTTCTACTTGAATTGGATGAGCGTTGCTCTCAATGACTAAGGCAGGCGAAGGCAATTGAATTGGAAGACCCGTTACCGCTCTAATATCGCGTGCTACACCCCAATGAGAGGCTGCATCCGCGCGGTTTGGCGTTAATCCAATTTCTAATACTAAGTCTCCTGCGATGTCAAAAAACGAAGCCGCTGGCGTTCCATTAGGCACCTGAGTATCTAAGACTAAAATGCCATCATGCGAAGTTCCGATTCCGATTTCATCTTCTGCACAAATCATTCCTTCTGAAGGTTGTCCGTAGACCTTGCGCTTCTCAATTTTGAATAATTCTTTGCCCTCTTTGTCGTATAATTGGGTGCCAGGGATGGCGACGATTACTTTTTGGCCTGCTGCTACATTCGCAGCTCCACAAACGATGGTTAAGATTTCATCCAAACCTGCGTCTACGGTAGTCAAGCTCAAGGTTTTTTCTTTTACTTCGAATTTCTCACAAGTTAAAACTTCACCTACTACAAAGCCTTTCAATCCACCTGGAATCTTATCGTGCGGCTCAATGCCTTCCACTTCAAGTCCAGTATTTGTCAATAAAACGTCTAATTCTTCTGGGCTGCCTTGTGCAGGTAGCTTCGAAATATCAATAAAATCACGTAACCAATTAAGGGAAATTTTCATCTGTCTAATTAACGAGTAAGCTTCATTTTGTAATCCACGGAAACTTTTCCTCGCGTGATATCACTTAACTTATTTTTTATGAGGCGCTTTTTCACGGGATTCAAATGATCCGTGAACAAGATGCCTTCGATATGATCATATTCATGTTGGATAATGCGAGCAGCTAAACTTTCGAAAATATCAGTTCTTTCTTCGCCTTGCTCTGTCCAATAGTGGATTTTTACGTATTCTGGGCGGTACACTTCGCCACGAATGCCGGGGATGGAAAGGCAACCTTCTTCGAAGCCCCATTCATCGCCTGTTTCTTCCAAAATAGTTGGATTGACAAACACTTTTTTGAAACCAATCAAAGACTCATCCACGTCTTCGTCTTTTTCTCCCTCGTTCATGGGACGGCCGTCCACTACAAACAAGCGAATGTCCATGCCGATCTGAGGCGCAGCTAAACCTACTCCGCTAGCAGCGTACATGGTTTCAAACATATCTTCCGATAATTTGATTAAATCGATACTGCCTAATTCGATAGGGGATGCGACTTTTCTTAAAACGGGATCCCCGTAGGGAATAATTGGATAGATCATGTCTAATAGAGCAATGCAAACAACAAATTTAGCAGAATTTATCCTTTGTTTTTCGTAATTTGCACGGATTTTTAACCTAAGTACGATTTAATAAACAGATTATGAATAGAAACTTCTTTAAGGCGCATCCTTGGCATGGTGTACAGATTGGCGACCAAATGCCTGAATTAGTGACTGCATTTATTGAAATTGTACCTACGGATACAGTTAAGTATGAGATAGATAAGCAAACGGGCTATTTGAAAATCGATCGCCCGCAGAAATTTTCTAATATTGTACCTGCACTATATGGCTTTTTGCCACAAACGTATTGTTCAGATGGAATTGCCGAGCTCGCTCGCAAGTATTCTGGCAAGGACATCGAAAGAGGGGATGGAGATCCATTGGATATTTTAGTGCTTTCAGAGCGTGCAATCACGCATGGAGATATTTTATGTCAAGCGATACCGATAGGTGGAATTCGCATGATTGACAAGGGTGAGGCGGATGATAAAATCATTGCCGTATTGAAAGATGATCCGATTTATGGCAGATGGAAAGATATATCCGATGCCCCTAAAGACATTGTTGAGCGTTTAAGACACTATTTTTGGACCTATAAAATGTTGCCGGGAGAAACGTCTTCGAATTCGGTAGATATTGACGATATTTATGGTCGCGAAGTGGCTTATGAAGTGATTCGTCAAGCTCGGGAGGATTACCGTAAAAACTTTGGATAAAACATTAAAATAGAAAGTTATGTGGCAATTTGTCAAGTATTCATTAGCGACTGTTTTCGGTCTATTTCTTTTTTTTATTGTCTCTTTATTGCTTTTAGCTGGCGTAGGTGCCGCTATTGGTAGTTCTGACGAGGTATATGATTTGAAAGACAATTCCGTCTTAAGACTCGATTTGAATCGCCCTATCGTAGAAAATGCATCGACGGAGGATAATCCATTTTCATCTTTAACAGATGCGTATTTTTCCCCACCTGAAAATGTGGGTTTGATTCAAGTTTTATCGGCCTTAGAGCGCGCTAAAGTAGATCCTAAAATCAAGGGAATTTATTTAGATGCTAGTTTTCCGATGGCAGGCTATGCGCAACTTTCGGAGATTCGGGACGCTATTCAGAAGTTTCAAAAGTCAGGCAAATTCGTCTATGCTTACGCAAATTCCTACACGGAGAAAGGGTATTATATAGCATCTGTGGCAGATAAGACCTATTTGAATCCGAATGGTTTATTAGACTTTAATGGTATTAGCGTTCAATACACCTTCTACAAGAAAGCCTTGGACAAATTGGAGATAGAGCCTTTAGTGTTTCGGGTAGGAACCTATAAGTCAGCGGTGGAGCCTTTCATTCGAGAAGATATGAGTGAAGAAAGCAAGGCGCAGACGTCGTCTTTCTTGCAATCAATTAACACGTACATTTTCGATAAAATTGGGCGTAGCAAGAATATTCCTGTGCGCAAATTAGATCAGATTGCCGATAGTCTACAAGCATTTGAACCTTCGTCTGCGGAGAAGTTAGGTATGATCAAACAAGGTTATTGGGATGAGTTTGAGGCCCTTTTATTGAAGGCATCGGGGGAGAAAGAAAAAGTGAAATATGTTTCTTTGAATAATTATTTAAATGCCAAAAACCCGATCGACGAAGTGGAAGGGAAAGATCGCATAGCGGTTTTAGTCGCAGAAGGGGAGATTTCAGGTACAAGAGCTAGTGAAGGAAATATTGGTTCAGATGATTTTGTGAAAGAATTAAAGAGATTGAGGGAGAGTAAGTCTGTGAAGGCCATCGTGCTTCGCATCGATTCTCCTGGTGGTTCTTCATTAGCCTCTGATATTATGTGGCGTGAGATTGAGTTAACTAAGAAAGTGAAGCCTATTATTTCGTCAATGTCAAATTATGCGGCCTCAGGTGGCTATTATATGGCGATGGGAACAGATGTTATCGTGGCACAACCGACGACAATCACGGGTTCAATTGGAATCTTTGCGGCGTGGTTTAATGTGGATAATTTCTTAAAAAATACGCTTGGAATCACTCAAGATCACGTAGATACGCATGCGAATTCGAATTTTATGAATTCGGCAGGGGCATTGACAGATTTCCAAAAATCAGTTGTACAAAATTCGGTGAACAAAGGCTATCTGTCCTTTACAACCAAAGCGGCTGCGGGTCGCAAGATGACTTTGCAACGTTTGCAATCATTAGCGGGTGGGCGTGTTTGGACAGGTGCACAGGCTAAGCAAATAGGCTTAGTAGATGAATTAGGGGGTTTAGATAAGGCAATTGAGATTGCAGCTTCAAAAGCGAAGTTAAAGCCGGGTGCCTACAAAGTAGCGGTTTATCCAAAGGCTAAATCATTTGTGGATGAGTTATTAAGTTCAGCAACCTCTGAATCTTCGCTTTCTGAGCGTTTATTTGCAAAGAATATCCCATGGGCGTCGTCTGTTTTAGAGGTGAACCGTTGGAAAAAAAGAGAAGGCTTCTTAGCAATGATGCCTTATTTAATGGAATTTGAATAGAAATAAAGCTTATATGGTACGTAATAATTGGACTCGTGAAGAGGTAGAGAAAATATACAACCAACCCTTTTTGGATTTGGTCTATCAGGCGGCGACTGTACACCGCGAGAATTTTGACCCGAATGAGGTCCAAATCTCCACCTTGCTTTCCATTAAAACGGGTGGTTGCCCAGAGGATTGTTCCTATTGCTCACAGGCAGCTCGTTACCACACGAATGTGAAGGTGCAGAAATTACTTCCGTATGAGGAGGTGATTCAAGCGGCTAATCGCGCAAAAGACAACGGCAGTTCTCGTTTCTGTATGGGAGCAGCATGGCGCGAGGTGCGTGATAATAAGGACTTTGACCGCGTGTTAGACATGGTGAAGGGAGTGAACTCCTTAGGCATGGAGGTTTGCTGTACTTTAGGGATGTTATCCGAGGAGCAAGCTCAGAAATTGAAGGAAGCGGGTTTATATGCCTACAACCACAATATTGATACGAGTGAGGAATATTACGAGGATGTGATCTCTACTCGCACCTATGATGATCGTTTAGAGACTTTAGGTAACGTACGTAAGGCTAATTTATCCGTATGTTCAGGTGGAATCATCGGGATGGGAGAAAGTGCAGGAGATCGCATCGGAATGCTATTAACGCTAGCGAATTTGCCAGAGCATCCAGAATCAGTTCCAGTAAACAACTTAGTTCCAGTAGAGGGTACTCCTTTTGAGAATCAAAAGACGGCGTCTGTTTGGGATTTAGTTCGCGTAATTGCTACGGCTAGAATCATGATGCCAAAGTCTGCGGTTCGTTTATCTGCCGGCCGATTAGAATTAAACTATGAAGGCCAGGCTTTCTGCTTCATGGCAGGGGCGAATTCGATCTTCTCTGGTGATGTTTTATTGACAACGCCTAACCCAGATACGAAATCGGATCAGGAATTATTCCAAATTTTAAGCATTAAACCGAAGGCAGCTTTCAAAGATGCGCGCAAGCCAGGTATTGAATTTAACCAGATTCCGAGTGCTCAAGGTTTAGAGCATACGCACTAATAGGAAATACTACATGAGAAGGCGCTATTCCGAAAGGTTTAGCGCTTTTTTTATAAAGTCTTGCTCATCCGGTAATGTTGGATTTCCCCGAACAGCAGATAAGATTCCGCTACAATCGAATATCCAATGGCTTGGTAAAAGGGTACCGCATTTTCCCTTGCTTCTAAGACGATTTCTGTCCAACCTTTCGCTTTCGCTTGATCTTCTAAGTAAGCCATAATCGCTTTACCGATTCCCTTTCCTTGAGCGGCTGTAGCAATGGCTACACAACGTACTTGGCCTTGTTTAGCCGCTGACTTGTGCATACGAGCTACACCTACAACTTCTCCACCTACGACAGCGATGGCGTGAATGGCCTGGTCCTCATCGGCGAGTACTTCGGAGCCTAAAGGTTGATTCCAAGGTTCTCTCAACACGTTAAAACGCAAAGCATAATAGGCTTTCCAGTCTGCGTCGGTTAATGGTGCTTTAATTTCCATGTACTAGAGGGGGCAAAAAAATGGCGCAGCCCGCAGGGCTGCGCCATAAATATACTCGATTTCGATCCTATTTTGCAAAGTTTACGGCGCGCATTTCGCGAATTACCGTTACTTTGATTTGACCTGGATATTGCATCTCTTTCTCGATTTTCTGAGAAATATCAAACGATAAGTTCGACGCCTTTTCGTCACTTACATTCTCAGAATCGACCATGATACGCAACTCACGACCCGCTTGGATTGCGTAGCACTTTTGAACTCCATCAAATGAAGTAGCTAAAGTCTCTAAATCACGAAGACGCTTCATATAAGACTCCATCATCTCGCGGCGTGCACCCGGACGAGAACCAGAAATCGCATCGCACACCTGAATGATAGGGGAGATCATCGAAGTCATTTCACATTCGTCGTGGTGAGCTCCGATCGCATTACAAACTTCTGGATGCTCTTTGTATTTCTGAGCCAGTTCCATTCCTAGCAATGCGTGAGGAAGTTCTGGTTCTTCATGCCAAACTTTACCAATATCGTGCAATAGACCCGCACGCTTCGCTAGTTTCGCATTTAATCCTAATTCAGCGGCCATCGTTGCACACAACTTCGCGACTTCGCGAGAGTGTTGCAAGAGGTTTTGGCCATAAGAAGAACGGAAACGCATACGTCCGATCATCTTAATTAATTCTGGATGTAAACCGTGGATACCTAAGTCAATCACCGTTTTCTCACCGATTTCGATGATCTCATCGTCAATGTTCTTACGAGTCTTATTTACGACCTCTTCGATACGTGCCGGGTGAATACGTCCATCTTGAACCAAACGGTGAAGAGATAAACGCGCAATCTCCCGACGCACTGGATCAAATCCAGAGATGATAATCGCCTCTGGCGTATCATCCACGATAAATTCCACACCCGTAGCTGCTTCTAGTGCACGGATGTTACGGCCTTCCCGACCAATGATTTTACCCTTGATGTCATCTGATTCAATGTTGAAGACTGATACGCAGTTCTCGATGGCATTTTCAGCCGCCGTACGTTGAATCGTTTCGATAACAACCTTCTTCGCTTCTTTCGTAGCGGTTAATTTCGCTTCTTCTATGGCTTGCTTCACTAAAGAACTTGCTTTCGATTCTGCCTCTGCCTTTAAGGCATCCATGATCTGTTGGCGCGCCTCGTCGGCTGAAAGACCAGCAATCTTTTCTAATTGGCTGATTTGATTCGCTAGCATCGCTTCTGCTTCCTCGCGTTTCTTCTCTACATCTTCCAGCTTCTTGCGGTAGTTTTCCTCTTTCGATTGAACACTTTGTTTCGCTGAATTAAGCTCTTGTTCTGCTACGCGTTGTTGTTCTGCTTGTTGGGCTAGCGTACGCTCTTTCTCGCGTAGTTTTTGCTCGTTTTCTAAAAGAATTCCTTTTTTGTTTTGAGATTCTTCTTCGAATTCAGCACGAAGACGTAGGAAGTTTTCCTTCGCTTCTAACATGCGGTCTTTCTTGATGTTTTCTGCAGTGATTTCTGCATTCTTTAGGATGTCATCCGCCTTGCGTTGGGCATCCCCTTCGATGTTTTTATTTACCTTCGAGTAGACTACTTTCCCGGCAAATAAACCTCCAGCCGCAGCTAAAAGTGGGATAATAAATGTTAATATCGTGGACATATAGAACGAATGTGTGTTTATACATTGGTTCCCGGAAAAATCGAAATAAAAGGAAAATTATACTGTGAACTCAGCCGCTAGAGTTAACAATTCGTTGTTTTCTTCTAGCACGTCGGCCTGGAGCGAATTGTGTTCTGCTTCAAATTTCAAACCACACATGGCTAAATCGAGTGCCACCATCGCCATTACGGCTGCGGGATCTGAACTATTTGTTTGCTTTTCGTAATAACGAACAAGCTTGTTCACTAATGATGCTGCATTTCTTACACATGATTCCTCTCCCGGGCTAACCTTCAAGGCGATACTTTGTATGCCTACTAGTAGATTACAAGGAATTTTAGGACTCATGGATTGCGTAATTGGTCAATGCAATGATCTATTTTTGTAATATATTCTTCTAAATTTTGTTTCAACTCAACGGTGTGAACTGCTGTGTTATCTGTACTAGCTACAATTTTAGCGAAATGATCTGATTTTTTAAAGTTTTTGTAAAATTCTGTTAGCCGCCTTTGCGTTTTCACTAGTTCCTCTGATTTTAGGGCTAATTTTTGTTGGAGATCATCTAATTCAGCTTGTTTTTGATCGAGCGTGCCTTGAAATTCCTGTAAACGCGCCACCATCCCGCTGATTTTCAGCTTGAGGCTTAGGTATTGCATTTTTAGTTCACTTTTCATTTCAGGGCTATGCTGGGTTTACCGTTTTTCCAGGAGAATTCTTTAAATATAATGTAGGCCAAAATACAAATAAATCCGATGTTTTGGCTGATGAGCAACGGAATTTGTAAGCTTGCGAGCATGGATCCTGATTGAATCGCCAAAACCCCTAAAGCAATGTAGGCGATAGCTGACATCCAGCGGTAGGGTGCAGGGTCGAATTTTTGGCCCCCTACATAGCACAATAAAGTCATAACCATAGCTGATACTAGGAAAGAATAAGCGCAGGCCATGTAGCCATAAACGGGGATAAATAGGACGTTTCCTACCAGCGTAACCGCTAAGCCAGTCACCGTAATTACCGTTCCCATGTAAGTTCTATTCGTCTTTTTAAACCAAACCGATTGTGTATAATATACCCCGAGAAATAAGTTAGCTAGTAGTAAAACAGGTACCACACCGATGCCTTCCCAATAGACGGATTGGCGTAAAAATAGTCCTTGTATCCAGAATAAATTCGAACTCACGCCTACCCAAAGAATCAAGCATACAATCACAAACCAATGGCTGACAAGGGCTAAATTTGATTGGGAATTTTCAGCAGACTTAGAACCTAAAAAGAAGGGTTCGGCTGCATATTTAAAGGCTTGAATCGCTAGACTCATGAACACCGATAGTTTGTAGCAATTACCATAAATGCCTAGTGCATCCTCTGAAGTTCTACCCGGATAGAAGCCGGCTGGTAGAAACTCTTCGAGCAGCAAACGGTCAAACATTAAATTGAACATGGCCGCTAAACTCATGAACATAATGGGGTAAGAATAGACCCATAATTTTTTCAATTCGGCACCGTCCCAAGTCCATTTGAAATCAGTAAATGAAGAACGCAGCCAATAAAATAGGCTTGCATTAGCTAATAAATTAGCTAAGAAAATATAGCCGGCTCCGATGCTTGGGTAATAGAGATTCTGTAAAAAAACGGGTCCCCATTGACCTTCGTGCATGGGTTTTAGCAGCGCTAAAAAGAAGAGATTCAATCCCACATTAATCAGAATGGAAACGATTTTTGCCTTGACGAATAATTGAATTTTTTGTTCTAATCGAAGACGGGCAAACGGAATCGCTGTCACCGCATCGATGGCTAGAATCAAGGCTAACCAACGCATGAATTGACCTTTGCCTTCATAGCCTAATTGTGCCATCAAGGGGTCAGCAAAGACAAATAAGCCGATGGTGAAGAGTCCCGAAGTTAGGATGATCGCCGTTAAAATAATGTTGTAGTAGCGTTCTGGGGCCTCTTTCGCGTAGCGGAAATAGGCTGTTTCCATTCCGTAGGTATAGATGATATTCGCGATGGCCACGTAACCATAGAGTTTTACGTTAACGCCCAAAGCAGCCGGCATAAAGGCTGCGGTGTGGATAAAAACCAATAAAAAATTTAGGGAGCGACCTAGGATCGTACTGAATCCATAGGATAGTGTTTCGCCAGCTAATTTTTTAAGAATGGACATGCGTGAAAGTTCGGTCAATTCTCAAAGTTACAATTTATTGCTTTTGATAGCCGATGATTTGATAAAATTGCTCAGAATAACTTTCACTGATCGGAATGTGGTTCTCCCCAATTTTGATTTTTTGGCTTCGAATGGACTCCATTTTACTGAGTGAAACGATGAAGGATTTGTGCACCCGAACGAAATCGTTAGACGGCAGTTTTTCTTCGATTGATTTCATCGTCATCCGACAAACCACGGGGAATTTTTGAGTTCTTAGGTGGATTTTAATGTAATCTTTTAACCCTTCGATGTAGAGAATATCCTCCAGCATAATCTTCATTAAAGAATAATCTGCATGAATGAAAAGGAATTCTAATCTAGGTATTTCAGCTGGCTTGTGGAGAAGTTGTTTAGACTTGTAATAATCTAAGGCTTTGTGGCTCGCCTTTAGAAAGCGTTCGAAATTGATGGGTTTTAACACGTAATCAATCACGTCTAGATTAAATCCATCTAATGCATATTGCTGGTAAGCTGTGACGAAAATGACCATCGGCTTTGTCGTCAAACTCTCCAAGAATTGCAGGCCCGTCATGCCAGGCATTTGGATGTCAAGAAATAACAAATCCACTGGATTGTTCTCTAAATATTCCACCGCTTCCATCGCATTTCGGCAACGTTTGACCATATGCAGAAAAGGAACTTTGGAGATATTATCCTCGACTAAGTCTAAGGCTAAACTCTCATCGTCTACGGCTAAACATTTCAAAATCGTACCGGGGATTTCCACTAGGTTTTCGTCTGACATTATTTAACGTGTTGAATAGTGAGAGTAATGGTAAAGTCTGAGCCTGTATCTACGACAACGAGACTGTGATTCTCAGGATAAAGCAGTTCTAAACGGCGTTTCACATTCGCTAGACCGATACCAGAACTTTCGTCTTTGGTCTCGTTCATCACCGTTCCTTTTTTATTGCTAACACGGAAAAACAATTCCGACTCACTATCTTTTAATTCGATGTCTATAGTCGGATTTTCGATAAAGCCTACTCCATGTTTGAAGGCATTCTCCACGAAAGGAATTAATAACATGGGTTCAATATGGCTTGATTTTGGGCCTAATTCATGTTTGAAATCAATTTTTATATCTTCTCCAAAACGGATCTTCTGCAGATCAATATAGCTTTCTAAGTATACTAATTCCTTACTGATAGGCACGATAGAATCATTCGTTTCATAGATCATATAGCGCATTAATTCAGATAATTTCACTACGACCGTTTCAACCATCTCAGGCTTTCGTCGGGATAAAGAAACCACCGAGTTTAACACGTTAAACATAAAATGAGGGCTGATTTGTGAACGCAAAAAGGAAAGTTCCGATTTCAAACGTTCATTTTCTTGTTCCTTGATTTCTTCATCTTCCTTCATTCGATCTGAAATCAATCGATAGGATGTACCAATGGCCGCGTAAAACAGCAGCTGAAAAATCATCCGCATTAGGGCACCTCTTCTGGCTCCACCACCTGAATGATTTCCTGGAATAAAATGATTATAGGCCCAGTGGAATATTTCTTCGTGCACCCAAAGCATAAATACGATGGCGCTAATCAATGTTAAGAGGTAGATGATAACCCCTTTAGCTCTTAATAACTTAGGTAATAAAATCTCCGTATTGAGATAGAAGAAGGGGATATTGATGACCGTGAAGCTGGTCATATAAAAAATCCAAAAATAGGAACGGCGAATGTCCTCCGGGTTAGTTGAATTCGAATTTGGCCCTAATAAAATGGGGAGCGCAATTAGAAATGCCCAAAAAAACAGGTGCAATAGCAGGTTTCTTAACCTAAACGTCTTGTATCTCATGGGTTTTATTTTGCTTTTTTTATTCAGCGAATTCAAATTAAGATAATCTTCCTTATATTTCCATTAAAATTTCTACCACTGTCCTGAATGTGCCGATGAATTGGCTAAATGATTTTAGGTAGATTTGTTTAAACCTATCTTTTCAAATGAAAAAATTACTGTTTACGTTGCTTTTAGCTGCGCCCCTGTGCGCTTGGGCTCAGCAATCGATTCCCCTCACTGATTTGTCTGCCTTTGATCAACCTAGTAAGAACTGGACGATAGAGCAGGCTGTATTTGCTACTTACGCCGATACTTCCCTTCAAGTCAGCCCTGGCAAAGGGGTATTAGTCAATACATTGAGAAGTGGTAAATACCACCGGTCGGATGATTTGAAGTCCAAAATGCAACATGGAGATATTCGACTGTTAGTGGATTTTATGCTACCCAAAGGAATGAATTCAGGTATATACTTGCAAGGCCGATACGAGGTACAATTGTATGATTCTTGGGGAAAGAAAACCGTAAAATACAGTGATTGTGGCGGTATTTATGAGCGTTGGGATGATAGTCGTGGGAAAGGTAAGGAGGGTTATGAGGGCTATGCACCACGTCAAAATGCCAGCAAAGCACCCGGTCTTTGGCAAACACTCGAAATCGATTTTCAAGCCCCTCGTTTCGACGCGAATGGCAAAAAAATCGCGAATGCAATCTTCAAAAAAGTCATTCTAAA
>JACCDT010331748.1_pt1 | contig 17712 bp, 12 predicted proteins | sample 7446291 | NCBI WGS metagenome assembly JACCDT01 (sample SAMN15323446, study PRJNA562643) | freshwater metagenome | isolation source: river surface water | place: USA:Blue River Watershed | collected 2017-08-17 | reverse complement strand
GTTACGCTCTTTTTCGGTCAGCATTTTTACCAGGATCAGCTTGTCGTCGTAGCTCTTGGCGTCGCTCAGCATCTCGGTCGGCAGCGTGACCTTTTTCTTGGGCTTGAATTTCTTTTTCATCTCATCGAGATCTTGCCCTTCTTCGCCTGTTGCTGGCGGCGCTTTCGGCGCGGCATCTTTTGCAGGGGCAGCTTTTGCAGGGGCAGCTTTTGCGGGAGCCGTCTTTACGGCGGCGGCTTTGCTGTCGGCGCTTTTGGATGCTGCGACCTTGGTTTCTTCTGCCATGTTCTTTTCCTGTAGTTTGTGTTTGCGGATCAGTTCCGATTACGACCTGACCATGTTCTTCAGTACCAGCGCAACCCTGCCTGATTCCTGCGATACCAGCATCCGGATCAGCGCGACTTTGTCATCATAGCTGTTCGCTGTGTCGAGCATGTCGGCGGTGAAGGTCGGCTTCTTCGGCTTCATCGCCTGCATGCGGGCACGCAGTTCATCGAGGCTCTCGCCCTCTTCCAGTTCGAACTCACCCTCGGCCAGCTCTTCCTCTTCACCTTCTCCGTCCTCGTCAGCCGCCTCTTCTTCGGCCAGCCTTGCCTCTTCGGCCGCTTGTTCTTCGGCCAGACGCTCTTCCTCGGCAGCGGCTTCCTCGGCCAAGCGCGCTTCTTCGGCAGCGGCTTCCTCGGCCAAACGTGTTTCTTCAGCAGCAGCTTCCTCGGCCAGTCTTTCCTCTTCGGCAGCCGCTTCTGCCACCGCAGCCTCTTCGGCCAGTCTGACTTCCTCGGCGAGCCTGAGCTCTTCGCCAATCCGGGCTGCTTCGGCCAACCTGGCTTCGTCGACCGCTTTGGCAATCTCGGCCAGCTTGTCTTCTTCGGCACGCTTGACGTCTTCGGCGGTCGGGCCGTGCGGCGGCAGGATCTGGTTGATCGTCGGGCCTTTGACCATCGGACGGACCACAGCCAGCAGGAACACGATGATCACGAGTGCAGCCACGCCGATTTTAATGAAGTTCTGCAAATCGGCATCCGCCCACCAGGGCTTGGGTGGCTCGGGAGCCAGTGTCTCGAAACGTGCAGGTGCCACGGTCACGACGTCGCCGCGTGCTTCGTTATAACCCACGGCGCTGCGCACCAGCTGCAGCATGCGGTCAAGCTCTTGCTGCGTGTAAGGAATCGTCGTCGGCGAACCGGGAGGCACCGGCTTGCCATCCGCCGTGTATTGCGGCGCAGGACGCTCGGCGACCACGACCGCAACGGTCAGGCGCTCGATCGTGCCCAGTGAATTTTTCACATGACGCACCGAACGGTCCATCTCGAAGTTACGCGTTGCACGCGTGGTGACGATCTCGTTGTTGATCGGCTTCTTCTCGTTGGTGTTGGTATCGGTCGTCAGGTCGGCATCCGGCGGCGGCGCATTCGACATCGCGCCGGGAATACCTTCCGGATCGATCTTGTACTTGCGCTCGGTGGTCAGTGCCTCGGAACGCGGCTTGACGCCCTTGTCCTTGTTGTCGAAATCTTCGGTCGTCGTCTCGACGGTGGTGTAATCCAGCGTCAGGTTGACTTCAGCCTTGACCGAGGCCTCGCCCACGACGGGTGCCAGCAGTTCAGTTACCCGGTTGCGATATGACTCTTCGGTGCGCTGCTTGTGCTGCATCTGCGCGATGGTCAGGCCCATCGTTGCATCGACAGGATTTTCATCGGTCATCAGATTGCCCTGGTCATCGACCACGGACACATTATTCGGTGCGAGATACGGCACGCTGGACGACACCAGATGCACAATCGCCTTGACCTGCGGCGTAGTCACGCCTCGGCCCGAATGAGGCGTCACGACCACCGAGGCCTTGGGCGTTGCGCGCTCGCGCACGAACACGCTCTGCTTGGGCAGCGCCAGATGCACACGAGCGGCCTTGATGGTGGAAATCTGCATGATGCTGCGCGCGAGTTCCTGTTCGATCGCGGTGTTGTACTGCACCTGCTCCATGAACTGCGAGGTCGTCATCGACGACTTGTCTTTCAGCGACTCCATGCCGATGGGCTGGGCTTCTTTCGGAATGCCCTGACCGGCCAGAAAAATACGCGCCTCGTGATAACGCCCCTCGGGCACGGTGATCTGACCGCTGCTGGTATCGATTTTGGGTTTGAAGTCTGCGGCCTTGAGTGCCTCCAGTGCCGCCTGTTTGTCGTTCTCGGTCATGCCGGGCATGATCGGACGATACGGCGTGGTCTGGCTGAACTGAAACGACATGGCGGCGATCATCAGCACGATCAGTATCGCAATCGCAGGCAACGCGCGGCGCACGGCAGGCTGCTTGAGCAAGCCATCGGCCCAGCCCTTGAACTGTGCGAGCCCGCCAGAGACGCCACTCACCGCGCCGGGCAAGGCTCCGGGGTTCTGTGCGCCGCTGGCCATGGGCAATCCTGCAGCGGCAGCGCCATTGGCGGCTGCGGGCTGTCCCGTGGGCAGTTGCGGAGGCATGCCTCCATTCATTGTTGCTTCGGCCATGTTCTGCTCTCTCGAGGTTGGCGGTGATCGTTACAGTGTGTCGGTCGGATCGGTTCTTTACACCGGCATGTTCAAGATATCTTCGTACGCCTTGAGCACCTTGTTACGTATCTGCAGGGTCGCTTCAAAGGCCAGCGAGGATTTCTGCATCGCCAGCACGACATCGGTCAGAGGAACATCCTCGCCCCGGTCATAGGCTTCACGCAGGCTGCTCGCGTACTGCTGCACTTCATTGGTCTGGACAACCGCCGTCTTGATCGCATCGCCAAAGCTTGGCTTGCCGATCTCCGGCGTCGGAGTCGTGAGTACCTGAGGCGTGTTCTTGCCAGCGGCATCCACCTGATACTGGCGAAGCGCCGCCAGCATGGAATCGATGTTGGCCTGGCTATTGATCCGGTCGACCATGTCCGTGACTCCTTTTGTTTACACCGAAGCCAGCGTCGGCAGGCCGCGCTCACGGAATTGCGCCATCTTGTAGCGCAGCGAGCGCGGGCTGATGCCCAGCTTCTTTGCAGCTTCCGAGCGGTTATTGCTGGATTTGATCGCGGCCATGATGGCCTGATACTCGCTGCTCTTGACCGCTGCAGACAATGCGCCGGAATCGGCGGTGTTCATCGCGGGCGTTTCATTTGTCAGTGCGGCAGGTGCGACGGGCTCTGCCGCGACATCGGTACCTTGGGCTTCCCATTCGTCAAACATCAGATCCGATTCATCGATGGTGTCGCCATTACAGAGCACCAGCGCGCGCTGCACGACGTTTTGCAGCTCTCGCACATTGCCGGGCCAGCTGTAACTCTGCATCAGCTCGGTCGCACGTGGCGACAGGCGGACTTGTCGGTCTGATGGGCCATAGTTAGATAAAAACTGATTCACCAGCGGCAGAATGTCGCCCGGACGATCACGCAGAGGCATCACGCTCAGCTTGAAAGCGCTGATGCGGAAATACAGATCTTCACGGAATTCGCGATTGGCGATTGCCTCGCGCAGGTCTTTGTTGGTCGCGGCGACCAGCCGCACATCGAGCTCGATCGGCGCATTGCCACCCAGGCGAGTGATCTTGCGCTCCTGCAGTACGCGCAACAGCTTGGTCTGCAGGTGATAAGGCATCTCGGCGATTTCATCAAGGAAGATGGTGCCGCCCTGCGCCTGCTCGAACAGGCCGCGATGTTCTTTGAGTGCGCCGGTGAATGCGCCCTTCTCGTGACCGAACAGCATGTCTTCAATCAGGTTTTCGGGCAGCGCTGCGCAGTTCATCGCAACGAAGGGACCGCTGCGACGCGGCGACGCATCATGCAGCACGCGTGCGAGCACATCTTTACCCGCGCCGGTCGGGCCAACGATCAGCGCTGACACCTGAGTCTGTGCGACGCGACGCGCCAGTTCGAGCAGATGCTGGCTGACGGGATCGACGAACACAAATGTCTGGGGACTGTTCTTCGGGACCTCATTGCGTGTGGGCGCGAGCGCGAGTGCATTGCGCCAGCTGTCGACCGACCAGTCCTCATCCGAGAGCACATGGTAGGCGCCGCGACGCATCGCCTCGATGCCAAGCTCGAACTGATTGCGCTCGACGCGGCAAAGTACGGGAATCGCATGGCCGAAGGCCTGGGTCAGCTTGCGCACTTCCTCCAGCAAGCCGGTATCGCCCATCAGGCGGATCACCACCAGACGCGCGCGCGCCAGACCTTGCTTGAGGGCTGCCAGCGTAGTCACCGGCAGCAGCTGAAGCCCCGCCTGCTGCAAATGCTCGCGCTCGACCGAACCTACGGCCGACTTGGGGTCCAGCCACAGGGCCGGGTGCGAAGTTTCTGTCAGAGCTGTCACTTTGATTGCCTATGAAAACAATGGACGCTTGCTTCATAGCAATCCCTGTGCCAGCCGTTTTAGTGAGGAAACATGCGGGTTTTACGGGGGGATGTCGGAACGGCAGAGCTTTGCCGGGGGGAGGAAAACGTCATCCGCTTTGCCGGCAGACGGAAAGCCGACAGAGCTTGTTTCCTCCTCAGGAATTCACACTTCGAGTTATTGCCAATTTTCAATATTGGAATCCTCGAATAATTTAGCTAGACTTAGCTAACCTTAATTCTACCCATCCCTCCAATCATGGAACCCATCAACATTCATCAAGCAAAAACTCAGCTCTCCAAGCTCATTGAGGCGGCCGAACGCGGCGAAGACGTCATCATTGCCCGTGCCGGCAAACCGGTGGTCAGGCTGGTGTCTATTGGACCGGCACGCCCTCATCGCCGCCCGGGAAGCCTCGAAGGCCAGTTGATCATCAGCGAGGACTTCGATGCGCCCTTGCCTGACGACATTCTCGATGCGTTCGAGGGAAAGTAATGCGTCTGCTGCTTGATACCCACATCTATCTGTGGTGGCTCGCGAAATCTCCCAGACTCTCCAACGCCGCTGAGGACCTGATCTCCACTGCCGACAGCGTGTATGTCAGCAGTGCGTCCTTCTGGGAGTTGAGTATCAAAGTATCTATTGGAAAGCTCAATCTCGATCTGGAACAGCTGGTCGATCAGCTGGCGGTAAACCAGTTCGTACCGCTGCCGTTGTCAATGCGGCATATCATTCGGCTCTCTTCCCTGCCCTACCTGCACAAAGATCCGTTCGACCGGATGCTGGTAGCGCAGGCAGAAACGGAGCAGCTGCGCTTGCTGACTGCAGATCGTGTGCTGGCCGAGTACTCCTCGCTGGTAGAGTTCGTCTGACGGGTAAACAGGCGCTCATCTGCCAAGAACAACGCTTATTCCGGGCAATCCTTGTAGCCGGTCTTCAGGCACAAATCCGCCTGCTGGATCGCCACCTGCAGCTGCCCGGCGGCCATGCCCTTGCCCGCCCGAGTGGCTATCTGACCCGCCTGCGGTTCGCCGTTCATTCTCGCCAGTTCAGCCCAGATCAGGGCTTTCTGCGGCTCGGCACGCCAGCCTTCACCCGAAAAATAAATGGACGCAGCCATCAGCTGTGCGCCGGGATGTCCTTTGCGGGCCGCGCGGAGAAACCAGGACAGCGCGAGCGCGCCGTCGCGGCCCTGCCCGCCCAGTCCGGCGCGGTGGTACTCGCCCACCATGTACTCGGCATCGGCGTAGCCTGCCTGCGCGGCGGCAGTAAATAACGGGAGCGCAATCTCCAGACTGCGCGGGACGCCCCGCCCGTAGTGATACAAGGTGGCGAGGTTGTATTTCGCTTCCGGCAGACCGACCTCCGAGGCCTTGCGGTACCAGATCAAGGCCTGCTCATAGCTTTGCGCAACGCCCAGGCCATGCTCGTACAGGTAGCCGAGGTTGTTCTGGGCCCGAGCATCGCCGCTGGCGGCGGGCTTGCGCAGCGCTCTCTCGGCGGTCGGATAATGGGCGCGTTCGATGGCGCGCATCGCGGCATTGAAATCGGCACGGGCCAGTCCGCACAGGCTGATCAGGATCAGGACGAGGACCGATCGTTTCATGGTCTTAGCGCGCAACGCTTCGGGAAGGGGCCTGCTGAGCAGCGCCCGGCACTGGCTTGGGAAGGAAACCGCGGCAGCGCTGCCCGTCGGCGCGCAGCACCTCAATGGAGGGCACGATGCGGCTCTTGAAGCCCATCAGCCGGCAAAGGTAAGGAAAATGGGGATCCCAACTGACCGAGAAATGCCGGCACTGCCAGCAGTTCGGCGCTCCGTCGGCGGGGTGTTTGTCAGGACTCATTCTTTTGACCGGTTCTTTTCGCGCAGCTTGCGCTGATAGTCGTTCCAGGCCCGGAATACCACGGCAGCCAGCACGCCCGAGAGCATCAGCACACCCAGCGTCGCCTGGAAGAATTCTCCCAGCGTCATGTCGGGCGGCAGCATGCGCTGCGGATGCAGCAGCACTGTCAGCAACAGCAAGCCCAGCGCAATCAGCGCAATGCGAAGCAGCCGCGCCACCGGGCGGCGTCTGTTCGGATTCTGTTCCATGTCGACCTCAGGATAAATGCTCCCTCAGATCTTATTTTGTCACAGCAGAAGGGTGCGGGGAAAATCTCCCCTCAGCCCGCTCCGCTTAGCCTTGCAGCAGCTTCAATACCGTCTGCTGGCTGGTGTTTGCCTGCGCGAGCACGGCGGTGGCAGCCTGCTGCATGATCTGCGCCTTGGCCAGTTCCGTCGATGCTTTGGCGTAGTCGGCGTCTTCAATCTGGCTGCGAGACGCCGACAGGTTGGTCGTGACGTTCGACAGGTTGTTGATCACGTGCTCCATGCGATTCATTACCGCACCCATGGTCGCGCGGGTCGCATTGATCTTGTCCATCGCATCATCGAGCAGCGTGAGCACGGCGGACGCGCCCTCTCGCGTGTTGATGCGCACACGGCGGTCTTCGACGTTGAGGTCAATATCGCCGGTGATGCCGCTGGTGATCGAGCCCTTCTTGCCAAAGTCGGCCAGATCAATCGTGATGTACTGGTTCTCGGAGGCGCCGACCTGGAAGGCCAGACGACCGACTTTCGGCGGATCCATCTCTTCGCTGGAGCGGCCACCGAAGGTGCCCTCTTCAAAGCCGAGTGCAGCAAAATTGCCATCCACGCCGTAGCCCTTGTCACCCACCGTGATCTTGAACGGATGACCGGTCGCACGCAGCTTGTCCATCTGGTCCGAAGGCGGGGCGCCTGCGGGCGATGGCAGCTTGGGCAGCAAGGCCGGATCAGAAATCAGACGCACGGTGCTGTAAAGCGTGCGGGCGCTGGTTGTGGTCGCGGTCGCGTCGGGGATACCCGTCACGTCACTGTTGCCGTAGCCGTTCTCGGTCACGGTCGACAGTGTCAATGTCGCCGAAGAGCTGCTTGGCGATACCTTGGCACCGGTCATCGTGAAAGGCGAACCCGGCACGGCCGAGACGATGTCAATCGCGTCGCCGTTCAGCACAACCTTGATGTTCTTCAGCTTGGAATCGGCGTTGTTGTTCTCATCAGCGATCGCTGACGATATCTCGGCGGCCATCGACGCCGCAGAACCCGTCGTGAACGTGATTTCCTTGCCATTGATGGTCACCGATCCGGTCGAGCCATCGGCACCGCTGACGGCAATGCGCGAGCGCTGGGCGACTGCACCGCCCTTGTCGAGGCCGAAGCTGGCGGCGGTCAGGTCTTTCTGGTTCGAGTCAAACCAGATCGAGACATTGCGACCATCCGATGTCAGGGTCACGCCGCTGCCGTTGTCAGCCGCCGTGATGCCGTGCTGACCGGTGCGGGCGTTGATCGCTGCGACGACTTTCTCGCGGCGGGTCGTTGCTGTCTCGTCCTTGACCATCACGACCGGCACGGTGGTGCCGTTGATATACAGGTTGTAGGTCGTGCCTGCCGGCGTTGTCTCCGGCAGCGAAGTGACGGTGTTCAGTCCCTTGCTGACGATCGGGTTTGCCAGCGCGCGCACGCCTGTCTCGCTGCTGGACGCATTGATCGCCGCGGCGATCGCGATCGCACTGGCGCTGCGGTCGCTGCTGGCAGCGGCAATATTCGATTTCTCGTCGTCGGCCGTGGTCGTGGCGCGGATCTTCACGCCATTGATGACCAGGTCGTCGACATTCAGCGGCTTGGATTTGGCCGGCTGGTTCGGTTTGAGCGTGATCTGCGTGATCGTGCCCGTGTTGTCGTCGTCGCCCTGCGATGTCAGCGTGTACGGCGTGCCAGCCACATTGGCCGTCAGCTGCACCTCATTGACGCCACGCCCGGCGGATGCAGTAACACCCAGTGTGGTCTTGGCATTGATCAGGCTGACCAGCTCATCGCGGATGGACTGCGGATCGGTCGTGTTCGACGTCGTAAATGTCGTACCGTTGATCGTCACCGAATATTTTTCAGTGCCGCTGATCGGCCCTTTGATGACCAGGGCCTCCGTCTGCGCTACCGGCGCATCCACGGTGTCACGCGTGTTCGTGTTGAAGACCGACTGGTTCTTCGTGAAATTGCCTTCAATCAGACCGGTACGGCGGATTTCGCCTGTCGTGGCTGACGAAATGACGATGGGTGCCTCGATCTTCGACTCCAGCGAATAGGTACCCGTGTGGACGCCTTCGCGCAAACCGACGCGCTCGCCGAACACGGAGGCAGCGGCCTCGGTCTCGAAGCGAACCTCGATATTGCGGCCGTCGTTGGCCACCAGGGTAATGCCCTTGGAGTCATAGCCGGTGTCGATCGCCTTCACGCCGGTCTTGGCAGTGATGGCGTTGATCGCATCCACGACCGTCTGGCGCGTGGCGCGGGTGTTGTTCAGCACGGTCGTGATGTCGGCCGACGCGTAGCCGTTGATGAATACGACACCCGAGACCACCGAATCGGCCTTCATTGAACGACCGGTGAACACGTTTTCATTGACCTTGGCAAACACGCCCGTGCCGGGACGCTGCGTGCCAAACTCCTGAACGATATCGACAATGGGTTCAATGCCCGTAGTGCCCGGAACGATCGGCGTGCTGGGCACATCGCGCTCGCTCGGCGGGAAGTCAACCTTGATGGTCGAGCCACCGGGGGCGTAAGTGAGCGTACGGTTACTGGTCGGACCAAATTGGGTGCTCGCCTTGAGCGTGGCAAAAATCTTTGCCGTCGCCAGTGCGGAGGTATTCTCGTTGGCGGTGATCTGCACGCTGACGCCGCCAACCACGATGGTGCCGGGTTTCGGCACGCCGGTGAAGGTCAGGGTCTGAGACTCGCCGTTGTTGGTACCCATCGCGGTCGCCGCGCGGTTGATCGCCGCTGCCTTGGCGATCGCGCTGCCGGCGGCGTTATTCACGGGCGAATACGGATCGTCGGATGCATAGGTGGCGCCGATGTCAATGCCATTGATACGCAGGTCGCCCGCGCGCAATGCCGGAACACCGCCCTCGATCGATACCGACAGCCCGAGGGCGCGGTTCGTGATGTCGAGCGCATTGCCGGCCGAATCTTTCATCGTGTACGTCAGATCGCCGGAGATGATGTGGCGGTTCTGACCTTCGGTGCTCTTGAACGTGACCTGGCCGGTGCTCGCATTGAGCTCACCTGTCAGCGTGTAGACCCGGTTGTCGACGCTCTTGAAATTCGCCGTGACGGCGCCTGCTGCCGAGACGCTGAAGCTCAGCGTGCCCGACTTGAGAAAAGCGCCATTCGAGGCAAAGTCTTCTGCCGTGTCTGTCACGGCAGTGCGAACAGCCGAGGTCACACTGGAGCTAACGCCGGTACCGCTGTCGTAGACTTCGATATCAGCGATGTCGCCATCGCTGGCTGCATAAGTGATCGTCAGATCACCACCGGACTGGGTGATTGTGCGTCCCGAGGTCGTCGGATCGAAACTGGGATCGGCTTCAAGCGCTGATTTGATCTTCGTGGCAAACGTCGTGGTCGATGCCGCATCAGCCTCGGTGATATTGACCGTCACGCCGGCGACCCGGATCGTGCCCGCCATCGGCGTGCCAGAGAAACTCAGCGTCTGGATCTCGCCCGCATCACTGCCCGACAAGGTGCGAACCGTCGTCGGATTGAGGAACACTTGCGAGAGCTGACTGACCGAGGTCGTTTTATAGACCGGCATTTCGCCAATCCGCTCGCCGGCCTCACCGCTTAACAACGGGAACCCGTTCCATTCGGTGGACTCGGCAATATGAACGATCTCGGCCTTGAGCTGCTGGAACTCCAGATCCAGATAGCTGCGCTGCGCATTGTCGTTGGTGTCGTTGACCGCCTGCACCGCCAGCTCCCGCATGCGCTGCATCATGTCAGTGATCTCGTTGGTCGCACCTTCGGCCGTCTGGATCAGCGAGATGGCATCCCCCGCATTCCGGATCGCCTGATTCAGGCTTCGGATCTGGTGGGTCATCCGGGTGGCGATGGCCAGGCCGGCAGCGTCGTCGCCCGCGGTGTTGATCCGCTTGCCTGTCGACAGCTGCGCCATTGCCTTGGACATTGTCCCTTCCGTGCGCTGTAGCGCTGACTGAGTAAACAGCGCTTTCACATTGGTGTTGATGACTGCCATGCTCGGTTTCTCCTTCCGGCGTCTTTGTGCTGCCTGATCTGGTGTGGGCTATGCGCCCGCGTTATCCACAACTTAGCAACTACCGTGCCAGAACAAAAACTTCAATTAATTCAATTAGTTATGATTTATTCTTGCTTGCTTGTTTTCCCGGCAGACCCGGGGCGGCAATTTCTGTCGGATATCCGGCAGGGCTTTGCCGCTGTCAAACTGGATGAATCCTTAATCATTCATTAACGCTGAACAGCACCCAGGCCCAGAGCCTCGGCCAGCGCGTCATACTCTTTCAGCAGTTCGGGGTGATCCGGGAACAGGGCCAGCGCGACACCGGCCGCCTCGAAGGCTTCGGCCAGATCGAGATTGCAGCGCAGCGAGCGAATCAGCATCGAATGGGTAAATACGGTGGCTTTATCGCCCTGTATCTCCATCAGCTGCCTGAGCAGATCAACGGCCTGAGGCCAGTCTTCACGCACTACCGCCAGCAGGCTGGTGATGGCCATGATGTCTTCACTCTCCGGATACAAGGCCAGACCGGCATCGCCCAGCGCATACGCCAGTGCGTCACGGTCTTCGCCCATCAATGCCTGAATCGCCTCGCGGATTTCCGTCGGGGAAAAACGGGAAACCTGCAACGTGCTGAAAGGACGGCCGGATTCCGCATTGAAAATCAGTTCTTGGGCGAGGTTAGGCATATGTAGACTCCTGTTCTGGGTACTTAGGCTAAATTAGGGGTTTGCGGCACGGGCCGGTATCCCTCGGTGCACAGCATTAAGCAAAACAGATGCCAGCTTCAGAAAGTCGGGAAAGTGTCGATGACACGGAGTTTTACCCCGGTTTTGATTGCCTATTTGATAGGCAATCTCCGATCTCACCCCCTTCTCGGCCAATGCCAAGCCCGGCAAAGACTGCGACCATAGCCTTCAGCGGCAAAGGCTTGCCTGGGAATTTGCCGCCCCGGCAGCGTTCTGCCACACAGCGGCAATCCGGCGACTTCCCCTCAGTGGCTGCCGGGACGAAAACCCAGAACCCGCCTCGCGAACCGGGCTGGCGAGCCCACCGGGTCAATCCGCTGAAGACCGGTGAAAACCCGGCGAAAATGGGCATGTTTCCTGCTTTTACACGCGCGCGCACTTTAATTAATGGCGTCACTGCCGATACTTGCGCGCCCGCGCTAAAGAATCACCTGCCCGGGCCGATTAACTACAAAACCGGACAAAGCGATGGCGACCTCCCCGATCAGCTCCACGACCAACACGACCCAGACGGCCACGTCCGCGCAATCCGCGCAGGCGCAGGCTCAGGCGGCCAATCGTGCAAACGCTCAGGCGATCCTGAGTTCGCTGTCCGCCGGCTCCGGGGTCAATGTCAACACGCTGGCGCAGAGCCTGGTCGATGCCGAGGGCAACCCGCAAAAGAATCTGATCAACGCGAAGATCACCAAGAACGAGAGCCGCATCAGCGGCCTGTCGGCGGTGATGTTCATGATGTCGGAGCTCAAAACCAAGCTCTCGGCGCTGAAGGACCGCGACAGCTTCAATACCGTCAACGCCAGCAACAGCAACACCAGCGCGCTGACGGTAACGGCCTCGCCCACCGCATCCGTTGGCTCCCATCAGGTCAAGATCGACTCGATCTCCCAGCCGCAGACCAGCATCAGCGCCGGTTTCGCCGCGAAGAACACCTCACTCAATGGCGGCAATCCCTTCAGCGTCACGATCACCCAGACCAACAAGGGCGGCATTGCGTCGGGTACAGCAACGGTCAGCGGCACGAACACAGCATCCCTGAGTGGTGTCAGCTTCGGCGCCAAGCCTGCCGTGGGTGATTTCAGCGCCTTCTCGATCACCGTGGATGGCAAGACCATCAGCCTCACGCCCTCACCGGCCGGCACCACGCTGGCCGATCTGGCCGCAGACCTGCAGAGCCAGTTGCGCGCGAAGGAAGGCTCCGAGGATCTGTCGGTCACGGTGGACAATAACAACCAGCTGACGATCAGTTCGGCCACCGACACCCGCGTGATCAGTGCGCTCTCGCTCAAGAGCGCCGCCGCGTCAATGGGCACTCCGACGTCGACCAACACCAGCTTCGCCGTGATCAGCGATGTCAGCTTTGCAGCCACGGCCTCGGTCACGGATTTCCGGAATTTTTCGATCACCGTCGACGGACGATCACTCAGCTTCACGCCGCAGCCCGCGACCGCGACCATGGAGGGTCTGGCGGCAGACATTCAGTCGCAACTGCGCGCGCTCGACGGCTCGGAGGATCTCTCGGTGACGGTCAGCAATGGCAACCGGCTGGAGATCACCTCGGCCAGGCCGAGCCGCCAGCTGTCTGCGCCTGCGCTCTCCAACCAGACCGTCATCAATCTGGATACCGGCGCGCTTGCCGGCACACCGTCTGGCAATGCGATCAGCGGCATCAGCTTTGGCACCAATCCGTCGCGCAATGATTTCTCGGCCTTCGATGTCAGCATCGGTGGCAAGGCCTTCTCCATCGTGCCCAACCCGGCCGTGCCGACACTCGCCTCTCTGGCAGAAAACATTCAGAGCCAGTTGCGCATCATCGACAATTCCAGCGACATCACGGTGAGTGTCAGCAGCGATGGCACGCTGCAGCTGAACTCAGCCGGCAACCGGACCATCACGGGCGCGAAACTGACGCCAAAGACCTATGGCGATACGCCCGAGGGCATTGTGGCTGCGATCAATTCATCGCAGCGCGGCTACAAGGCGCAGCTGGTCAATGATGGCAGCGCCCGCCCGTTCAAGATCATGATCACTGGCGAATCCGGATCCACCGAGAGCTTTACGGTATCGACCACGGGCGGCACGCCACTGAGTTTCTCGAATGTGACTACGGCCTCTGATGCCATGGTCAGCGTGGATGGCATCAGCTACACGCGCAAGACCAACACCATCACCGATGTGGTGCCCGGCGTCACGCTGGACCTGAAGTCCACCACCCTGACGGCGGCCAGCGTGATGGTCAGCCGCGACACCACGGCGATCACGACCAAGCTGAGCGAACTGGTGGTGGCCTACAATGATTTCAACAACATCATTGCCGAGACGACCAATCCGAAGTCGACGCTCGACACTTACGGCGCGACGCTGGTGGGCGACAACACCGTACGTCTGGTCCGGCAGCAGGTGCGCCAGGTCATCCTCGGTGCGTCCAGCACGGCAGGCGGCACGATCAAGAACCTCAGCCAGCTCGGCCTGTCGATCGACCTGAAAGGCGTGATGACGCTGGACACCGCCAAGGCGGAGAAAACACTGAACACCAATTACGATGATGTCGTGAAGATGTTCACCGGCGGTTATAACAATCTCGGCACCTACAGCTCCCTGCCCGCCGGTATCGCCGGCGACTCGGTCAAAAAACTCACCCAGCTGCTCGCGCAGGATGGCCCGCTGACCACGAAGACCAACACGGCGACCACGCAGAACGAGAAATACCGCGCTGACCTTGAAAAACTGCAGACCCGTCTGGACAGTCTGCTTCAGCGCTATACGAAACAGTTCTCGGCGATGGACAGCCTGGTCGGCAGCGTCAACGCCCAGAAGACCAGCCTGAAGTCGACCTTCGAGGGCATGATGGCGGCATACACGAACAAATAACGCTCTGTCTGACTGAAAAAAAACCGGCTCGATGCCGGTTTTTTTTCGCCTGCTCGAACGCGATCCAGCGCGATCGCCCCTCCAGATGTTCAGCGCCTTTATTGACTACTGATTTACAGTATTTACACAAGGCGGCAAAAATTTTCCGCTTTTTTTCTAAAGCTGCACAGGCTGGGGTCGATACCCCAAGCGTAGAAGTCTGTTTTGAGATTTCGCGGCCTGACAGCAGCAGCACGGCCGCCGGAGTCCTGAAAGGTGGTCAATATGGAAATTCAATCGAGAACAACGCAAACACCTGCCGCGGTCCGGCCGGTCGCTGCGCAATCATCCGCGCCCGCCTCTGCGCCGCAGGCCGGGCAGTCTGCGCTCACCGTGCCGAGAACAACCGTGAACGTCGATCCGGAAAAGACGAAACAGAACCTGGATCAGGCCATTCGACAGCTGAACGACTCGATGCGCGACGGCGGCAGGAACCTCGCCTTCGCGATGGACGAAGTGCTTGGCCGGCCAGTCATCGTCGTGAAGAAGCAGGACACCGGCGAAGTCATTCGCCAGATACCCAATGAAGTCGTGGTGAAGGTCGCGCACAGCCTGGATAAGCTGAAGGGTCTGTTTTTCAACGCCCAGGCCTGAACCTGCGCTAAAGCTTTTTATCGCAAGACCGATTCATCAAACGTCAAGAAAAGATTCTTGAGTGATTCAGGTAAATCTACATTAGGAGAAAACCATGTCAGTTATTAATACCAACCTCAAAGCACTGGTTGCTCAGGAATCGATGCGTTCGAGCGACCTCAAGCTGAGCAGCGCGATGGAACGTCTGTCGACCGGCTCCAAGATCAACTCCGCGAAAGATGACGCCGCCGGCCTGGCGATCTCGAACCGCATGACTTCGCAGATCCGCGGCATGGCCAAGGCAATCCAGAATACGAACGACGCGATTTCGATGACGCAGACCGCCGAAGGCGCGTACAAGAACATCGGCGACATCCTGCAGCGTATGCGTGAGCTCTCCGTGCAGGCATCGACTGGCACGATGAATGACTCCGACCGCGCATCGATGCAGCTCGAAGTCTCGCAGCTGAAAGCACAGATCGAAGACATCGCTGTCAAGACCAACCACAACAACATCAAGCTGCTCGACGGCTCAGCTCAGAACGTCGTGATCCAGACCGGCACTAATGCTGGCGACACGATCAAGCTGGACTTCGGCTCGGCGCGCACCAAGGATATCGGCGTCGGCACCCGTGCCACGCTGGCATCGGCGGGCGGTCAGTACGTTGCCAACACCAGCTTCGAAGCGATTGGCGACAGCGATCTGTTCGTCAACGGCGTCTCCGTCGGCGCATCGCTGGCCGTGGATGACAAAGCCTCGAATGCCAATGCATCGGCGTCCGCCATCGCCAAGGCTGCTGCGATCAACAAGGTGTCAGCCCAGAGCGGCGTCTACGCGAAAGCCGGTCCTAACGTCGTGAGCGGTCAGGGCGGCATGTCGGCCAGCAGCACCTCCGGCACGATCGTGATCAATGGCGTGGCTACGGATGCGTTCTCGACCAGCTCGGCCAGCACCTCGCTGAGCCGTCAGACCGTGGTCAATGCAATCAACAACAAATCGGCACAGACCGGCGTGCGCGCTATCGACACCGAGAGCGATGACCTGGGCGTGACCCTGGTAGCCGAAGACGGTCGCAACATCGACCTCGTATTCTCGGGCGATCTGACCGGCGCCAGCACCGGCGTTCGTGCAGCGGCGACTGGCGGAACGGCGAACGTCTTCGTCGGCTCCTATGATCTCTACACGCTGGATGGCCGTGACATCAACGTGAGCTTCAAGACCGGCGACACCAATGCTGAGGCCTTCAGCGGCCTGCGCAATGGCAGCTACAAGGCAGACACCGCGCTGATGACCTCCTACAAGCGCGAAACGCTTGCCGGCGGCACTACCGCCAGCGACACCAATGTCGGCACCCTGCAGGGTAACAGCATGATCATCAACGGCGTTGCGATCGGCCCGGCTCTGCTGACCGATGATGCAGCCTCGGACACGACGGCGACGTCCTCGTCCCGCCTGACCAGTGCGATCTCGATTGCTGCTGCGATCAACCGCAAGACTGAGCTGACGGGCGTGAGCGCCTCCGCAGCCCCCAATGTCCTGCGTGGCGAAAGCTTCACCGCAAACAGCTCGACCCAGCAAGTGTTCATCAACGGCGTGACCATCTCGGCAGCCGCTGGCGAAACCCGTAACGGCATGATCGATGCGTTCAACGCAGTGGCCGACCGCACCGGCGTGACCGCCAGCGCCTGGGGCGATGGCATCGAACTGCGCGCCATCGATGGCCGCAACATCTCGATCGGCACGGATGGCAGCGCCGCCAACCTCGGCCTGGGTGGCCTGACGGTCGGCTCGACAGCAGACGGCGCCGGCGCAGTGACCTACTACTCGCAGGTCACGCTGCAGTCGGACAACAAGTTCGAAGTGCAGGCAGGCAGCCACGGCATTCCTAACCTGGAATTGCTCGGCTTCCGTGCAGGCACCTACGGCGGCGCCGACAACGGCCTGAAGATCAACCAGGTCGACATCTCGACCGTGTCGGGTGCTCAGCAGGCTATCGTCGCCGTCGACGCAGCGATCGAGACGATCAGCAAGGCCCAGGCAAACTCAGGTGCGTTGAACAACCGGATGGATTACATCCTCAACAACCTGGCCGAAGCCAGCCAGAACATGTCCGCATCGCGCAGCCGTATCCTCGATACCGACTACGCGACCGAGACTCAGAACCTGGCGAAGCAGCAGATCATCTCGCAGGCCGCAACCGCGATGCTGGCGCAAGCCAACCAGCAGCCTCAGACGGTACTCTCGCTGCTGAAGTAATCGGTTCCTTACCGGTAGTTGTCTGAACCCGGGGAGGCGGAAACGCCTCCCCGGGTTTTTTATCGGGCAAATGGATAGACAGAGGAAGGCCGGCTGACCCAGACAAGAAGCTGGAGGGTGTATGCACTCATCCCGGAACCGCCGATAAAAAAAGCGGCCACAAGGGCCGCCAAGGTCGCTTTACTGCGGGTAAAAACTATTTGATGTAATCGAAGAGATTGAGCTGGGAGATCTTCGCAAAGCTGCTTTGCGCGGCTTCCAGCGCCAGCATGTCCTTGTTCATCCGCGTGATGGCTTCGGTGTAATCGGTATCCTCGGCCTGCGAGAGCATGTTTTTCATGCGCAGCAGGTTCTCGTCAGCGAGTGCCGCCTGGTTTTCCGCCTTGTTGACGGCCGCGCCAATGCTGGCCAGACTGTCCGACAGTCCTTGCTGCAGCTGCTCGATCTCTCCCACCGCGCGCTGAATATCGACGGGTTTATTGTTCTGCAGGGCCGATGACAGATCATCGATCACCTGAAAAAACCCCACCGCCTCTTTCTTGCCCGTGGCGTCGGTGCGAACCAGTTTGTCAAATGGGTTGGTGCCGGCGCGGTTGACGTCGACCATCGTCTGGTCGCCCACCCCGGCGGAATTCACCGTCTGATCACCCTGATAGACCAGCTTGCCTTCTTCATTGGTGGCAAAGGCCACCTTGCCTACCCGGCTGCCGGAAAAAATGAAATTGCCATTCAGATCCTGCGTATTGGCCAGCGACAGCAG
>JACCDT010488635.1_pt1 | contig 17742 bp, 6 predicted proteins | sample 7446291 | NCBI WGS metagenome assembly JACCDT01 (sample SAMN15323446, study PRJNA562643) | freshwater metagenome | isolation source: river surface water | place: USA:Blue River Watershed | collected 2017-08-17 | reverse complement strand
ATTCAATTTGAAGAGATATTTTATAAAATGAGAGCAATATTTGATAATGTCGAACTTTAATTAAAAATATATAAGATATGTCTAATCAAAACTCAAATCTACAAAGAACAGCAGCTTTTTATCACTCATTAGGTAAGGTTCAAACTGAATACAATAACCTAGTTGGTAATGAGTTGTATAAGAGCGCGCATAACGTTAGGTCCACCGAAGTTTGGATGGACTCGATATCTTATGCTCCGACTGTAGGTTCTGCGTCTCAATATGGAGATGGTGTTGTAGTTAGACAGGTTGGTAGTTCTTCAACTGCGCCAGACAATATAAGTATTTTTTCTACACCGGTTTTTCTTTATCCTTTAGCTCAGTCTAATTATCAAACTTGGTTTATAGATACCGGAACTCCAAGTGCGGTTGTTGATGGATTCGTTCCTTCAAGTGATTGGGTAAAACCTCTTATAAATCCATCGGACGTACCTAATAGTTCCGGTGCTCCTTCATTTGGATATGAACTTATAATGTACCAAAGAGATGGAGTAACACCTATTGCTTATGGTAGTGCTTATTATGATGTTGATTATTTTGCGGGTTTAGTAAGATTTGATATTAATAAAACTCCTATAGACACATCGATTAGCAGTGGTTTAGGTTTTCAATTTAGTCAAGCTACTTTTGAAGCATTGGCTGTTAATGATGCCACAAGAAAAGCATATATTCAAAATACTTCTACTGGTGGTCCTCGAGTAGTTGCTTGGCAGTATGTTGGTCAAAAACTAAACAATTATACATTTAATACTGGTGGTGGAAGCGTTTCTTTCTCAGATACAACAACAATAGGTTTCACACAAAGTGGTATAACTTATTCAGCTTTTGTTTTACCTGGTAGTTTAACAACATCATTAATAAATACTGGCACTAATGGTGGTGCTACATCTGGATATGTTTTATCAAATACAGGTGATGGTAACTTTGCTTGGGTTCCACAATCAGGTGGTTCTATTGCGGTTGCTGATTATGATACTGGTTCTACATTTAGTAATGTTCAGAATATAATATTTAGAGGTGGATTAGTTAGTACACCAACTGGTGGTGGTACCGCTCTTGGTGTTTTAGCAACTGGTCCATCACCAACTGTTACGGTTTGGATACCAGCTCCTCCTCAAGCAGTGTATGCTTCGCATTTTAATCTAACTGATGGTAATACGACCGGTACTGTTGTTAGATCTTTATCAGTCGCTAATGTTAGAATAAGTGATCCAGTGTCTGAAGGAAACCCTTTTGAGACTAATGGTTGGGCTGGAACAAATCAAGCGGCTACTATATACTCAACGCCAGTTATTTACACAAGTGGTTTAGTGACCGGATTTAGTGGAACATCTAGTGGTGATTCAACTATTACGGTGGAGGTTTTTAGAGCAGACGGTACTACATTATTTGATACATATACAACTCCTGTTTTGTATCAAAATGGTACCCATGCAAGTGGAACGGGTATAACAGTTAGTATATCTGGCTATGCTGCTGATGATAGTGGTTTTCCTCAAATTTATACTACCAAATGGAAAGCTTCGGTGAGTGTTTCTGTAGACATGGATGTTATATTTGGTACAAACACATTAGATGGTGGAAGATATAAAATAAGCGTTCATCACTTTACTGATACCCTAACTGATGGCGGTTCTACATACTCGGCTACAACGAGTGATGTGTTTTACGACACTAACTTATCAACACCTTCTATAAGTGGTACCACAACAATTATTGAGTCAACAAACCCTTCAAATATACAAACTAAACATATTAGTGGTGTAGAGTACTATACTACTGGTTCTCAGTTTGAGATTACAACCACTGGTATAGATGATTTGAATCAAAACACACAAGGATATTCAAATAGCTCGTCTAAGAATTTTACTATAACAGCACCCCTTTATAATTTACCAAGTTATGATTTACAAGCTTGGTTTCCAAGTGTTGGGACATTTGTTGGTTGGTCAAATATTTATACCTTGACATCAGTGACGTATTCATATACAAGTTGGGCAATTAGTGCTTCTAGTACATATAGATATAGAGGAAGTAATGCCAAGGCAACGGCTCAAGATTTTGAACCTTGGAATAACGGAACACTATCTAACTCTGCAACATCATCTGTGCTTATTGACCAAGTTTCTGATAACTCGTCAAGACTTGGTGAAAGTTTTAATGGTGAGATTGAAAGATTAGAAAGAGGTTCCTCATCGTATAATGTTTGGAATGCAACAGCATCATTACAAACAACTATTTCAAATCAGACAGGAACAGGTCCATTTTGTGATGCATGTGTCGTTGGTGGTTATTTAGTTAGACCTGATAAGTATTTCTTAACAGATCCAAACACTAGTACTTTACAACCCAATCTTACTTCATTTAAACCAGACAAAAATGGATCAAATCCTGACTATTCTTCTAATACTCAAATAGCAACTTATCATAGAAAATTCTATACGGCTTCTACTAAAAATATACCATCTTTTCTTATGGCATTTAGTGGAACCTTTGGTTCTTCTGGTAATGCAAAAACTGCCTTAGTTAATTCACAACTAAAGATATACATAAGAAGAGTTGATTGTGTTACCGGTGGTAGTTTTGGATTTAGTGCAAATCCTTTGGCTTTACATGGTGGTGAATATAATTCAGGATCTCCTGCTAATCCATTTAATGATGGTGCTTCTGGAATAGATACTTTAGGTTCACTAATAAGAAGAAATGATAGTAGTGGTAATAATATTTATGGCACATTTGGAACTAAAGCTGCAAAAACCGGATTCTGGGTTGAGATACAAATAGTTGATCCTGATATAAAAATAGATCTTATAAATGTAACTCTTAATTTTTCTGACTCAACTACCGACTCGGCACCAGTGGCATAAAAAAAATTAATAATAATAATGGATAATACTTTCAAAAATTCTATAATGTTGAAAATTGATAAAAAATCTGGATTAGCACATTTATCTGTAAGATCTTCTGAGTATAAAGTAGAGGTTTTTAAATTAAATATTTCCGATATAGGAAGTATTTTGATGCAATTTTCTGAGGCTATGAGAGACCAGGATGGTCCAGATGAAATTGTTATAGAACCTCATGTAGAAAATAATAATAATTCACAAGAAGACACCGGAATGGAATCTTAAAATTAATATATAGTTTATAAAATTATATATAGTTAATGGGATTTTCATCAAATGAAGTAAACAGGTTAGTCTTCAAAGTACAAGCAGGGAATGTAATAGATGCTTCATCTGGTAAATTTTGGTATGAATCAATATTTCCTAACAATCCTGCTCTTTTAGCTGATAGAGTTTTAACTCAATTCGACCAAGTTAAATTATATCCTGCTGCAAATTTAGCCGCTGCTCAATCTGCATCAACTACACTTCCTTCTATAATAGAAGATAGGTCTTCATCTATCATAAGACTAACACAAGCTGTATCGGGTGAAAATAATACTTGGGTAGCATACGCAACTTATAGTGTTCCATCGTCTGGTATACTAGATTTATGGATTCAACCACAGAGAGTTCCGCAGTCAAATGGTGATCCAAGTGCCGGTTATGAAATAGCACTTTATAGCGGAGACCCTTCTTCCGGTGGTGTTTATATTTCTACTACTGTTGGTCAATCAGGTGGTGAAGTTGGTTGGGTCTTTAATTATGATATGGGTCTTTTGTTTTTAGCAAATGATCTAGTAAATACAATACAAAGTGATACAAGTACTTATCCATCAGGACTAGACTTTTACATTCAAGGATTTAGATATATCGGAGAGACTCTTGCTGATGGTAATATTAGTGGTGCTTCTTTCTCTTTTGCAACAAGTAGTACTATTGATTTTTCTCAAAATGGTATAACTTATTCATTTTTTATACAACCTAATAGTATAACCGCCTCTCTTCTTAACACTGGAACCAATGGAGGCGCGACATCAGGCTATGTATTGTCCGTAGATAATGATGGTAATTTTGTTTGGTCACAATTTGCTGGTTCGTCAGGAACTTCAGGAACAGACGGATCTAGTGGAACTTCAGGAACAGACGGATCTAGTGGAACTTCAGGAACAGACGGATCTAGTGGAACTTCAGGAACAGACGGATCTAGTGGAACTTCTGGTACGGATGGATCTAGTGGAACTTCTGGTACGGATGGATCTAGTGGAACTTCTGGTACGGATGGATCTAGTGGAACTTCAGGAACAGACGGATCATCTGGTACATCTGGCACAGATGGAAGTGCTGGTACTTCTGGTGTTACTACTCAATTGGAGTTGTATAATACAGATACAATTACATTTGTAACTCAAAGTACACCAAATGGTTTATCAGCTTCTGCGATAATTGCTACTGCATCAATAACAACTGGTTTATTAGCAACCGCATCTAATGGTGGTGCAACAGCTGGTTATATTTTATCAAACACAGGTGATGGAAACTTTGCTTGGGTTCCGCAAAGTAGTGGTACGGCATTAGATGTTGTAGATTACATAACAGGTGAGACTTTTAGTTCTGTTTCTACAATGATATTTAGAGGTGGTAACCTTACTGTTCCCGTAAACTCTACACTTGCTGGTGCTACTGCGACCGGTGTGTCAGTAACTGGACCTGCTCCTGTCGTTACTGTTTGGATACCGGCTCCTAATTATGTGGGTTATTTTTCTCCTTCTTTAGGTGGTGGTAGTGCTAGATACATTTCACAACCAACAACCAACACATACAATAGCACGGCTGGCAATTCGGGTCAGTTTGGTGTTGGTACTTGGGATCCTGGTACAAACTTCACAGCTAGTACAACAAGAAGTACAATAAACTCTTCTGGTAACTTGACAGCATTTACAGAAGCTGAATTTGGATGTTTTAATAACGGAACTACAATGAGTTTTACTTTATACAACTACGACTCTAGTGTATTATATAGTATTCAGAATTATGTTATTAATGGTGCTGGATCAACAACATCAAATGGACTTACTATTACAGTAAATAGTTTTTCAGCTGATAATGATAGATATAAAGCTAATGTTAGTGGTACAATAGCAGTTGGTACCATATTTCCTAATGGTGGTAGGTTTAGTTGGAATGTTACACATTATAATGGAGAAGGTGCTGGAAATTCAGGATATGGAATATACTCATTTACATCAACAGATTTGTTTTATGATAATGATGGGTCTTCATCAAGTGCTAATATAGCAGGCGGTGCCAATTTTGATGAATTGACACCAACAACAGTTCAATACTCAGGTGTTAAATTTTATGCTGCCAGTTCAACATTTGCTTTAACCGCATCTAATATCAACTTACTTAATGATATATCATTTCCTACAACTAAACAGATAGATTTTACTTGTTTTTCTATGGCAATTTCTGGATCATTAGATGGATATGCTGATGGAACAAAAGGTGCTGGATCGGCTATAACAGGCTGGACAATTGATTGGAATAAATCAGGATTAACATATTCAAGAACAGCGACAGTAAACTCCGGTTCAAATTATATACCTGGATTTTCAACAAATAACACTATAAGTAGTACACCTGCTTCCTATGTTAGATCAACAATTTATGACTGGTCTACTGTTGGATATAGTCAGTCTACATCAAGAGCGATGTTATTTGATACTTATTCTCCTAGCTCTGTTACTTATAATAATAATCCGATAGATAGTGAGACTGGTAGATTATCAACTACAGGTGTATTAACGAGTGGATCATCAGCATTTGATTCTACTTTATCATTGAGTACAACAAATACTGACGAGCTTCAATATATTTTCGGTAGAGTTATTTATCCACAGACTGATTTCACCGCTTTCTATCCAACTTTCAACTGGTCAGCTTCTGTGAATTATTCATCGTTATCTGGTGCGAATAAGACATTTACCGTTTATACCAATATCAATACAGGTTCAACAACTACATTATCTTTGAATGGTTATAGATGGCATGTTACCGCATATGGTAAAGATTCTTCTTATACTACATCATTTGGTAATGGTATTTTTACATTAAATAGTAATTTCAGCGAATCTTATTTACATTATGATGGTGTTAATAGTGCGACTGGATCTCAAGATTTAGTCATATTAGTTGGTATAGATGACACGAGTAATAATACAACACCGAATAAGTTTTTATTTGTATCGGGTGATCCAGTCACCTATGCAACTAGACAAGCTCCGGTAACATATAATCTTAATAAATCAGCGGCTTCTAAAGATATTCAGTGGTCTAAAGGTACATTATCACCGGTTGTTAAAAAAGTTTGGCTATTTATTGGTTATAATAATACCGCAACTGGTAAAAATTTAAATATGACAAATATAGCATTCAGTTAAAAAATAAAATAAAAAAATGTTTGATATAAAAATAAATAAAGTTTTCGTAGACCCAAGAACGGGTCAAGATATGTATGTCTTATCTATACAATTAGGTGATATCTACTATAATCTTAATGTGACAAAAGAACAATTTGAAAAAATTGCAATTAGATTAAAGTCGATATTGGATAATAATGAATTAAATTAATCAATAATTCAAATTATCATATACTGGATAAAATATATAGATTATGCCAAATAGTATACAGAATACAAAAATTAATGCTGCTTTCTACCACTCTCTTGGTAAGGTTTTGACTGAATCAACAAACCTGGTAGGTAATGAAAAATACAAAAGTGCCCATAATGTCAGATCCTCAGAAATATGGATGGAGGAAGTTACATATGCGCCTACTTTTGCATCAGCTTCTCAATATTCTGATGACATAATAGTTAGACAAGTAGGTACTACATCAAATCCAGTTTATTTATATCCTTTAACTAATACTAACTACCAAACTTGGTTTATTGATACTGGAACACCAACTGCCGCCGCTGATGGTTTTGTACCATCAGAAGATTGGGTAAAATCATTAATAAATCCCTCAGATGTACCAAATAGTTCAGGTGCTCCTTCATTTGGCTATGAATTACAAATGTATAGAAAGGACGGAACTACAGCAATTTCCTATGGTAGTGCTTTTTATGATGTTGATTATTTTTCTGGATTAATAAGATTTGATGTTGGATATACACCTATAGACTCCGGAAATGGTTTAGGTTTTACTTTTAATAAGACTACTTTTGAAGCAACAGCTAATGGTTCAAAACAAGCTTATGTTCAAAGTACATCAACTGGAGGTCCTCGTATAATAGCTTGGCAATATGTTGGTTTAAGACTTAATAATTATACTATGGGAGCAAGTGTGTCCTTTGCTGATACTGCTACTATAGGTTTTACACAAAGTGGAGTAACATATTCTGCTTATATTGTTCAAGGAAGTCTAACAGCTTCTTTATTAAACACTGGTAGTAACGGCGGAGCAACTGCTGGATATGTACTTTCAGTGGATAACAGTGGAAACTTTGTTTGGTCTCAATTTGCCGGATCAAGTGGAACTTCTGGATTAGACGGATCTTCAGGAACATCTGGATTAGATGGTTCGAGTGGTACTAGTGGATCAAGCGGAACATCAGGATCAGATGGTTCTTCAGGTACATCCGGCTCAAGTGGAACTTCAGGATCAGACGGATCTTCCGGTACCTCTGGAACATCCGGTTCAAGTGGCACATCAGGATTTGATGGTTCAAGTGGAACCTCTGGATCTTCAGGAACTTCTGGATCTGATGGCTCTTCTGGAACATCCGGATCAAGTGGTACATCAGGATCTGATGGTTCAAGTGGTACTAGTGGATCAAGCGGAACTTCTGGATCAGATGGTTCTTCGGGTACATCAGGATCTAGTGGAACTTCTGGATCAGATGGTTCTTCAGGCACTTCAGGATCTAGTGGAACTTCTGGATCAGATGGTTCTTCAGGCACTTCAGGATCTAGTGGAACTTCTGGATCGGATGGTTCTTCAGGTACATCAGGATCTAGTGGAACTTCTGGATCAGATGGTTCTTCAGGTACATCCGGCTCAAGTGGTACATCCGGTTCAAGTGGTACATCCGGCTCAAGCGGTACTTCTGGATCAGATGGTTCTTCAGGTACATCCGGATCAAGTGGTACATCCGGTTCAAGTGGTACTTCTGGATCAGACGGATCTTCAGGTACATCAGGATCTAGTGGAACTTCTGGATCTGATGGTTCTTCCGGTACCTCAGGTACATCAGGATCTAGTGGAACTTCTGGATCTGATGGTTCTTCCGGTACATCAGGATCTGACGGATCTTCAGGAACTTCAGGTTCTTCCGGAACTTCCGGTTCCGATGGGTCTTCAGGAACTTCCGGATATGACGGGTCTAGTGGAACTTCAGGTTCTTCCGGAACTTCCGGTTCTGATGGATCTTCAGGAACTTCCGGTTCTGATGGATCTTCAGGAACTTCCGGTTCCGATGGATCTTCAGGAACTTCCGGTTCATCTGGAACTTCAGGATCTGATGGTTCTTCTGGAACATCAGGATCAAGTGGTACAAGTGGATTTGATGGTTCAAGTGGAACATCAGGATCTAGTGGTATTAGTGGTGTCGATGGTTCGGACGGATCTTCAGGCACTTCAGGATCTAGTGGAACCTCAGGATCAGATGGATCTTCGGGTACTTCAGGATCTAGTGGAACCTCAGGATCAGATGGATCTTCGGGTACTTCAGGATCTAGTGGAACCTCAGGATCAGATGGATCTTCAGGGACTTCTGGTTCATCAGGAGTAAGTGGTTATGTTATTGATAATACATGGGTTTTCAATGATCTTACTTCTATAAGTACAGGTCAGTTGACGAATGGAACTGGAGGTATTCCCAGCGGTTTAATACAGATAGGAGGATTTGGCTCATTTACGCTAAGTATATTTGATATTACGAATGGATTAAATTATGACGGCATTCTTGATGCAATTGGAATCGGATCAGTTTGGAAAATCTCACAAATTGGCGGCTTTAGCGCAGACTATGTACAAACGTCCGCATCTGTTGATAGTGGTAATTATCATGAACTAACACTTCAATATTTCACAGGAACTGGATTCACTGCTATACATAATGATGTTCTTCAGATTCAAGTATTAGGAGTTGGTGCGGCAGGTTCATCAGGATCAAGTGGTACTTCTGGATCAGATGGATCTTCAGGAACTTCTGGATCAGATGGATCTTCAGGAACTTCTGGATCAAGTGGTAGTTCAGGATCTGCGGGTACATCTGGATCTTCAGGATCAAGTGGTACTTCTGGATCAAGTGGATCTTCAGGATCAAGTGGATCTTCAGGATCTTCTGGAACATCAGGAAGTTCAGGATCAAGTGGTTCATCCGGTTCTTCTGGATCAGATGGATCTTCTGGTACATCTGGACTAAGCGGATCTTCGGGTACTTCTGGATCAAGTGGATCTTCGGGTACATCTGGACTAAGCGGATCTTCGGGTACTTCCGGTTCTAGTGGTACATCTGGTTCTAGTGGTACCTCTGGTTTATCTGGTATTGACGGAACTGATGGTACGAGTGGTACTTCTGGCTCAAGTGGATCATCTGGTACTTCTGGCTCAAGTGGATCATCTGGTACTTCTGGATCAAGTGGAACATCTGGATCAAGTGGTTCAAGCGGCTCTTCCGGTACTTCTGGATCAAGTGGATCTTCTGGTACATCTGGATCGAGTGGTTCAAGCGGTACATCAGGCTCTAGTGGCTCTTCAGGTACATCTGGATCAAGTGGATCAAGTGGAACATCTGGATCTTCAGGAACTTCTGGATCTGATGGTTCAAGTGGAACTTCTGGATCTTCAGGAACTTCAGGATCTGATGGCTCTTCTGGAACATCCGGCTCAAGTGGTACATCTGGATCAAGTGGATCATCAGGCACTTCTGGATCAAGTGGAACTTCTGGATCTTCAGGATCTTCAGGAACTTCTGGATCTGATGGTTCAAGTGGAACTTCTGGATCTTCAGGAACTTCTGGATCAGATGGTTCAAGTGGAACTTCTGGATCTGATGGTTCAAGTGGAACTTCTGGATCTGATGGCTCTTCTGGAACATCCGGATCAAGTGGAACATCCGGATCAAGTGGCACATCCGGCTCAAGCGGATCATCAGGCACATCTGGATCAAGCGGTTCTAGTGGCACATCCGGATCAAGCGGATCATCGGGCACATCTGGATCTTCGGGTTCATCAGGTACATCCGGTTCAAGTGGCTCAAGTGGCTCAAGTGGAACATCAGGTTCTAGTGGTTCTTCTGGTACTTCTGGATCAAGCGGAACATCTGGATCAAGTGGATCATCGGGTACATCTGGATCAAGTGGATCTTCGGGTACATCCGGCTCAAGTGGATCATCAGGAACATCCGGCTCAAGTGGTACGAGTGGATATTCTGGTTTAGACGGTACATCAGGTACATCCGGCTCAAGTGGCTCAAGTGGAACATCCGGTTCTAGTGGTTCTTCTGGTACTTCTGGATCAAGCGGGACATCAGGATCAAGTGGATCTTCTGGTACTTCTGGATCAAGCGGTACTTCTGGATCAAGCGGTTCTAGTGGAACATCTGGATCGAGTGGCTCATCAGGAACATCTGGATCGAGTGGTTCTTCAGGTACTTCTGGATCAAGCGGTTCTAGTGGAACATCTGGATCGAGTGGCTCATCAGGAACATCTGGATCGAGTGGTTCTTCTGGTACTTCTGGATCGAGTGGCTCAAGTGGAACATCCGGCTCAAGTGGCTCATCAGGAACATCCGGCTCAAGTGGTACATCTGGCTCAAGTGGATCATCAGGAACATCTGGATCGAGTGGTTCTAGTGGAACATCAGGTTCAAGCGGGTCTTCTGGATCAAGTGGTACATCCGGCTCAAGTGGCTCAAGTGGATCATCAGGTACATCTGGTTCAAGTGGTTCAAGTGGCTCAAGTGGAACATCAGGTTCTAGCGGATCTTCTGGTACATCCGGTTCAAGTGGCTCATCGGGTACATCAGGTTCTAGTGGATCTTCTGGTACATCCGGTTCAAGTGGAACATCAGGTTCTAGCGGATCTTCTGGTACATCCGGTTCAAGTGGCTCATCGGGTACATCTGGATCAAGTGGAACAAGTGGTTCAAGTGGCTCAAGTGGAACATCAGGTTCTAGCGGATCATCGGGTACATCTGGCTCAAGTGGATCAAGTGGTTCAAGTGGCTCAAGTGGAACATCTGGCTCAAGTGGAACATCTGGTTCAAGTGGAACATCTGGTTCAAGTGGAACATCCGGTTCAAGTGGTTCAAGTGGAACATCAGGTTCTAGCGGATCATCGGGTACATCTGGCTCAAGTGGATCAAGTGGCTCAAGTGGAACATCTGGTTCAAGTGGAACATCAGGATCAAGCGGATCTTCTGGATCAAGTGGTACATCCGGCTCAAGTGGCTCAAGTGGATCATCAGGTACATCTGGCTCAAGTGGTTCATCTGGAACATCCGGCTCAAATGGATCATCAGGTACATCTGGCTCAAGTGGTTCCTCAGGTACATCCGGTTCAAGTGGCTCAAGTGGAACATCAGGATCAAGCGGGTCTTCTGGAACATCAGGTTCTAGCGGATCATCAGGTACATCCGGTTCAAGTGGTTCAAGTGGCTCAAGTGGAACATCCGGTTCAAGTGGATCATCGGGTACATCTGGATCAAGTGGATCATCAGGTACATCTGGCTCAAGTGGTTCAAGTGGCTCAAGTGGTACATCTGGATCAAGCGGATCTTCTGGAACATCCGGTTCAAGTGGATCATCGGGTACATCTGGGTTAAGTGGCTCAAGTGGCACATCTGGATCAAGTGGTACATCTGGATCAAGCGGATCTTCTGGAACATCCGGTTCTAGCGGATCATCAGGTACATCTGGCTCAAGTGGTTCAAGTGGCACATCAGGTTCTAGTGGGTCTTCTGGTTCTTCTGGATCAAGCGGATCTTCTGGAACATCCGGTTCTAGCGGATCATCAGGTACATCAGGATCAAGTGGATCATCAGGTACATCTGGATCAAGTGGTACATCTGGATTAAGTGGCTCATCAGGCACATCAGGCTCAAGCGGATCATCAGGCACATCAGGCTCAAGCGGATCTTCTGGAACATCCGGTTCAAGCGGATCATCGGGCACATCTGGATCAAGCGGATCTTCTGGAACATCCGGCTCAAGCGGATCAAGTGGATCATCAGGTACATCTGGTTCAAGTGGATCATCAGGTACATCCGGTTTAAGTGGTTCCTCAGGTACATCCGGTTCAAGTGGCTCAAGTGGCTCCTCAGGCACATCCGGTACAAGTGGTACATCAGGATCAAGTGGATCATCAGGTACATCAGGATCAAGTGGTTCAAGCGGTTCAAGCGGAACATCAGGTTCTAGTGGATCTTCTGGTACCTCTGGTTCAAGCGGTTCATCAGGTTCAAGCGGTTCATCAGGTACATCTGGATCAAGTGGATCATCAGGTACATCAGGATCAAGTGGATCATCAGGTACATCCGGCTCAAGTGGCTCCTCAGGTACATCAGGTTCTAGCGGATCATCAGGTACATCAGGCTCAAGTGGCTCTAGTGGAACATCAGGTTCTAGTGGATCTTCTGGAACATCAGGATCAAGTGGTACATCAGGTACTGGATTTGACACTATACTAAATCCAGCTGATTATAGAGTAATAACCGCTACAGGTTCTTCCACAAATCAAGCACTTGCAAATACTGATTTCACCTATGATGCACAAGGAGTTGTTACTGGCTCAAATTATGGTGTAATGAGTTTAGACCAATCGATTGTTAGAATTAATAGTTTTTCATCAACCGGTTTAGCCCCTGGTACTCCTATTGTTGGTACATTTAGCGCATCTGTTGGATATGGCTGTTACTTTGATTATTATCTAGTAGATGTTGGTAGTGGTGCTGATGCTTCTAGAGTCGGTGTTGTGATGGCTGTTTGGGATAGTAACAATAATTGTACTAGCACGGATACATCAACGCCAGATCTAAATGGTCCTACTAATGACTTTTTATGGAGAGTAATATCTAATGCTGGTGTTATTACACTTATAGCAGTTATAAGTGGTGGCTCTTGGAACACAAAAATTTCTGTTAGAATAATAAGTTAATATTTTTTTATTAAAATTTCCACTATTTAACTAAATATGATTATATAAGATTTATATATAGTAAATGATGGTATTATACCATCATGGCTTTTCTTTTGGAGAGTGAAAAAAGAAAAAATAAAATAGATGGCTAATAACGAGTTCGTCACTAGACGCGGTCTCATATCCTTAGGTGGCATAACCTTTCCTTATGTTCTAACATCAGTTGGTGGTTCTTATAATGTTACTGTAGATGATTACTTTATAGATTCACAATCAAATGTACTTTTGCCTAGTAATGCAGTTGCAGGTCAGGGTAGAATTTATGTTGTAAGGAATTCAACATCCGGTAATATTACATTAAGTGCTTCTGGTGGTACTACAATCAACGGTTCAGCTACTTACACATTAGGACCAGGATTAGCTATTACACTTACCTGTACTAGTACTTCGAATTATGTTATTGGTGGTTATTCAGGAACTTCTGGATCTTCAGGTACATCGGGCTCTAGTGGATCGAGCGGTTCAAGTGGATCTTCAGGAACATCTGGATCAAGTGGTACAAGTGGATCTTCAGGCACATCAGGATCTTCTGGATCTAGTGGTACATCAGGATCAAGTGGCTCTAGTGGCTCTAGTGGAACATCAGGATCTAGTGGATCTTCAGGATCAAGTGGTACAAGCGGAAGTTCAGGCACATCAGGATCTTCTGGATCTTCTGGATCTAGTGGATCATCAGGATCAAGCGGTTCATCTGGTACAAGCGGATCTAGTGGCTCATCAGGTACATCAGGTTCAAGTGGATCATCCGGTTCAAGTGGATCATCCGGATCTTCTGGGACATCTGGTTCAAGTGGATCATCCGGATCAAGTGGATCTTCAGGTACATCAGGATCAAGCGGAACAAGCGGTTCATCTGGATCTAGTGGATCAAGTGGTACAAGTGGATCTTCAGGCACATCAGGATCTAGCGGTTCATCCGGATCTTCAGGCTCTTCTGGATCTAGTGGATCAAGTGGTACATCCGGATCTTCAGGCTCATCAGGAACATCCGGATCAAGTGGCTCTAGTGGATCATCCGGATCTAGTGGTTCATCAGGTACATCTGGTTCTTCCGGGTCTTCTGGTTCTAGTGGATCAAGTGGAACATCCGGATCTTCAGGTACATCTGGATCAAGTGGAACAAGCGGTTCATCTGGTTCTTCTGGATCATCAGGCTCTTCTGGTTCTAGTGGATCAAGTGGTACATCTGGTTCATCGGGATCAAGCGGATCATCTGGTACATCTGGTTCAAGTGGTTCTAGTGGATCTTCAGGATCGAGTGGAACAAGTGGCTCATCTGGATCAAGCGGATCTTCTGGTACATCAGGATCGAGTGGATCAAGTGGATCTTCAGGATCAAGTGGTACATCGGGATCGAGTGGATCAAGTGGTACATCTGGCTCAAGTGGATCATCAGGAACATCCGGTTCAAGTGGATCTTCAGGTTCAAGTGGATCAAGTGGTTCATCAGGATCAAGTGGTTCATCAGGAACATCAGGATCAAGCGGAACATCTGGCTCAAGTGGTTCATCAGGATCATCAGGATCTTCGGGTTCAAGTGGAACATCTGGCTCAAGTGGTTCATCAGGATCATCAGGATCTTCGGGTTCAAGTGGTTCAAGTGGAACATCTGGATCTTCTGGCTCAAGTGGAACATCTGGATCTTCAGGATCAAGCGGATCATCTGGATCAAGTGGTTCATCAGGATCTTCTGGTTCAAGCGGAACATCTGGCTCAAGTGGCTCAAGTGGATCTTCTGGATCAAGTGGTACATCAGGATCAAGCGGCACTTCCGGCTCTTCTGGATCAAGTGGTACATCAGGATCAAGTGGTTCGAGTGGATCTAGTGGCTCAAGCGGATCATCTGGTACTTCAGGATCAAGTGGCTCTTCTGGATCTAGTGGTTCATCTGGATCTTCTGGTACTTCAGGATCAAGCGGATCATCGGGCACTTCAGGATCTTCTGGATCAAGTGGATCTTCCGGTTCAAGTGGTTCATCAGGAACATCAGGATCAAGTGGATCTTCAGGAACATCAGGATCAAGTGGTTCATCAGGAACTTCAGGATCTTCAGGATCAAGCGGAACATCTGGTTCAAGCGGAACATCGGGATCTTCAGGATCTTCCGGATCGAGTGGAACAAGTGGTTCATCAGGAACATCAGGATCAAGTGGAACATCTGGCTCTAGTGGCTCAAGTGGAACATCCGGTTCAAGCGGATCAAGTGGATCTGCAGGTACGTCAGGATCATCTGGCTCAAGTGGCTCAAGCGGTTCTTCCGGCTCAAGCGGAACATCAGGCTCAAGTGGCTCATCAGGTACGAGAGGCACATCAGGAACATCAGGCTCAAGCGGAACATCTGGCTCTTCTGGGTCAAGTGGCTCTTCTGGCTCTTCTGGTTCAAGTGGATCAAGTGGTACATCAGGTTCATCTGGATCAAGTGGCTCTTCAGGATCAAGCGGAACATCTGGGTCAAGTGGCTCTTCTGGCTCAAGTGGCTCAAGTGGTACATCTGGTTCAAGTGGATCAAGCGGTTCTTCAGGCTCAAGCGGAACATCTGGCTCAAGCGGATCAAGCGGTTCTTCAGGATCAAGTGGTACATCTGGTTCTTCTGGCTCAAGTGGCTCAAGTGGCTCAAGTGGAACATCCGGTTCTTCAGGATCTTCTGGTTCTAGTGGTTCATCAGGATCTTCAGGAACATCTGGTTCTAGTGGATCTTCTGGTTCAAGTGGTACATCTGGTTCTAGTGGATCAAGCGGTTCTTCAGGATCAAGCGGAACATCTGGTTCTAGTGGTTCATCAGGATCTTCAGGAACATCAGGTTCTAGTGGATCTTCTGGTTCAAGTGGATCTTCAGGATCAAGCGGAACATCTGGATCTTCAGGTTCTAGTGGTTCTAGTGGATCTTCAGGATCTTCTGGCTCAAGTGGAACATCAGGATCTTCTGGCTCAAGTGGAACATCAGGATCATCTGGTTCTAGTGGATCTTCAGGTTCTTCTGGATCAAGCGGAACATCTGGATCAAGCGGAACATCTGGCTCAAGTGGTTCATCAGGCACAAGAGGTACATCAGGTACATCCGGATCAAGTGGAACATCAGGATCTTCTGGATCAAGTGGCTCATCAGGTTCAAGTGGCTCATCAGGTACATCCGGCTCAAGTGGCTCAAGTGGTACATCAGGATCATCTGGCTCAAGTGGCTCATCAGGTTCAAGTGGATCAAGTGGTACATCAGGATCGAGTGGTTCTAGTGGTTCTTCTGGTTCTTCTGGATCTTCTGGTTCAAGTGGAACATCCGGCTCTAGTGGTTCAAGTGGAACATCTGGATCATCAGGATCTAGCGGCTCTAGTGGCACATCAGGATCAAGTGGTTCTTCTGGATCAAGTGGTTCATCTGGATCAAGTGGAACATCTGGCTCTAGTGGTACATCAGGATCAAGTGGCTCTAGTGGTTCTTCTGGATCAAGTGGTTCATCTGGATCAAGTGGAACATCAGGATCAAGTGGTTCATCCGGCACAAGAGGTACATCAGGCACATCTGGCTCAAGTGGATCTTCAGGATCTTCTGGATCAAGTGGTACATCGGGATCAAGTGGCTCTAGCGGAACATCAGGATCATCTGGCTCAAGTGGATCTTCAGGATCTTCAGGATCAAGTGGTACATCAGGATCAAGTGGTACATCAGGATCAAGTGGTACATCAGGATCAAGTGGATCAAGTGGATCTTCAGGATCTTCTGGATCAAGTGGTACATCTGGATCATCTGGATCATCTGGATCAAGTGGGTCTTCTGGGTCTTCTGGATCAAGTGGTACATCTGGATCATCTGGATCTTCTGGATCTTCTGGATCAAGTGGAACATCTGGTTCAAGTGGTTCTAGTGGATCAAGCGGTTCTAGTGGAACATCCGGTTCAAGTGGTTCATCCGGTACAAGAGGTACATCAGGTACATCAGGATCAAGCGGAACATCTGGATCTTCTGGTTCAAGTGGCTCTTCCGGTTCAAGTGGCTCTTCCGGTTCAAGCGGGACATCAGGATCAAGCGGTTCAAGTGGCTCTTCCGGTACATCCGGCTCATCCGGCTCAAGTGGATCAAGCGGTTCTTCAGGATCCTCTGGTTCTAGTGGAACATCTGGCTCAAGTGGATCAAGCGGTTCTTCAGGATCCTCTGGTTCTAGTGGAACATCTGGCTCAAGTGGAACATCTGGCTCAAGTGGAACATCTGGCTCAAGTGGCTCATCAGGCACAAGAGGTACATCAGGAACATCTGGATCTTCTGGATCAAGCGGATCTTCTGGTTCAAGTGGTACATCAGGATCAAGCGGTTCAAGTGGATCTAGTGGTTCATCTGGCTCTTCTGGTACTTCAGGATCGAGTGGATCTTCAGGATCGAGTGGAACATCTGGCTCAAGCGGATCTTCTGGCTCAAGCGGATCTTCTGGATCAAGCGGATCATCGGGTACTTCAGGATCTTCAGGATCAAGCGGTTCTTCAGGATCAAGCGGAACATCCGGATCAAGCGGATCATCCGGTTCAAGCGGATCATCGGGATCTTCAGGTACTTCAGGCTCAAGCGGATCGAGTGGATCATCTGGTTCTAGTGGATCAAGCGGATCTTCCGGTACAAGT
>JACCDT010855354.1_pt1 | contig 17751 bp, 26 predicted proteins | sample 7446291 | NCBI WGS metagenome assembly JACCDT01 (sample SAMN15323446, study PRJNA562643) | freshwater metagenome | isolation source: river surface water | place: USA:Blue River Watershed | collected 2017-08-17 | reverse complement strand
CTAGCACAGCCAACGGAACTTCACGGTTTTCCCAATTCTGCGGCCAGACCTTCCTGCTCTATTCAACTTGCTGGATAACAACCGTCTATCGACGGAGATCCTGCTTATGTCACAGTTCGACTACAACAACCTTCTAACCTGGACCCTACAGGATCTCGGTGACAAGGTGACGAGTGAGACGGCTGTGGATGGTTGGACGTACTCGACGCTGCTTGGCAAGAAGTTCATTCGTTCGATCAAGAACGATGTCTTCCGCCCAGGTAACGTGTGGGCATTCACGAAGCCGGACTTCTTCGGGCGTTCGTACATCCTGAACAACACGAAGTTCTACATCGATAAGATTGCACGCGACATCTTCTGGCAGAGCTGGATGGATGTCGGTGTAGGTATCGTGAACATTTCGTCTGTTCGTAAGCTGGAGCTCTACTCGGGTTCGGTCACCCCAGGTGCCACGGACGCGGGCTTCGAGGCTCGGCTACCTCTGGATGAGGACGCTCTCGGCGCGATGAATAACCGCGTTGATGCTGGATTGAAGTTCCCCAACATTGTCGCTACCTTCTAAGGAAAGTTAGATTGAAGAAGCCCCGAGGATTCTCGGGGTTTTTTTATAACTAGATGGGAGCAATGAATAATTAATTAAATTAAAAGGTTTAAATATAACCTTTTACTTCTTGAATTCTATATCTGTATTTGCTATTCTTGATTTATGAAAGCAGCAGAACTACTACAAAAAAGAATCAATTGTGAAGAGAAAAATCCATCTGGTATATACATGATCTATTGCACAAACTCGGCAATGGCATATATAGGTAGATCTAGACATATTTATCATCGCTGGAATAAGCATAAAACTAATCTGAATAAAGGAACTCATGTAAATCCACATCTACAAAACTCGTGGATTAAGTATGGTAAGGATGGTTTTGTATTTGCTGTATTAGAATTAATGCCACTAGATTCTGATATGACTATCAAAGAAAGATTTTATATTGATCTTCTAGATAAAGATGCTAGGTACAACTGCCAAGACATACTAAATGAACCATGTCTGATTTCTGAGGAAACTAGAAAGAAACAATCTCTTGCACATCTTGGCAAGACTTTGCCGCAAGAGCAGAAAGAGAAGATCAGTGCTGCCCTAAAAGGGAGGCAGCCTTCAGAAAATACAATTCTTGCTAGTAAAGCTAAGAAAGGAAGACCTCTTTCAGAGGAACATAAGAAGGCTTTATCTTTAGCTAAGAAAGGTAAAAGAAGTAGCAGAGCATCTATTTCTGACGACTTGGCGCGCCAGATTTATTTAGAGAAGAAAAAGACTGACAAGACTTGTTTAGAAATAGCTAAAGAAAATGGAGTGAGTCTTGATATAGTGAAGCATATCACAAATCCAAATTCCAAATCTTGGTGCCATATCCGATTGTAGTTTACATCGTATCTTTTTTTTTACTAAGAATTAAAAAAAGGACGGAATGTGGGAAACACCGCATTTCCTGGGATACGATGCTTGTCTCCTACCTGGTGCGCCAGTACGCAGAGCAGATCCAGATATCCTACTTTCCATCCATTTTTCTTATACCATTTTTAATGCTTAATTTCCCGAAGTTCCCGAACATCGTAGCAACGTTCTAATACTTAAAAAAAAGATTATAATCTTTGGGCCGAGGTAGAAATACCTCGGCTTTTTTATTTCCTAACACCTGCCAAATAAAGATTACCGTACTTCTTCTTACCAGTAATCTCCTTACCAATCCAGGATGGCAGGGGTGGCAGAGGATGTGTCATACTTGGTACTTCAATTTCAGCTATGACAAGTCCAGCATGTGGATCATCATACTTATCAACTTCCCAAGTAAGACCATTACCTGCTGGTATGAAAAATCTAGTTTTCTGAACGGTGTATTTGCACCTCTCATAAAGTCCTAGGGCTTCCTCATACTTGAAGAAGTCTTCATACTCATCTCGTACTCCCGTCTCTCCGGTCTTATATTTGATAGTGAGAACACCATGCTTATCATTCCCTCTTTCGATAACTCTAATTCGTACAATTGGTTCCGTAGTCGTGATATATCCCTGAGAGATATGCTTATACACCAAGCCTTCAGGAAAAGGCTCTGTTACTAGGAATCTACGCTCAATCTCTTTCATTTAATCTCCTTGTCATTTCTACTAAAAGGATTTGGTGCCCCCGCTGCCACTTCTCATTACGGAGGAAGTTAGCGCGAGCCTCATCTGGTTTGATAAACATATAATTGGATGGCTCAAGGGCCGTGATGGCTGCTACGTGGTTGTAGAGCCGGAGGAGCTTGTCGGATAGGACCAGGTTGTCCGTAGCTTCTTGTATTTGGGCAGTTCGTTTATTCCCTTGCCCCATAGTATCTTGTGATTGGGGTGAAGCCAAAAATTCCCCTCCTCGTCTGTGAGCAGATGCATTTGCTCATTGTTGTTATACCAGTCAAGGGTCACTAGATAGGTTGCATAGACAGTATCATTACTGTCCTTAAAGAAGATGATTCCATTCTTAAGTGGTAGCTTAACAGCCGTAACTTCTGCGCTCGGGCAGTTGGCATAGTACGCTTTCCTCACAGTAGGAATAGTCTTACTTGTGCCGAATGCATGTAGAGGAATATCAGAAAAGAGTCCCCTAGAGTCTAGAAGGACCTGAGTCGTAAGAACTGAATTTGGATAACTGGATAGTGCAATAATCTTACCGCTCTCCCACTCCCCATGATGTTCTTCCATATTAAATAGGAACTGTCTACGCACCATAACCTTGATAGGCTCAATAGGTACGTGGATGTAGCTCACAGTGATCTCGCTTCCAGGAACTCATTCTTCTTGGTATCAAAGGGGGCGATAATAGCATAAACAAGATTACCAGGAGGAATCCAGTTGACCATGGTGGAGCGAAGAATAAGACCAACGCCCTCCTCTCCTGGCTCTTCCTGGGTTGGTGCTACAATAATGTACTTAACTTCAAAGGTATCACCTGGGTAGGGATACTTACTAAGATACCGTTCCATATGCCATCCCGCTTCAGTAAGCGGCTTGCAGTCCCCTTCGGTGATAGCATCACCAAAGGTAATACGAGTTCTTGGCAAGCACTTGAATGGCCACCCAAACTCCCAAGCAATACGTTCTTCTATATACTGCTTCCTCCAGGAGAACTTGAGCTTCTTGTTCTTCCTGAGTGTGCCTGAAGCATGATGATTTACCCAATCATCAGCTGACATATTTCTATTAACAAGAAGGCCCTCGAACTCATGAATAGAGTCTTTCTTGTCCTGATCGGACAAGACTCTCATCTCAGTTTCCATTTTAGCTTTCTTTTGGTAGCAAAAAGACATGGGCGACATTGCTGCCGCCCGAGACCTCATGGCGAGGTTGCTGCTGCCATCGGCACGCCAGGCATCTGTTCGTGCTGGCACTGCCAGGGGCCACCGAGGTAGGTCTGGTACTCCATCTCCCCCTCGGCGTTCTTCGTACCCGTGGGCACAGGGTAGACGGTGTCCCGGTAGGTGGTGTAGCCGGTGCAGGCGAGCTGGACGGCAGACTTCTTCGTCGCCATCTCCCATGCCTCCGGGATCCTCTCCAACGGGATCTTGCCCTTGAAGATAAATGTCACTCGGTTACCGCTTGGGCCCCCGGCGACCATCTTGAGCTCCTCAGCGCAACCCGCCATGAGCGGGACGGCCAAGGCAAAAACACACAATAATCTCATGGATGTCCTGTACCTCCATAAGTCTTATACCAAATTATCTATTGAAATCTTTACCAAGATCTCCCCTAGCAATATGTTCAGAGATACGCTCCTTCATATTTGGAAAGAATATGGCTTTACCGGCGTGGGCCCCAATATTTGTTCCTAGATAAGCGCCTCCAAGTACACCACCAGCTGTTGCTGCAATTCTACCAGCTGTACCAGCACCACGAGCTAATCTATGTCCTAACATACCACCGCCTACGCCACCAGCGGCTAGACCTCCAACAGCACTTCCAGCAACTCTAGATATGCGCTTACTAGTGTCCTGAATCATAGGATCATCAGTATCCCATTCAGCAGTTTTCTCTTTCTTATAATCAGAGAAATACTTCTTCTGTGCTTTAGCTCCAGATATTCTACCACCAGTAATAGCACCTGCAGCAATACCAGCCCCAGTCATAAGTGCTTTTGCTTTTGGTGACTTAGTTTTAGCTGCTCCAGTTAAATGTCCTAGAATACCCCCGCCAACAGAACCACCCACAACACCAGCTCGCTGTGCTTGGTTGTACTTAAATATACGTTGATTAAGGTCAGCGTCATATTCTGCTATCTTGATGAACTCATCTCCAAATGAGTTGAGGTTTACGTTAGCCATATTATTACAATCTCCAATATCTCATTGTACATATCAACTACTCTGATAGCTAAAATAATTGGTTTAACCTATAAGGCCGACCTGACTAGGCGGCCTCGCGGAGCGGCTCCCGCTCGCGCTCGACCTCGCGCTCCCGCGTGACCTCGCGGACCTGCACGCCCTGCTCGGCCAGCGCGCCGACGGCCTGGCTGACCTCCTCCTTCGGGAGGTTCGCGAAGAGGCCCTCGTAGAGGCCGGTCAGGGGGTTGATCAGCAGATCGGCGATCTCGCTCATGCCGATTTCCATCGACATGACGCGGATCTCTTCTACGACGCGCTCCTTCTGCGGGTTGCCCTCGGCGACCGGCAGCTGCTCGATCAGGAAGGAGAGGGCGAGGCCAAAGATGGCCTTGCCGAAGTCGGTCTTCAGGAACTCGGCCATGACCCCGGGCACGGCCCGATCGCCGAGCTTCTTCTCCATGGCGATGGCGACGGAGTTCGTGGCCATCTCGATGGCCTTGCGGGCCGCCGTGCGGTAGGCGGCGGTGATCATCTGCTTCTTGAGGACATCCTTGGACGGCAGCTTGGCCATGATCGAGCTCTCCTTCTTGGGCGCGGAAGTATTGGTCTTCGTCTCGGGGTTGCTGATCCCCAGCTTCTCTTCGAACAACGCGAGCGGGATCTTGCTCGTGTCGCCGGCCTCGTCCTCGATCTCCATGCTCCAGCGGCCGGAGGTCGGGCTCTTGACCGCCCGGATCGAGGCGATGTCGCCGCCGTTCTTCTTCATGGCCTTCTCGAAGGCCGTGGGATCGGCGATGATCATCTTGAAGACCTTGCCCCAGGGGACGGCGCTCAGAGCGCGGTCCACCATGGCAGGGTCCTTCTGATACGCCTTACGGATGAAGAAGATATGGTCGACGGACTCCGGCGTGATGGCGGTGTTCTCGTCGCAGAGGCCCGCGAGCTTGATCCTCGGGGACTGCGCCTGCGCGATCTTGGACACCTCCTTGTTGGCGATGCCGCGGAGGATGCACGAGGAGAGGTTCTCGAACACGTCCGCGTACGCCCTGCTGTCGCCGGTGTCAGCGAACAGCAGCTCGGCCTTCTGATCGCTGGCCCAAGCCGGGTACTGGGGACGCGACTTGGTTCCCTCGTGCAGCCGCACCGGGATACCGCTCATGCCGTTGTTGGTGGCCCATACGGAAGCGTGCTTGAGCGCTTCCTCCTTGGTGCACTGATGGTAAAGAATATCGATGCTCTTGGGAGGCGGGTTTTTGCTCACCGCCGACCCGAAGAGGACGATATACGGCATGCTGTCCTCCTGGTGTGGGTGTGTTTTCTCCGACACTTTCTTATATCAACAATTTTCAGGTTTTTCACTTATAAAAAAAATTCCCCGCCCCGTTGTGGGGCGAGGATCTCACCAGCTGAAGAGCTTGATCATGTAGTCCTCCAGCACCCATGCCATGAAGAGGGTGCCAGAGAACATTAACGCGATCGTCAGCTTTGCAAGCTTCTTGGAGTTCTCACGGCCGCTCTCGTCAGCCAGCTCGTCGAGCAGGAGGAAGAAGAGGTTCGGCGCGATGATGAGGCCATACCGAATCGCCTCCCACTCCCAGCTTAGGAGCCCCACCAGCAGCATCAGTGCGCCGAAGCTGCCGACGAGCATGCCAAAGCCCCGGGCGAAGCCCCGGGTGAAGCTCTGATACAGCTCCTTGTCTGCGGTTGCGCAAGCTGCAATCAAGTACAGAAGTCCGAAGAACTTCAGACCCGGCGCGTCCGGAATGCTGAGCATCAGGACGCTGTAGGTGACGAGAAACACGATCTGCAGCATTCGCAGGATCTTCTCGTCAATCGCGCCCTTCAGGCGCGTGAGATCTACCGGCATCAAACTCATGGGCACCTCCTTTTCTCTCTACTATACTTATACCTTTTACTGATATGCTTTATCTGTATCATCAGGTATTCTTTAGTCTAACTTGCCCACCAATTTGGTTCGCCTCCTACTGAATTGGTGGGCATTTCTTTTTTTTGATGATATAAATAAGCAAAAGGAAATTTGTAATTATGCATCTTAGACTTACTGTTGAACCACAACTAACAAACAGCTTTCTTGATGAATTTGAGAAAATAGCTGCCAAGAAAAAGCCCAAGGAGAAAATTCATACTCCTCAGGAGCTACAGAAGAAGAACAATAGAGGTATGTTAGGGGTGGGAGCAACATTAGGAGCTAATACTCTAATGGGTGCTGCAGCTGTACCATTCATGAAGGACAAGAATGTAACTCTACCAGATGGCCCAGTAAGGCCACCAGAGCCTGAATTCTTACAGCCTAGGAATCATTGGAACGATCCTATTAAAATAAATCCTGAGTACACGGAATTTCAAAAGCGTGATATGCAAGGTATTATCAACGAGCATGGCGATAAGGGAAAAGACCTAAGACAAATTGCTAGAGCTGATAAAGTTAGAGAGCAAATGGGTGGTATTGGCCGTGATGAGCTAACGTATAATATGAAATCTAAGATGGGTCCTGCCGTAGCGGTCGGTGGACCAAAGTACGATGTACACATCCCAGATAATGCTAAAGAGTCTATAATTGGGCATGAGCTTGGTCATATTAAAAATGATAAAATGTGGGGCAAGGTAGGTCGCGGTATTAATACGGCTAGCAGAATGGGTAGTAGTTTAGGCGCTCTACCGGCAGCATTCATGGCTGGTTACTCTGATGAACCAACATGGACCCCAGGACTTGTACAGGCTGGTATTTCAGCACCGATGCTTATAGATGAGGGCCTTGCAAGTGCAAGGTCTGTTAAACATATGGTTAAGCAGCATGGGCTATGGAAGGGTCTTAATAAATCTAAGGTTCTAGCCCCAGCATTTGGCACTTATGCTGCAGCAGCTACAACACCTCTAGCAATTACCGCAGTACGTAAACATCTAAAGAAGAAGAAGGAAAAGGCAGGCAAGTAATATGAAGAAATTGACCGATGATATTATTAAGGGAGCCCTAGAAGTTGTTGGGGATTATTTAGTAGAGCACGGTACCAAGAGTACTTTTATTTTTGAAGATCGCCCGTCAGCCTGGAGAGAACTTACTAGGCTCGTTGTTGAAGAAGGTTATACAGCTCAAAAGGTATATGAAGTAATTAACGCTGGAGTAGAAAATATTGCTCCTTGGAACTTTGTTAGCTTTGAAATCTCTGAAGAAGACTATAGACTGTTTATTGTAACAAAGAACGCGTACAGACTATTTGTAGATTCTCTTAATAGAGCTGTAAAGGAAGAAGATTAATATGTACCAGATTAAGAACATTGCGAATGATAGATTTAAGGGTGTACTGTTTAGGCGTGACGGACACTTCGGTTCCAGCGTAGCTCCTCTATCACTGCAACTAGAGCCATTGGTTGGTGACAAGCTTTTGAAGATTGGACACCAGACAACTTTAACACCCGAGGAATTCTTGGCTTGCAAGGATGTAATCGATACTCATGTTAATGGACATGTACTTGAGGTAACTAACTTGAATCCAGTTTCGGAAGCACCAGTTCCTCCAGTAGTTATTGAGGCTACTCCAATTGATACTCCTGTAGAGGAAGTTAAGCCAGAAGTTAAGCTTGATACTCCAGTAATTGTTGAGGAAGTTAAGCCGACACCTATCGTAGAGCCAAAGATTGAGACACCTATTAAGAAGAGCGGAAAGGGCAAGTAATGGAGAAGGTAACAGTTACTAACATAACAGACCATCCAGATTCTCAATCCTTGTTGATTGATATCTATAATGGTGTGCTTATGCCTGGAGAGTCAGCATCTATTAAAGCTGAGCAAATGAATGAGAAAATTCAAGGCTTAGCAGAAGCTGGTTATATTGCAATTGGTTCACTCCCAGCTTTTTATATTGAGTGGAAATACCCACCAAGATTTGTGGTCCAGGTTATTGAGGAACCTGTGGTTGAGAAGCCAGCAGTTGAGCCAGAACCAATTACGCCTAAGACGCCTAAGTCTGGCAAGAAGTAAGTATTAGGAGTATAGAATGGATCTTATAGGAGCTGATGTAACTCAGCCTGCTAGGATGAACCTAGCTAGATTAGTTGAACGGATTAGGAATTTTATTAGAGACCATGAAGAACTCAACAGACTCACTTTGGGTAAAGAAAATTCTGATTCTGATATTCTCGAAGCTATTGAAGATACATTAAACGACTTCAATAATACTCCACCATTCTATACAACTTTTAATTTAACGGCCCTGCCACCACTAAATATTATGAAGCTGGGTGCTATTGTCTATCTTTTAAAGTCTGTAGGTTTATTGAATACTAGAAATAGCATTCAATACTCTGATGGTGGTGTTAACATTAACATGGATAAAACTCCTGCAATTCAAGCTTGGATTCAAATGATCCAAAATGAATATGAGGAGAAGAAGGCTAAATTTAAAATAGCGTCAAACATAGAAGCAGCTTGGGGCCAAGGAGTTAGTAGTGAGTACGTTATTATTAACACTGCGGCATTGTTAGATGCTTACTAGGAGCAACAATGAATACACGAGCATATGCTAGCACATCGTACCAAGAAATTGCTGACTTCATCAGAGTCACCTTAGTGAATGATTGGACTAAGGTTTTAACAATTGTACATAATGCTGCAAGTGAGCATTATGTCTTATTCTATAAGGGGGCATAATGAGCACTAAATTTTATAACGATATCAAAGGTAATGACCTTTCTGAATTTTTAGCTGCCAGTGAAGTTTATCAAAACCTTACTGGTGGATTTGATAAGACCGCCAGTAACGAGGAGAACATGAACTCATTTCTATTAGAAGTATCTCGGGAACGTAACCGTAGCCCGCATTCAGCGCTTAATAATGTTGATGTAGCAACTCTACAGAAGATTGCACAGGAAGTAGGAGTTACAGCCCCAAAGGCAAGTAACACTGCCGACTTTATTGACAAGGTTGAGTTCGCTGCAGACTGTGGCCGTAACATGGCCCATGATTATGTAAAGCAGGCAAACTTCGGAAGTAGTGTTGCTAAGTTTGTTGCTAAGAATCCTAGAACCGCTGTAGGTGCCGCTGGTGCTGCTGTAGGTGCTGCTGGTGGTTATGTAGCTGGTGATGGTGAGGGCGCAGTGCTTGGTGGTCTAGCTGGTGGTGCTGCTGGTGCTCTAGGTGGTAAGCGGCTGATCCAAATGGCTTCTGGAAAGAAGGCCGTTCTTGGCAAGGGAGTTCAGAATAGTCTTAATAACGCACAACGCGAAATGACTGTTGCTAAGCGTACGGCTAAACGCCTTCCAACTGCTCCAGCTGCTAACCTACAACAGCCAGCACTTCCAGGAATGGAAGCTGCTGTTGGATCTCCGCATCCATTGGGAGTATCTCCTGGAGCAGCCAATCAAACTGCACCTGCTCATATTCTTGAGAATAACGCAGCTAGACAAGCTTCTCTTGGTGGTGCAACTAGAGGCGACGTAGCAAGACAGACATCACTTGGTGTTGCTGATCCCCATGCTGCTGCAGCTGCTCAAGTAGCTCCTACACAAATGGCACCAAACCCGGCACAGGGTGAGCTATTTGGCTCAGCTGCTGGCGTTAATCCATATGCACCAACAGCACGCCCAGTAGCACCACAACAGCCGGCTCAGCGTGGCCTGTTTGGCCGTATGGCTGATCGCGCGGGTGGTTGGTTAGAGCAGCGTATGAGTTAAGGTGATAAATGATTGAAGTGACTAAATTCTATGTAAGGTCATATGACCTTGATCACTTGAATGTCTTTTGGCAAATCAAAGACACTCAAGATGACATACAAGCGTTCGATATGTATCTGTATAGATCTGAGTCACCGAATGGAATTTGGCAACTAGTTGCTGGACCATTCAACAATCAGTATCTCTTTAGAGATTACACATCTACGTCTCATCACAAGCTTAGAAAAATTTTTTATAAGCTAAAAATCATCGACAAGAGAACAGATGAAACTGTTGAGTTTGGGCCTACAGCTCAAATACCAGAACCCGACCTAGTCGCTCTGGAGATAGTAAGGCAGGAGGATGTTCTCTTTAGAGAGTTTATTGGAACTCGGTGTATTGTATTCCCAGTTAAGACATTTGGACAATTCTGTGCCTCTTGTTATAACAAGGTTTCTAAGCGAGTAGAAAAGTCTAACTGTATGACGTGTTATGGTACTGGTTATCTAGGAGGGTACTGGAGTCCAGTAGCTTGCTTTATTCAAATAGATCCCAGTCCAAAGAATATCCAGTTGGGTCCTACTATAGAGCAATACCCATTCGTTACTACAGGGAGACTCATTAACTTCCCCCCACTTAATCCCAGAGATATCATTGTGGATACTGAGAATAAACGGTGGATTGTTATTACAGTGGCACCAACTAAAAAGTTTGGTCATCCTGTTCATCAGGAACTAACTTTGAAGCAGTTACTTACTTCTGATATGGCATATAAATTGCCAATTAATATAGAGGATATTACTACGTTTGAAGTAGTAGCTGAGCGTAACTTCACCAATCCTCAGACTCTGCAGCAAGATCCTGAGAAGTCATATAGAAATAAACCAAGAGGAACTACTTACTAATGGCGTTTAAATTTAATTCAGTTATACACCGGGCATTTCTTGATGAGTTCGAGAAGGTAGCAGAGAGTGACCATGGAAATGGTGAGTTAGGAGAACTTAATGTTTCCAAGTCTGCTCCAGCACAGCCAGGTGGTATCAAAAATAATGAGACCAAGAATCCTAAGGCTCCAATGAATTGGAAAGATACTGGAAAGCAGGTTGGTTGGGCAGTTGGGGGCTACGTTGTTGGAACTGGCCTTGGACAAGGAATCTCCAGACTAATTCCTAAGAACAATCCAACTGCTAAGAAAGTCACAGCCCTTGCATTACCTCTTGTTGGTGTAGTTGGTGCTGAGATGTCTAGGAAGTATAGGGACAAGCTAGATAGGAATGTCTGGCATGATAAGAAGTAGCTTAGCATCTTTTAGGGACGAAGTTGTTAAGATTGCTGAATCTAGAAATGTAGTTAAAGAGTATGCTACTCATGCTGCTCTGAACTTAGGTCAAGCGGCCAGAGACATTAGGTGGATTCACAATCATCCAGATGCTGATCATGTAGCTCCAGAAGGTTCAGCTAAACATGTTGCTGCGTCAGTAACTACACGTATACCTAGTTTAGCCTCCAATCTATACTATGCTATTCTTCCGCCTCAGCTACATCATACTGAGGAAGAACTAAAAGATGTAAAAGGATCCATGTTAGATAACTTCTTGCATGGCTATGCTCCATGGAAGCACAAGCTTCCTGAAGAGAAGAAGAAGGAGAAATAATGGCTGACGAAAGAGTTATGACTAATGTCGCTGATCCAATAGGGAAGGGAGAGGATCCCCTTTACTACTATACTCTCGTTTACCTTTCATTCCTTCAGGGTCTATTTAGAACATTCCCAACCGGTGCTTGGAAGTACTCTGAGGATGATGAGATTACAGAAATCATTATTGCGGACCAAGCTTCTAAGACTAGAGAAGAGATTCCACGTATTATAACTATGCGCGGGCCTGCACAGTTCTACCCTCTAAGTTTTTACAACATACTTGATCGTGATACAAAGACGGAGCAGAAACATACAAGCTTCTTAATCTGTTCTTCTATGGCTATTAATTGCATTGCTAAGAACGGCATTGAGGCACAAAAGTTAGCTCTTACTGTCGCTAATGGTATTGTTGTTTTTAAGCATCTGCTACAAACTAAGGGCTTTCACAAAATTGACCATGCTCTAATTATTGGCCCAGAAACTGTTGCACAAGCAATCTTCTCCCCAGAAGTAATTCCAGAGGGAGTTATGGTTACTGTCCAGAGTCCTTTCTATATCAGATATACTATTAGAGCTACTCCAACGGATAATCCACTTCTCAAGGGTATTAACACCTATATGACGTCAATGCTGTCTCCGGCAGATGATACTCATGCTAAGGAACAGTTTGAGAAAATGAAGCGTCAATCTAGGAACCATTTGATCCCAATTGGACCTGTTTCTCCTATTGATTCTTATTCTGCTTTGGATGAGAGTAAATTCTTAAAGCAGGAAGTCAAAGACTCAATTAATATCTAAAAAAACTTCGGCCCCCCGACCGAAGTCACCAGGTTGGTTTGCGTGGCTTCTGGATCTTCATCCAGCGAAGCTCCTTGCCACAAGACCATTCATCCAGTCGTCTCATGCTCATGGGCCCACTGATGAGGTCGATCCACAAAGACTCCTCGGCCGACCTGGGCTTAGCCTTGTAGTAGCTCCGCCCATCCCTTGTACCACAGAGGTAGAGATCATCGCCGGGGATCCTGACTTCCCTAGGCTCACTCCACTCCTCTTGCCCCTTCTCTCTGGTGGAGACCCAGTACGAGCCAGGTCCAGAGTGGGAGGCTGCCCAGGGTATCCGCTCCTTCTCGGTGCAGAGGAGATCCATCACCCACTTCAGCAGGCTCATCTAGACAGCCTTGGGCTTCCAGTAGCAGCGCTTGAGAGCCGAGGTGAGGAACGTCGCCTCGCATCTGCGCTGCATGCCGCCGATGTTGCCGCTGACGTAGACCACGTCCTTCCTGAGCTTGATGTCGCCGAAGACCTCCACCTGGACCTGGATCGTCCCCTTCGGGTTGGAGCTGTCGGGGATCCTGTCGATGATCAGGTAGTTCCCTCCCATGGTGGGGTACTTGTCACTCCAGCCGTAGCGGAGGAGCTGGAGCTTCTCGAGGAGACCGGGCAGGAAGCCGAATGGACGCCACTCGGCCATCTTCTGAACGTTGATCTTCTTCATGGTCCTCTCACGAGTTGGGGAGCGGGGGTCTGTTGAAGGGGAGCCAGCGGGAGCGCAGGACCTGCAGGTCCCAGCTCGTGCGGCTGTAGGAGCACGTCACCGCCTGGTTGAACATGGCCTGGCTGCCGTTGATGCCCCAGAGCTTCTCGCCGCTCGAGATCATGAACGTCTCGAACTCCCACTTGATGTTGACGAGGATGGGCCGGCTCCACCCATTGGTGGTCCAGTATGTGAGCCAGTAGAGGCCCGCCTTCTCCGGGAACTCTTCGCTCCACTGACTTGCCAGGAGTCGTGCAGCCAGCTTGAAGACTGCCTCAGTTGCGATCTGCTTGAGCCGGTTGGTCATGCCTTCTCCGTAGGTGACTTCACGTGATAGATGTGATGCCACCTCGCGATGATGAAGCCCTTCTTGAGGTCTGTAGCCTTGAGGTACCAATGACCTGCGCCAACGTGGCGGAAGTCGCCGAAGCTGCCGTTCCTTACGATAACTGGCACAGACTCGGTCCAATTCTCGTCGAATACTGGATAGCTCTCGGGGCAGTTCGGACCCCGCTTGTAACTGAACCAGTAATAGCCATCTGTTGGCAGCTCAGTCCCGAAGTCCCTCCAGGGATCGTAGGGGAGTGGAGGAAGATCCGGCTCCTTCGGTGCCACATACTTGGCAAGGAAGCTCAGGAACTGCCAAGCCTTGTTCTTGAAGAGATCGGTTGTCCTCATAGAAATCTTATACCGTATAATTTAATGCTTCTGTCTTCGTTCTAATTTCATATAATGAATACAGATAGTTTTATCATTGGAGAATTCAATATAATGGCTAATAAGATTCCACAGCCTGGTGTGTTCGTAACACAGACCTTACAAACGTTTAATCCCACAATTTTTAATCCTTCATTGGTTCCGTTTGTGACTGGGCCAGCTAAGGAAATTGTTAAGGTACTTGATAGCGCCGGTAATATCAACGCAGACGCTAAGCAGGGTACCTATGTTCAGCTGCCTAAGCTTATCTCTCAGACAGCCTTCCCATCTCCTCGTGGTAATATCACTGAAGTTATCGTTGAGAAGCCAAGCATCAAGGCATTCTACTACTTCGGTGGAGTACTTAAAGAGTTTAAGAGAGATCCAGGTGAGAGCTTCCTTAAGTCGTGGAACTTTGCAACAAGAGCAACAATTAGGACTAATCTTGAGCCTGCTGGTCCAAATGGTTGGGATCTAAACCCAATTGCTGGACCAAAAACACTAACACTTGTTATTGATAATCCAGCTCGACTAAATACTGCAAAGGATGTCACTATAACATTCACCTCTGTTGGTAACGCACGTCTGTTAGCCGCAGATGTTGCAGCACAGATCAACGCAGCTTGGGGCAGTGAAATTGCATTTGTTAGAACTCTAACAGGTGAAGTTCGTGCTCGAGTTGAAATTGTTTCAGGGAAATACGGAGCTACTTCATCCGTAACAATTCGCGGTGGTGGTTCTGCTAATACAATCCTTGGTTTCAATGCTACTGAGGATAGGGTTGAGGGCAGTGGCTTCCGCGGAGTTGATCAGGCGAACAACACTACTGCTACACAATATGTTGAGTGGTCTCGTGGTAATTACCTAAGCAATGGTACCATCGCAGCATTCCCTGTTGGTGTACAGTATGGGCTTTCTAATGAGAATGGCGTCTTTACAAATGGACAAGCTGCTGCTCTTAACTTTACTACAACTATTCCGCTAAAGGTTGGAGACTATATGGTCTCTGATGGTGTTCGAATTGGTAATGCACTTATTACCAAGGTAGACCCAGATAAGATTAAGCTTGGAATTGTTAACGCACAACTTTCAACATATGATGACAAGGGTAACCTGGTTGTTGCAGTATACGACCCTGTTTATGTAAGAACGATTTTTGATGGCACTCCTTTTGCTCCACAGTATACGTGGTTTGAAGCTGAGAACCTGACGTTCCCACAGACAAATACCGCTGCAGAACTATTAGGTGCAAATTCTGGAGTTGCTGCTGAGTCTGCAACTATTATGAGTACTGCTAACATCACGTTCCCAGTTGCTTTGAGCGGCCTAAATATTAAGGTAACAACAACTGTAGATGATGTTGAGCAACCAGAGCAGATCCTAACTTTTGCTGCCACGGCAAATGATATCGCTGCACTTAAAGCTTTAATTGGCGGAAATATAGCTGGCGTAACTGCCGATAACGACGGCGACAAGCTAATCCTAAAGACAACCAAGTTAGGCAAGGCACAGGGAATTAGGCTAAACAAGACGTCTACCGCTAACCTCTCTCTAAGCTTTGATATCGTTGCAGATACAACTGATGTTGGTAAGGATGTTGAGTTTGTTGATATTGCTCCAAAGCTAACCGCAACTGTTGACCAGACGTTTAACGTTGTTCTTGCTGCTGGTGATAAGATTACTCTAGAAGTGACGAACGATAACTTCGTTACAGTTACTCCAGTAACTTACACTTGGGCCGGTGGTGCTACACTAAATAACATTGGCGCCTTAGTTGGTGACTTAAATACAAACCTCATTGGTGCTGCACCAAATAATATTGTATGGTCTAACGTTGCTAACCGGCTTTCTGTTTCTACAGTAACCCATAAGGGTGCACTGGCTGGTGTACGTATTAAGAATAACGGCGCTGATAATACTGGTCTTGGTGCTGGTAAGGTTCTTGGGTTTGCACTTGGGGCTAGCGCCAACGGCGTAAATGGAATCTCAGCAGAACCATTCAAGTTTATTCTCAATGAGCGTAACAAGGTTTACACAGTCGTATTCCAGACAGACTCTCTGACTGATGCTATTAACGATATCAATAATCTAGTTGGAACAACTATTGCCTACGCAGGCGGTGGTGGTCTAGACAAGCTACGGCTTGTTTCCACCCTTAAGGGTGTTGCTTCTAAAATTGAAGTAGTAGCGGATTCAACTACCTTAAACTCAAACTTGCAATTTGGCTTCAACACTGTTGCGCCAAATTCTTCAGCAGTTGGAAGTGGTAGACCAAATCCAGACTTCTACCTAGATGTTAATGGTAACGCAATTATTGGTGCTGAGATCCTCAGAGATCCAGTAACCGGTCGTCCATTTGATCCTGCCCAGGCTGATATTTATATTCAGTACACTGGTCTTCGTAAGGATCTTAGCCCATCAGCTAAAGACCCATTGCTTCTACGAGTGGCTACTATTGAGGAGCTTACGGCTGCGTTAAGCCCACTAACATCCGAGAATCCTCTTGGCTTCGCGATGTTGATGATGATGCTTAATGCCCCAGATATTGTTATTACGGGTCTCGGTATTGATGAGACTACTGCTTCTATGCCCGAAGGGACTGTTGCTGCTTACACTAGGGCGCTAGAATTTATTGAGCCTTATGAGGTTTGGGCTATGGCTCCTCTAAGTTCAGATGACAACGTACACCAGCTCTTTAAGGAGCATGTATTGAAGATGTCTGATCCTATGAAGAAGAGGGAGCGCGTTGTCTTTATTAATCCTAAGGTGCCAACTAAGCAAGTTGATACCGTTGTATCTTCTGGTCTAGCTGCTAATGCAGTAGGTACTATTAACCAACTGACACTTGATGTAAACCCGGCGGCTTCACTTTTGAACAATGGTATTAATCCAGCTCTACCAATTCCATACTCAGCAAATGTGTTTGTTGAGCTTACGGTTGGTACTGAGACACGAAAGTACTCAGTATCTAATGTTAATGGTGTTGTAATCAGTCTACGGAATACCTTTACGGCTACTCAGAATACTGATAACTACTACACTAAGACTCAGCTAAGTGAGGTTATTACAAATCAGCCATGGTCTATGAAGATCAAGGGTGCTGACCTTGTAATCCCAGGGACTAACCCTCCCCTACCTGATAAGCTGAAGCTTGCAGAGACTGTTGCACTAAAGGCACAGCAATACAAGAATCGCCGAGTCATCTACACCTATCCAGATACGGTAATCACTACGGTTAATGGAACTGAGGAGAAGGTACCTGGTTACTACGCTGCTGCTGCGTACACTGCTGTAAAGGCGGCTACGAAGCCACAGCAAGGTTTGACTAACTTTGTAATCTCCGGATTCACCGGCGTGGTTAAGAGCTCTGCTTACCTAAGTGATGACCATATGGACATCTTAGCAGGTGGTGGTGTATGGGTTATGATTAATGATGGTAAAGGTCTTCCGATCTACTGCCGCCACCAGCTAACGACTGATGTATCATCTATCCAAACTCGAGAGCTTACCATCACGTCAATCCTTGACCATATGGCCAAGCTGCAAAGAAACGATCTAAGGCAGTTCATCGGTACAAGTAACATTACCCAGAATCTACTGGATCGGATTAATATGGTTATTGAGGGCGAGTATAGCTTCCTAATCAATACTCTAGGATCACTTAAGAGTGCGCGGAAGTTGGAGCTGTATCAAGATCCAGTAAACCCAGATACGGTAATTCTCTCGGAGCTTGTTGAAGTTCCGTACCCAGTTAACAAGATCATGGTTAACATTATCCTCTAAGGAGATTAAGAAATATGCCAAGCAACAAGATTTACAAAATCGCTAATGAGATCGCACCGGATCGCGCGGCTCAAGGT
>JACCDT010211130.1_pt1 | contig 17777 bp, 18 predicted proteins | sample 7446291 | NCBI WGS metagenome assembly JACCDT01 (sample SAMN15323446, study PRJNA562643) | freshwater metagenome | isolation source: river surface water | place: USA:Blue River Watershed | collected 2017-08-17 | reverse complement strand
ACTTGAAGGTCATTTGGCGTGAGTCTGGCTCTCTACAATGACAAATCCATGCTGATCATCGCGCTTGCCCACTCTGCCCATGCCAACACTGGCTACGCCCACGTTCACTCCGACGGGCACAGCGTGTTGCGCAGCGCCACGGGTGCGGCAGCCACCCTGTCGGCGCACGCTGGCGAAGTCGTGGCTGTAGTGCCCTATAGCCGTTTATCTTGGATGCGAGTGCACTTGCCGCCAGCCAGCAACGGGCCACGTTTGCAAAACGTGTTGCATGGTTTGCTAGAAGACCGTTTGCTCGATGACCCGCAAACCCTGCACCTCGTGCTGGACCCACACGCCGAAACAACCGCACGCACAGGTGGCGAAGCCTTGGTGGCCGTGTGTGACAAGCAGTGGCTGCGTGACGCACTTGCACCTTTGCAAGATGCCGGCTTGACAGTGCAACGCATCGTGCCCGAGCTGTCACCTACCGAGACACATGTGCTGCAAGTCATGGGCGAGCCTGACCATTCACACAGCGTGCTGTGCCACGCCCATGGCGTCACACTGTTGCCACCCAACACCGCGCAATGGCGTGCCTTTGCCGAGCTGAACCAAGACGATTTACAAATTCAAGCCGAGCCCGCCATGGTGGCGCGCGTGCAAAGCACGCTGCAACGCCAACCCATGCTGCAAAGCGCCCCGCAGCGTTGGGTCAAGTCCAGCCAATCGGCTTGGGATTTGGCGCAAGGCGAATGGGCGCAAGGCCGCGCACAACGTTTGCAGCGTCAGGTATTGACGGCATGGCAAACGCTGCTGCACGCACCGGCATGGCAGCCTGTGCGCTGGGGCGTGGCGGCTTTGGTCGCGCTACAAGTGTTGGGGCTCAATGCCTTGGCATGGCGCGAAAGCAGTGCCTTGAACGCACAACAAGCCTCGCTGCAAAATATTTTGAAAACCACGTTCCCGTCGGTCACCTTGGTCATCGACGCGCCACTGCAAATGCAGCGCGAGGTGGATGCGCTGCAACAAAAATCAGGCGTTGCCAACAGCACTGACTTTGAGCCCTTGCTCGCCGCTTTGGCGGGCGCACTTCCCGCTGGCCAAACGCCGCAACAAATTCACTACGCCAACCATTCGCTGCGTGTGCAGGGTATTGCGCTGGACAGCAACGCCACAGGCGTGGCCCGCCTCAAAGCACAGGGCTTGAGCCTGCGCCAAGGCGACAACGACACCTGGGTGTTGCAAGCGGAGGACGCGAAATGAAAACATTCCGCACACAAGCCCTCGCGCGCTGGCAAGCCTTAAGCCCACGCGAACAACGTGGCGTGTCGGTCCTCGGCGCATTGCTAGGCGTGCTGTTTTTTGGGTCCATCGCCATCGCACCCGCGTTCAACACCTTGCGCGACAGTGACAACCGCCGCGCCCAAATTGGCCAACAGCAAGCCCACATGTTGGCGCTGCAAACGCAGGCCCAAAGCTTGCAAACACGCACCCCGCTCTCACGTGACGAAGCGCTGCGCAATTTGCAAGACATCACAACAAGTCCTCAGATTCAACTCAACGTGCAAGGTGAGCGTGTGTTGGTGCAACTCAAAGCTGTGCCTGCCCCAACCTTGGCCAACTGGTTGGCGCAAGCACGCAACCAAGCGAAAGCCTTACCTGTAGAAGCTCACCTCACACGCGGCAACGTCACAGTGGCCAACAACGCATCTGCTCCTACAGCCACCAACTCGGCTGTGGTATGGGATGGCAACCTAGTTCTGTGCCTGCCCAACCGTGGCAAAGCAGCGCCTTAAAACACACCCACAGCTCGCACATGCAACGCAAACCCATCACCTCCCCTCGCACCAGCTCACGCTTGGCTTGGATGGGTGCGAGTTTGGGCTTGACATTGGCCTTCATCACACAAGCCCCCGCACATTGGCTCACACAGGCCATCGAACAAGCCAGTGGCGAACGTGTACTGCTGCCTGATGCACAAGGCACAGTGTGGAATGGCTCAGCTCAGTGGGTGCTGAACGAAGGCCCACTCAACATCGCAGCCACACCCAACATGGCTCGCCCTGCCAGCACCACCGCACTGCCCACGCGTGTGACGTGGCAGCTTGGGCCACGCATTGATTTGGCCAACTTACGCCTCGTACTCAGCGCCAACATTACCTCTGCCTGCTGCACACCGCAGCCTGTGCGCGTAGATGTATCACCCCTATGGCGCGGCCTTCGCGTGCAGGTGCACAACCACACCTCCAGCTGGCCCGCCAGTTGGCTGGTGGGTTTGGGCGCACCGTGGAACACCGTGCAGCCCGAAGGCCAAATGCAACTGCAAACCATGCAGCTGCAATGGACGCAGCAAGCGGGCACAGAGCAACTTTTAGGCACAGCCGAGTTGCAAATGCAACAGTTGTCCACCCGCTTGTCGACCTTGCGCCCTTTGGGTAGCTACCGCGTGCGCGTGCAAGGCGGTGACGCGATGGCCATCACGCTGGACACACTCGAAGGCAGCTTGCTTTTGCAAGGCACAGGCCAACTACGGAATGGGCGCGTGCACTTCAATGGCGAAGCCTCTGCAGCGCCTAACGCAGAAGCAGCACTCTCTAACTTATTGAACATCCTTGGCCAACGCCAAGGTGCCAAGTCGATTTTGAAAATGGGTTAACGCATATGGCTAAGCAACGCACTTATCTCCAACCTTCTGCCCTGACGCTAGCCGTTAGTCTGAGCCTAGGCCTAAGTCTTGCACCCGCGCTACTGGGCCTGTCGCTCACGCACGCTGCGCCGCCAGCCAAAAAAGCACCGGCCCCACAGGCATCACAGCAGCCCATCACGCTCAACTTTGTGAATGCAGAGATCGAGTCAGTGGCACGCACCTTAGCCACGCTTTCTAACCGCAACTTGGTGGTCGACCCTCGGGTCAAAGGCACAGTCAACCTCACCACCGAACTGCCTGTGTCCCCCAACGAGGCATGGAGCCAGTTCTTGTCTGCTTTGCGCTTGCAAGGCTTCGCCATGGTCGAGACCAAGGGTCTCTACAAAATCGTGCCCGAGGCCGATGCCAAGCTGCAAGGCGGCAATGTGCAAGAAATTCAAGGGGGCCAAGGCGGCTCGGGCAGTGGCCAAATCGTCACGCACATCTTCAAGCTCAACTTTGAGCAAGCCAACAACTTGGTGCCCGTGCTGCGTCCGCTCATCAGCCCCAACAACACCATCAACGTCAACCCCGGCAACAACTCGATCATCATCACCGACTACGCCGACAACTTGCAACGCATGGCGCGCATCATCGCCACGCTCGATGTGTCGAACGCAAGTGATGTGGAAGTGATTCAACTCAAGCACGCGATTGCAGTGGACTTGGCGCCTCTCGTGTTGCGCTTGGTCGAGTCGGGTAGCAACGTCAACGCCGCGACTGCGGCAGTACCCGGCCAAACTGGCGCTGAATACAAAACCACGCTGCTGGCCGAGCCACGCAGCAACGCCCTGATCTTGCGTGCAGCTAACCCAGCACGCGTGGCCTTAGTAAAGTCCTTGGTAGCCAAACTGGATCAGCCTGGCGGCAGCAGCCCCAGCGGCAACATCCATGTGGTGTATTTGAAAAACGCAGATGCCACCAAACTGGCTACCACCTTGCGTGCCGCTGTGAGCGGGCAAGCCACAAGCGGCGCAACTGCAAACCCAACACTCAACACCACAGCCATCAACCCAAGCTCGGCTACGCCTGCAACAGTAGGCAGCACCTTGGGCAGCTCGACTGCTGCGACAGGCTCAGCCACTGGCGGACAGATTCAGGCGGACACCGCCACGAACTCGCTCATCATCACAGCGCCAGAGCCGCAATACCGCCAGCTGCGTGCCGTGATTGACATGCTGGACCAACGCCGAGCGCAGGTAATGGTGGAGAGTTTGATTGCCGAGGTGAACGCCGACAAAGCCGCACAAATGGGCATTCAATGGCAAGCAGGTGCAGGTTCGAATGGCGTGATCGGCACCAACTTTGGCACATCGGGCAATATTGCAGCACTTACCCAAGGCGGTGCAGCTGCAACGACCACTGGCATTGGCGCGGGCTTGAACATCGGAACCGTCAGCAAAGCCAATGGCACCACACTGCTAGGCAGCTTGGCGAATTTCTTGCAAACGGATGGCAATTCCAATGTGCTGTCCACGCCCAACTTACTCACGCTGGATAACGAGGAAGCCAAAATTGTGGTGGGGCAAAACGTGCCCTTCATCACAGGCAACACCACGCTCACCAACGGCAACCCCTTCCAGACTTACGAGCGCAAAGACGTGGGTCTGACTTTGCGCGTCAAGCCGCAAATCAGCGAATCTGGCACTGTGAAACTGACCATCTACCAAGAAGTGTCTAGCGTGGATGCATCGACCGCCAAAAATACAGCAGGCCCCACCACCAACAAGCGAAGCATTGAATCGAATGTGCTGGTTGACGACGGGTCTATCGTGGTGTTGGGTGGTTTGTTATCGGACGAATATGCAAGCAGCGGTGCACAAGTGCCCTTGTTTGGTGACATCCCAGTTTTGGGATGGTTGTTCAAAAGCGAGAGCCGTGTCCGCGCTAAGAAAAACCTGATGGTGTTTTTGCGCCCTGTTGTGATGCGTGACGCGGCCGCTTCAGACGCCTTGAGCACCAACCGCTACCAACACATGATGGGCTTGCAACAAGCCGCCCAGCCCAGCCACAACCCCGTCTTTGGTACAGGCAGCACACCTGTGCTACCACCGGCCCCGGCCCCCAAGTCAAAACCCGAAGCTAAAGCTGACACCTCGGGTGAGAAAGCGTTGTCTTCTCCACCTGCAACGCCAACTACACCCGCCCAATAAACCATGCGCCGCCCGCTGCCCTACGCCTTTGCCCGCACCCACCAGCTCTTGCTGGAGGACGATGGCCACACGCTCACGCTGTGGCACAGCGATGCGCCGGACCTGAGCGCTTGGAGCGAGGTAACCCGCCGCCACTCGGTGCAGGTGTTTGAATACACCGACAAAGCCACGCTGGCCAAACGCATCAGCGAAGCGTATGCCCAAGCCGACAGCAACGCCGCAGCCGTGGTGAGCGAAGTTGAGAGTGACGCCGACCTCACCCGCATGATGCAAGAGTTACCCGCGGTGGAAGACTTGCTAGAGGCTGCGGATGACGCACCCATCATCCGCATGCTCAACGCCCTGCTAACGCAAGCCGCACGCGATGGCGCAAGTGACATTCACATCGAGCCGTATGAGCGACACAGCAGCGTGCGCTTCCGTGTGGACGGCACACTGCGCGAAGTGGTGCAGCCCAACCGCGCTTTGCATGCCGCGTTGATTTCGCGCTTGAAGATCATGGCCGAGTTGGACATTGCCGAAAAACGTTTGCCGCAAGACGGACGTATTTCACTGCGCTTGGGCCAGCGCGCGATTGACGTGCGCGTTTCAACTTTGCCAAGCGCACACGGCGAACGTGCGGTTCTGCGTTTGCTCGACAAAACTGAAAGCAAACTCACCCTGCAAGCGGTGGGCATGGAAGGCGAAACCCTGCGTCGCTTTGGGGCGCTGGTGCATCAGCCGCACGGCATCATCTTGGTCACTGGCCCCACGGGCTCAGGAAAAACCACCACGTTGTATGCAGCGCTGCAAGGGCTAGACGCCACGCGCAACAACATCATGACGGTGGAAGACCCGATTGAATACGAGCTGGCGGGCGTGGGTCAAACACAGGTGAACCCCAAAATTGATTTGGACTTTGCCAAAGCCCTGCGCGCCATCCTGCGCCAAGACCCAGACATCATCATGATTGGTGAGATTCGCGATTACGAAACTGCGCAAATCGCCATTCAAGCCTCGCTCACTGGCCACCTAGTGTTGGCCACGCTGCACACCAACGACTCGGCCAGCGCCATCACGCGTTTGACCGACATGGGTGTTGAGCCCTTCCTGCTCAGCTCTTCTTTGCTTGGCGTATTGGCCCAACGTCTGTTGCGCAAAACCTGCACACATTGCGGCGGCAAGGGCTGCGACGAATGCGGTCAAAGCGGCTACCAAGGCCGCACAGGCATTTTTGAATTGCTCACCACCAACGACGACATTCGCGCCCTCATTCACAACAAAGCCAGCGAAGCTCAACTGCGCGACGCTGCGTTGCGTAACGACATGACGCTGATGCGCGACGACGGCGAGCGCTTGGTGCGCCAAGGCATCTCGACCCGTGAAGAACTGATTCGCGTCACTCGCGACTAACTCTCTACGACAGAGCCCCACCCACCATGCCCGCCTACTCGTTTGAAGCCCTAGACGCCCAAGGCCAAACGCGCCGTGGCTTGCTAGAAGCCGACACTGCACGTACGGCACGCAGCCAATTGCGTGCACAAGATTTAATACCTCTCAAAGTAGAGCCTGTGCAACGCACCAGCAACGGTTTGAACACGGTCATTTGGGAAAGCAAGGTGTTCAGCACCACGGCATTGGCGGTATGGACACGCCAGCTCTCTGGCCTTGTCAACGCAGGCTTGCCACTCGAGCGCGCACTGTCCGCACTCAGCGACGAAGCCGAAACGCCCCGCCAACGCGACTTGGTGTCTGCCCTGCGCACCGAGGTGAATGCAGGCGCACCGTTTGCCAAAGCGCTGAGCCAACACCCCCGCGAGTTCAGCGCCATCTTTACCGCCGTCATTGGCGCGGGTGAACAAAGCGGCCACTTGGGGCTAGTGCTCGAACGCTTGGCCGACGATTTGCAAGAGCAGCAAAATTTGCGTGGCAAGTTATTGGCAGCAGGCCTGTACCCCGCCATCGTGTGCGTGGTGGCCTTGGTCATTGTTTTGTTTTTACTCGCTTATGTCGTGCCACAAGTGGCACAGGTGTTTGGCAGCACCCAGCAGCAACTACCCGCACTCACCAGCTTTATGCTGGCCTTGAGCAGCTTTGTACAAAACTTTTGGTTGTGGGGTTTGCTGCTGATCGCCTTGCTATCAACTGGCGGCCATATGGCGTTGAAACAAGCCGATGTGCGTTTGCGTTTTGATGCCATGTGGTTACAACTCCCTCTCATTGGCCGCTTGGCCCGTGGCTACAACGCCGCACGTTTTGCCAGCACCTTGGCCATGCTCGCCACCGCAGGCGTACCGATTTTGAAAGCCCTGCAAGCGGCAGCAGACACACTCAGCAACACCGCGCTGAAGCGCGATGCACAAGACGCGCTGGTGCTGGTGCGTGAAGGCGCTCCGCTGGCATCCGCGCTTGCGCAACACAAACGCTTCCCACGCTTGTTGGTGATGTTCTCGCGCTTGGGTGAGCAAACCGGCACACTGCCCATCATGCTGCAACGTGCGGCCACGCAGCTGAGCGATGAGGTGCAGCGCCGCGCTTTACAGCTCGCCACGATCCTTGAGCCGCTGCTCATCGTGGCGATGGGTGCGATGGTGATGCTCATCGTCTTGGCGGTCATGCTGCCCATCATTCAACTCAATCAGTGGGTGAGGTAATTCATGGGTGTTTCTCTCGACGGTAAATTGGTAGTGGCCATTTCGTCACGCGCCTTGTTTGACTTTGAAGAAGAAAACCAAGTTTTCGAACAAGGCGACGACCGCGCCTACATGAACTTGCAGCTTGATCGCCTTGAAACACCGGCCAAACCAGGCGTGGCGTTCTCGTTGGTGCAAAAGCTCTTGGCCTTCAACACGTCTGAAGCACAACGCGTTGAAGTGGTCATCCTCTCGCGCAACGACCCCGTCAGTGGCATGCGCGTGTTCCGCTCAGCGCAACATTACGGACTGCCGATTCAACGCGGTAGCTTCACACGCGGCCAATCGCCTTGGCGCTATTTGCGCCCGCTCAACGCCAACTTGTTTTTGTCCACGCATTTATCTGACGTGCGCTCTGCTTTGGATGCAGGCGTACCGGCCGCACAGGTCTACCCACATTCAGCCCACGCGTCTGAAGCCAACCCGCACGAAGTGCGTATTGCGTTTGACGGTGATGCAGTGCTGTTCAGCGACGAAGCTGAGCGCGTGTTTCAAACCCAAGGTTTGGACGCATTTCAACAGCATGAAAAAACCAATGCGGCGCAGCCCTTGCCCGCGGGGCCATTCAAACCATTGCTGCTGGCCCTGCAAGGGCTGCAACAAGCAGGCACACCTCACATGCGCATTCGCACCGCACTAGTGACTGCACGCAGTGCCCCCGCGCACGAGCGTGCGATTCGTACGCTGATGAACTGGAACATTGAAGTGGACGAAGCCATGTTCTTGGGCGGACTTGAAAAAGGTGAGTTCTTGCGTGAGTTTGAGCCCGACTTTTTCTTTGACGACCAAACCGGCCACATCGAATCGGCCGCCCGTCACGTGCCTGCAGGCCATGTGGCCAGCGGTGTGCGCAACACCGAAGTTTGACAACACATGAACGCATTTAAAAGCGTCGCCAACAACGTGGCGACGAATTGGCAAAAAAGCCGCTTGCAGCTCAGCCGTGTCTGGGCTTTGTCGCTGCCCTATTTCAAGTCCGAAGAAAAATGGCGAGCCCGCTTGTTGCTGGCAGCTTGCGTAGGCTTGAACCTTGGCATGGTTTACATGATGGTGCTGTTCAACGACTGGAACCGCGTGTTTTACGACGCACTGCAAAACCGCGACGCCGAGGTGTTCTGGCATCAGCTAGGTGTGTTTGCCATGCTGGCGACATGCTTCATCATCGTGGCGGTGTATCGCTTCTACCTCACGCAGCTGCTGCAAGTGCGCTGGCGTGCATGGATGACGCGCGACTACTTGCAACGCTGGCTCAAGGGTCATGTGTTCTACCAACTCGAGTTGCAAAGCAAAAACGGCACAGACAACCCCGATCAACGGATTCAAGAAGATGTGCAGCAGTTCACTGCGGACACCGTCAGCCTATCACTAGGCCTCTTAGATGCTTCCGTCACGCTGCTGAGCTTTGTGGGCATTTTGTGGGGGCTCTCAGGTGGCTTTAGTTTTGATGTGATGGGCGAGACCTACAACCTGCCCGGCTTCATGGTCTGGATGGCTTTGGCCTACGCACTGGCAGGCAGCTTGATCGGCCACTTCATTGGCCGCTCGATGGCATCGCTCAATTTCACGCAGCAACGTCTAGAAGCCGACTTCCGCCACCACTTGATGCGTGTGCGCGAGTACAGCGAAGCCATTGCACTTGACCGTGGTGGACGCGTGGAGCGTTTGTCGTTGCAAGAACGCTTTGCACAAGTGCTCGATAACTTCATGCGTTTGCTGCGCGTGCAAAAGCGCTACACCTGGTTTAACTCGGGCTATGGCCAAGCAGCAGTGGTATTTCCGATGTTGGTAGCCTCACCACGCTATTTCAGCGGTGCAATTCAGCTGGGCGAGTTGATGCAAATTTCGTCTGCGTTTGGTCAAGTGCAAGAGTCGCTGAGCTGGTTCATCAGCAACTACAGTCGCTTGGCGTCGTGGCAAGCCACCACGCTGCGTTTGACGAGTTTTCAAGATCAGATGCTGGCGATTGAGGTGAATGACTTCGCGCAACCGCAAGCCGGTATCAACGCCCTGCACACCACACCCCTCACCATCTCTTTGCCCAATGGCGATGTGCTGCTAGCCGACACCTCGCTCAACGCCGCCGCCGGTGACACCGTGCTGATCCGTGGTCCCTCGGGTTGCGGCAAATCCACCTTGCTGCGCGTGTTGGCGGGTATTTGGCCGCACGTGACATCGCCCACACATGACCGCCGTGGCGAGCCCATCACCTATGGCCCCGTGGTGCTGGCAGAGCGTAGTGTGTTTATGCCGCAGCGCCCCTACTTCCCAGAAGGCACGTTGCGTCAAGCACTGGCCTACCCCGACAGTGCCGAGCATTACACCGATGAAGCCTTAAAGAACGCGCTCTACGACGCCCTGTTGCCACACATGGTGAACGACCTAGACGTGGCTGGTCACTGGACGCAGCAGCTCTCTGGCGGCGAGCAACAACGCTTAGCTTTGGCCCGTGTGCTGCTGAAGCGCCCACGCTGGGTGTTTGCTGACGAAGCGACGAGTGCTTTGGATGAGGCCGCTGAAAAGACGCTTTACGAAAAGCTGTTGACAATGGTGCGCGAAGAAGGTGGAGGCTTGGTGTCTATCGCCCACCGACCCAGCGTGGCCAGCCATCACGAAACAGTGTGGCAGTTTGTGCCTGCGCCTGAAGGTAGTGCGGCCAAGTTCGTGTTGATTGCGGAATAAAAGCTTACGCCTTCCAACGCTCCCAGCCCTTGGCCCGCAAATCACACGCAGGGCAGGTGCCACAGCCATAGCCCCAATCGTGGCGATGCGTGCGGTCACCCATGTAGCAGGTGTGGGTGTGTTCGACGATGAGGTCGACCAACTGATCGCCGCCATCGGCGTGGGCCTTTTGACCCAGGTCATAGGCTAGCTGCCACGTCTGCGCTTTGTCGATCCACATCAAGGGCGTTTCAATCAACAAGCGACGGTCCATGCCCAGTGACAACGCAATTTGCATGGCCTTCATGGTGTCGTCGCGGCAGTCGGGGTAGCCTGAGAAATCGGTTTCGCACACGCCGGTGACGATGACATCCAAATCACGCCGATAGGCCAAGGCGGCAGCCAGCGTGAGGAACAGCAGGTTGCGCCCCGGCACAAAGGTGTTGGGCAAGCCTGAGGCTTCCATCTTGAAAGCCATATCGCGCGTAAGGGAAGTCTCGCTCACTTGGCCCAACACGCCAAGGTCGAGCAAATGGTCTTCGCCCAACTTATGGCCCCACTGCGGAAACTGCGCGCGCACTTGCGCCAGCACTTGAATGCGGGCTTCTAGCTCGACCAAATGGCGTTGGCGGTAGTCAAACGCCAAGGTTTCTACGCGCTCGTATTGCGCCAGTGCGTGGGCCAAGCAGGTGGTGGAGTCTTGGCCGCCCGAGAACAGAACCAGAGCGTTGCGGTGAATGGGGTTGCGTGCTTGCATGAGAGTGGCGTGCTGCTTAGTACGTTTATTTAGTGCGAAGAAGACGCGGGCGAGGTATGGGCCGCGTGCGCGATTTTGTCAGTCAGCGCAATGGCCAATGCGCTGAGCAAGAAGGTGATGTGGATGATGGTTTGCCACATCAACACCTTCTCGTCGTAGTTGGCGGCGTTGATGAAGGTCTTGAGCAAGTGGATGGACGAAATGCCGATGATGGCCATGCCCAGCTTGACTTTCAAAATCGATGCGTTCACGTGACTGAGCCACTCAGGTTGGTCGGGGTGGTTTTCTAGGTACATGCGCGAGACAAAGGTTTCGTAGCCACCCACGATGACCATGATGAGCAAATTAGAAATCATCACCACGTCAATGAGGCCCAGCACCACCAACATGGTGATGGACTCGCTCAACTGCGTGACCGTCATACCGTTCTTGTAACCAATGCTGGTCACCAAAGCGTCCAGCGCGGTTTGACTGCCAAACGCCGCTTCAATCAGATGGACCAACTCCACCCAAAAATGAAACACATACACACCTTGCGCGGCGATGAGGCCCACATACAAGGGCAGCTGCAGCCAACGGCTGGCAAAAATAAGACGCGGCAGGGCTGGAATTTGCTTCATACGGAACAATCTGGAGTGAATGTGTAAATTTTGCCTGAGCCCGCCTAAACTCCCAACATGCTTTTACAAATTTTCTCTTTGATCTTGCACTTCGCAGTCGGCTTGGTGGCTGGCACTTGTTTGCTGCGCATGTACATGCACTTGATGGGCATCAACCTGTCCAAAAGCGGCGGCAACCCATTGGCTCCGTTTGTGTTCGCCATCTCCAACTGGATCGTGTTGCCCGTGCGTCGCTTTGTGCCCGCCATGGGGCGCTTGGACACGGCCAGCTTGATGGCGGCCTACGCCGTACTGCTGGCCAAGCACTCGCTGCTGTGGATCATGGCAGGTGCAACAGCCCATTGGCTGAGCTTGGTGACCAACGCAGGCTTTGAGCTACTCAGCATCATCTTGTCTAGCCTGATGTGGCTGGTGCTCATTTATGTCTTGATGTCGTGGATGAAAACCGCAAATGACGCGGCTTACTACTTGGCCCAATTGGTCGAGCCCTTGCTGCGCCCCATCCGCCGCGTGCTGCCGCACATGGGTGGTGTGGACTTGTCGCCCATCGCCGTGTTGCTGCTGATTCAAATTGCTGAAATCGTGCTGCACTACGTGCAGATGCAAGTGGCTTTCTAATCAACACATCAAGGAACGGTGATGGCACTCAAACACCTATGGTTGTCGGCTTCACTGGCCCTTGCATCTCTGCACACGCTGCATGCAAGCGCACAAACAGCCGCCGCACCAGCGGCCTTGCCACCCGTTGCCACCATTGCAGCTTTGGATGTGCCGCGCTACATGGGCACTTGGTATGAGATCGCCAAATTTCCCAACCGCTTTCAAGCCAAGTGCATCGCCAACACGCGCGCTCAGTATTTGGCGCAAACCGATGGCTCGGTGCAAGTGCTCAACAGCTGCACCACGGCTGATGGAACCATTGATGCACTGGGCCTTGCCAAACAAGTGGGCGCAACCAACTCTCCCAAACTACAAGTGCGCTTTGCGCCCGCGTGGCTAAGCTGGTTGCCACAGGTGTGGGGCGACTACTGGGTGATTGACCTCGACGCAGACTACCAACTGGCTGCTGTGAGTGACGCCAAGCGCGAGTACCTGTGGGTGTTGTCGCGCACCCCGCAGGTGAACACCAAGGTGTATGACGCGTTGATTGAGCGCCTCAAAGCGCAGCACTTTGATGTGCAAAAACTCGAGCGCTCCGCTCAAACCACAACAGCACGCTGAATCAGCGCTAGCTTCAGGCCTTGGCTTTGGCGTGCCGCAAGTTGTTGCAGCGGTCGTGACTGATGGCCAAATTTTCTTGGTGGCTGTTGCCACCTTCGCTGAGCGGCTGGATGTGCTCTAGCGTGGCGTCGGCATGCGCCACATGCTCCCCGCAGACCCAACACGGAACCACGCCATGCATTTGGCGCGATACCGTTTTGTAAATTTTGTCGCGGGTGAGCTTGAGCCGACTCAAGGTGTTACTTCACCCAAGCAGCCAAAGTTTTGGCATATGCGTCAAAGTCTTTGATGGGGCGCTTGGCCACTCCAGACGCTTCAGCCGCACGTGCCACCGCAGGAGCGATGCGCTGGATGAGGCGTGTGTCGAATGGCTTAGGAATGATGTTGTCCACACCAAACGCCAAATCCAAACCGGGGTAAGCGGCTTGCACTTCGGCGGTCACTTCCAACTTAGCCAAGTCTGCGATTTCGCGTACGCAAGCGATCTTCATTTCTTCGGTGATTTTGGTTGCGCCGCAATCCAATGCACCGCGGAAGATGTACGGGAAGCACAACACGTTGTTCACTTGATTGGGGTAGTCAGAGCGGCCGGTGGCAATGATGCAATCAGGGCGCACCGCTTTAGCCAACTCAGGGCGAATTTCTGGCTCGGGATTGGCCAGGGCCAAGATGAGTGGTTTGACGGCCATGGTCTTGACCATGTCTTGCGTCATCACGCCGGGGGCGGAGCAGCCCAAGAACACGTCAGCACCGTTGACTGCATCAGCCAAGGTCCGCAATTCGGTTTTCTGTGCAAAGCGGGCTTTGGACTCGTCGTAACCACCGGGACGGCCTTCATAAATCACGCCTTTGGAGTCGCACACATAGATGTTAGAGGTCTTCACGCCCAAGCCCACAAACACATCTAAGCAAGCCAAGGCAGCAGCGCCTGCGCCCGACACAGCCACTTTGATGTTGGCAATATCTTTACCCGCCAACTCTAGGCCGTTCAGCATGGCGGCAGCAGAAATGATGGCTGTGCCGTGTTGGTCGTCGTGGAACACTGGAATGCTCATGCGCTCGCGCAGCTTTTTCTCGATGTAGAAGCACTCGGGCGCTTTGATGTCTTCGAGGTTGATGCCACCAAAGGTGGGTTCCATGGCCGCGATGATGTCCACCAATTTGTCGGCGTCGTGTTCGTCGAGTTCAATGTCAAACACGTCAATGCCTGAGAACTTCTTGAACAAGCAACCCTTGCCTTCCATCACAGGTTTACCGGCCAATGCGCCGATGTCGCCCAAGCCCAGCACGGCTGTGCCATTGGTGATGACGCCCACCAAGTTGCCACGGCTGGTGTACTCATAAGAAAGCTGGGGGTCTTTCTCAATTTCCAAGCAGGGGTACGCCACGCCGGGTGAATAAGCCAAGCTCAGATCGTGCTGGTTGTCCAGCGGATGAGTAGGCTCCACGCGAATCTTGCCTTTGGTGGGCGAGCGGTGGTAGTCAAGTGCGGCTGTGCGTAATTCTTGTTCTGCTGGCGTCATGAGATGTCCGAACTGTATTTTTTGAAAGGGCTCATATCCTAACGCGCGCACCTTTCCCCTAAGGCTTGACGGACAAGTACATACACTTACGCACTACCTATAAATTTCTGCGCCAACCTACATGCAAGCCCTGCTCAACGCCATCGCCCACATGGCCCTGCCCACCGATGCGCAACGCATCTTCCACGGCCGTGGCGGCTTGTATCCGGGGTGCGAGCAATGGTCGCTGGATGCGTTTCCGCCTGTCCTGGTGCTGACCAGCTTTCAAGCGGTGAGCGAAGACGAGCTGTCTGCCGTGGGTGTCGCGCTGTCGACACGATGGGCGCAGATTGCGCCTGACCAAACGCTGAACTGGGTGTTTCAATGCCGTGCCGAAGGCCACCTTGAAACACGTCTGATGAGCGGCACCGTGCCCGACCCACATGTGGTGACTGAGAACGGCGCACGCTTTCGCGTGCATGTGCTCAAAGGCCAAAACCACGGTTTGTTTTTAGACATGGCCACAGGCCGCGAATGGGTGCGACGCATGGTGAGTAACTATGGGGCTGACCAGCCGCGCCTCAAAGTACTCAACCTGTTTGCCTACACCTGTGCGTTCTCGGTGGTGGCCATGCAAGCCGGAGCGAAGCAAGTGGTGAACGTGGACATGAGCCACGGCGCGATGGCCATTGGCCAACAAAATCACGCGCTCAACAGCATCACCACGGGCGCGACATTTTTGATGCACGACATCTTTAAGACCTGGGGCAAGATCACGCGCGGCGGCCCTTATGGATTGGTCATCGTCGACCCGCCCAGCTACCAAAAAGGCAGTTTCATCGCCACCAAAGACTATGCCAAGCTCATGCGCCGTTTGCCAGAGCTGCTGGCCCCTGGCGGCTTTGCACTGCTGTGCCTGAATGCCCCCGAGCTCGGCCTGGACTTTTTACAAGACCAAATGCAAGAACTCGCACCAGAGCTGACGTTTGTTGAACGCGTGGCCAACCCTGCGGTGTTTGCCGATGTGTCGCCTGAGCGGTCACTCAAAGTATTAGCCTATCAAATGCCGTCTTTGCCAGCATCCGTGGAGAGCGCAGCATGAGGTCGCACATTTCTATCGTCAACGTCGACAACTGCGACACTTGGACCCGGTATCGCAGCGGCCTGTGCAACAACTGCGCAGCCAACTGCTGCACCATGCCTGTCGAGGTGAAGCTGCCCGACTTGGTTCGCCTAGAGCTGGTGGACCCGTTTGAAGCCGAGCACGAAGAGCCCAAGCAAATTGCCAAGCGCTTGCAAAAAATGGGCGTGATTGAGCACTTCAATTTCAAAAACAGCATCTTCACCTTGTCGCGCCGTGCCAATGGCGACTGCCAAAATTTGGATGCCAAAACACGGCGTTGCACCGTCTATGAAAAAAGGCCCAACACCTGCAGGCTGCATCCGCAAGTGGGGCCTAGGCCTGGTTACTGCCCATACGGCGCAGTGCGCTAAATGCCCTTAATGGGCTATGCGTGAATGCTCAGCCACGTCTGAGCGGCTCAAGCAACTCACTCAAACCGTTGTGATCGATCTCGTGCATGAGGTTGAGTAAACGGCCAATTTCGCCTTTGGGAAACCCTTCACGCGCAAACCAGTTCAGGTAGTTGCCGGGTAAGTCTGCCAACACCGTGCCTTGGTGCTTGCCAAACGGCATGCGCAGCGTGACCAGCTTTTGCAAATCTTCTGGATTCATTGCGCGGACTTAGTTCAGCGCGTCTAGCAAGTCTTGGGTGTCTTGAATGATGGGCTGCGCCAGCTGCAGCAGCAAGTGCCCGTCCACCGCCAACTGCGCCCAACGGTTTGAAGCCTCAAGCACCGGGTGGGTGCGCAAGTAGTCGGGCACTTCGTAGTCGGGAGACTGCTGCTTGAACGACAGCAACATGCTGAGGTAACCCGAGAAGTACAAACCAAACATCAGCGCATTGGCCGCTTCTTGCGTGATTTCACGCCGTCCCACACGTTGCAAATACAAAGCCTTGGCAGTTTCTATCGTAGGCAACTCATTGGCGCTGAGCTGAAACTCTTCGTCTAGGGCTTTGCAGGCTTTGTCCCATTGCGCGGCTGCGTCTGTCATGTGATCGGTCTTTTCAAATTTCATTCAAGCCAGCATTGTGCCTTTGCACTTCTTGGCACCACAACGACAGGCGTATTTGGCTTTGAGTTCGTCAGTCATAGGCTCGTCGCTCACCAGCCCATAGTTAAAAGTTAGCTCTTCCCCGCGCCACACTTGGCGACGGGTTTTGATGAAGACGCGGCCTTTCACGTCAACCGGCTCGCAGTTGGGGCTGCACGAATGGTTGATCCATCGCGAATCATTGCCGCCGTAAAGGCCGTCAATCACACGCGTGTCGTCAATGTGAAAGTAAAACGTGTGCTCGGGGTTGCTCGGGTCATGCGGGTGGCGGCGCAGCGCTTCGTCCATCGAGATGATTTCCCCCACGTATTCGATGACGGTTTCACCCGCAGCCATGTGGCACAAGGCGAATACGCCTTTGCCGTGGACGCGCGACGAAAGGACTTCGATGCGAGGCGCGTTATTCAACGGTCACAGATTTCGCAAGGTTACGCGGCTTGTCCACATCCGTCCCACGCGCACACGCGGTGTGATAGCTGAGTAGCTGCAAAGGTACGACGTGCAAAATAGGCGATAGCACGCCATAGTGCTCAGGCATGCGAATGACGTTCACGCCTTCGCTGCTTTCAATCTTGGTGTCGCCATCGGCCAGCACATACAACACGCCGCCACGGGCACGCACTTCTTGCATGTTGCTCTTGAGCTTTTCTAGCAAGGCGTCGTTAGGCGCCACCGTCACCACGGGCATGGCGCTGGTCACCAAGGCCAAGGGGCCGTGTTTCAACTCACCGGCGGCATAGGCCTCGGCGTGGATGTAAGTGATTTCTTTGAGCTTCAAGGCGCCTTCCAGCGCGATGGGGTAATGCGTGCCACGGCCCAAAAACAACGCGTTTTCTTTACTGGCAAAGTCTTGCGACCACGCGATCAGCTGCGGCTCTAGCGCCAGCACGGCTTGCAAAGCGGCGGGCAAGTGGCGCATTTCTTTGATATGTGCCGCTTCTTGTTCGTCGCTCAAACGGCCTTTGGTTTGGGCCAAGGCTAAGGTGAGCAAGAACAAACCGGCCAGCTGCGTGGTGAAGGCTTTGGTGGATGCCACGCCTATCTCTGCGCCTGCACGCGTGACGTAGGCCAGCTTGCACTCGCGCACCATGGCGCTGGTGGACACGTTGCAAATGGTGAGCGTTTTGTCCATACCCAAGCTTTGCGCGTGGCGCAATGCGGCCAAAGTATCTGCTGTCTCGCCCGATTGGGTGATGGTGACCACCAAGCTGTTGGGGTTGGGCACCGATTCGCGGTAGCGGTACTCGCTGGCAATCTCGACTTGGCAAGGAATCTTGGCAATCGCTTCAATCCAATACTTGGCCACGCAACCGCTGTAGTAGCTGGTGCCGCACGCGAGGATGAGCACGTTGT
>JACCDT010707551.1_pt1 | contig 17779 bp, 14 predicted proteins | sample 7446291 | NCBI WGS metagenome assembly JACCDT01 (sample SAMN15323446, study PRJNA562643) | freshwater metagenome | isolation source: river surface water | place: USA:Blue River Watershed | collected 2017-08-17 | reverse complement strand
TCCGGCCAGCGGCTGGCCATGCCGCTGCTGATCTATGGCGGCGATCCCGCCACCCGCGGCCGCGGCATGACCGCGCTGGAAAGCTGGGCGCGGGTAGCGGACAATGTCAGCGGCGGGGTGGCGGAGAACTGCGGGCACTGGATCCCCGAGGAGCGACCCGATTTTGTCGCGGGCGAGGTGCTGCGGTTCCTTGCCGGACTGACAGGCTGAGTGCGGCCAAGGCTGATCGGTAAAACCCCATAACTTTCGCCAATTGAGCGATAATGCCGATTACTGTGTGCCGGAAATCCAGTTGGGCACGGCGGCTATGCCAACTTAGCGGATCCTCCATGCTGGCCCGTGCCAGCGAAACAGGAGGAGAGATACCCCATGCAGATGCGCAAGATCGCGTTGGCCGTGCTGATGGCCGCCGCTTCGCCGCTGGCGCTGGCCGGCACCGCCCAGGCCGAAACCGCCACCCCGGCTACCGATGCCGCCAAGGAATGGTACCCCAAGACGCTCGACCTGGCTTCGCTGCGCCAGAACGAGGCCCAGTCGAACCCCTATGGCGCCGACTTCAACTATGCCGCCGAGTTCGCGAAGCTCGACCTTGATGCGGTCAAGGCCGACATCCGCAAGGTGCTGACCACCTCGCAGCCGTGGTGGCCGGCCGACTACGGTCACTATGGCCCGTTCTTCATCCGCATGGCCTGGCACAGCGCCGGTACCTATCGCTCGGGCGACGGCCGCGGTGGTTCCGATGGCGGTGAGCTGCGCTTTGAGCCGCTCAACTCCTGGCCGGATAACGTCAACCTCGACAAGGCCCGCCGCCTCGTCTGGCCGATCAAGCAGAAGTATGGCCGCGCGCTGTCGTGGGGCGATCTGATGATCCTGTCCGGCACTGTCGCGATGGAAGACATGGGCTTCAAGACGCTGGGCTTTGCCGGTGGTCGCATCGATGCCTGGCAGCCGGACCTGGTGTTCTGGGGCCCGGAAAAGAAGCTGCTGGCCGATGAACGCCGCGATGCCAAGGGCAACCTCAAGGGCCCGCTCGCTGCAACCCAGATGGGCCTGATCTACGTCAACCCGGAAGGCCCGAACGGCGTTCCCGATCCGTTGGCCGCTGCCGCTGATATCCGCCGGGCCTTTGGCGGCATGGCGATGAATGACGAAGAAACCGCCGCGCTGATCGCGGGCGGCCACACCTTCGGCAAGGCCCACGGTGCCCGCAAGCCGGAAGAGTGCGTGGGCAACGATCCGGGCACGGCCAGCATTGAGCAGCAGGGCAAGGGCTGGGCCAACAAGTGCGGCAAGGGCCACTCGGAAGACACGATCACCAGCGGCCTGGAAGGCGCCTGGACCGCCAACCCGATTGCCTGGACCACCCAGTACCTCGACAACCTCTATGGCTTCGAATGGGTCAAGACCAAGAGCCCGGCCGGTGCCACCCAGTGGGTGCCGAAGGACGGTGCCGCTGCCAACATGGTGCCCGATGCGCATCGGGCCGGTGTGCGCCACGCTCCGATCATGTTCACCACCGACCTTGCGCTCAAGGAGGATCCGGCGTTCCGCAAGATCACCCAGCGCTGGCACAAGAAGCCTCAGGAATTCGCGGACGCCTTCGCCCGCGCATGGTTCAAGCTGACGCACCGCGATATGGGTCCGCAGGCGCGCTATCTGGGCAAGGACGCCCCAAAGGTGACCTTCGCCTGGCAGGAACCGCTGCCCAAGGCCGACTATCCGCAAGTGGATGCAGCGGACGTTGCCACGCTTAAGGGGCGGATTGCCACTTCGGGCCTGAGCACGGCCGAACTGGTGCGCACGGCCTGGGCTTCGGCCTCCACCTTCCGCGCCACCGACATGCGCGGCGGGGCCAACGGCGCCCGCATCCGCTTCGAGCCGATGAAGACCTGGGCGGTCAACGATCCGGCCGAGCTGAACAAGGTGCTGGCTTCGCTTGAAACGATCCGGGCCGAGTTCAACAAGGGCGGGGCGAAGAAGGTTTCGCTGGCCGACCTGATCGTGCTGGGCGGGACTGTTGGCATCGAACAGGCGGCCAAGGCGGCCGGCCATGATGTGACCGTGCCGTTCTCCCCGGGCCGGGTCGATGCCCTGCCGACCCAGGCTGATGCCAAGGCGCTTAACGACCTGCGGCCGACCGCCGATGGCTTCCGCAACTATTATGGCGCGGATGCCCACTTTGGCCCGACCGAGGCGCTGATCGACAAGGCCGACATGCTGAACCTGACCGTGCCGGAAATGACCGTGCTGGTTGGCGGGATGCGCGCGCTGGGTGCCAATGCCGGTGGTTCGACCGCGGGGGTCTTTACCAGCCGTCCGGGCAGCCTGACCAATGACTTCTTCGTCAACCTGCTGTCGATGGACACGGTTTGGAACAAGTCGGCGGCGACGCCGGGCCTTTATGAAGGCAAGGACCGTGCGACCGGCGCGGCCAAGTGGACCGCCACCCCGGTGGATCTGGTCTTCGGTTCGAACTCCGAACTGCGGGCCGTGGCCGAAGTCTACGCCTCGAACGACGCCAAGGAGAAGTTCGTGGCCGACTTTATCAAGGCCTGGACCAAGGTGATGAACGCGGACCGCTTCTGATCCGCGGATAACGGCAAAGGGGGCGATGGCTGGCAATGCCGGTCATCGCCCCTTGCGCGTCTAGATTGGAGAATAGCGTGCGCGAACTTGCCCTTATCCCGCTGCTGACCATGCTGGCCGCTGTCCCGGTGCAGGGGCAGTCCCGCCCGCCGGTCTTCGCGCAGTGCGCATCGTGCCATTCGACCGAGCCGGGCAAGACCGTGTTTGGCCCCAGCCTGCACGGCGTGGGCGGGCGCAAGGCTGGCAGCCTGCCGGGCTATGACTATAGCCCAGCGCTCAAGAAGGCGAAGATCACCTGGAATGCCGCCTCGCTTGATCGCTGGCTGGCTTCGCCGCAGAAGACCGTGCCCGGAACCCGGATGCCCTTCGGCGGGATCCAGGACCCGGCTGCGCGCCGGGCCCTGGTTACTTATCTGCTGACGCTCAAGTAATCGCTTACCCGGCGCGGGCGGCGATCCATTCATCAACGCGGCGCTCAACGATCGAGAGCGGCTGCGAGCCGGAAGCGATCAGCAGGTCGTGGAAGGCCTTTACATCGAACTTCGCGCCCAGCTTCTGTTCGGCCCGCGCGCGCAGTTCCATGATCTTGAGCATGCCGATCTTGTAACCCGTCGCCTGGCCCGGCAGCGTCAGATAGCGGCGGATTTCGGAACGCGAGCGCTCGATCGGCTGGCGGCCGGTGGTGTTCATGTAAGTCACCGCCTGATCCTCGGTCCAGCCCTTGGCGTGTAGGCCGGTATCGACCACGAGTCGAGCCGCGCGGAACAGTTCGGCGTCAAGCCGCATGAAATCGGCCGCGATATCCGGGAAGGCGCCCATTTCCTTGCAGACCGCCTCGGCATAGAGGCCCCAGCCTTCGCCAAAAGCGACGTAGCCGGTGGCCGAGCGGAACTTGGGCCCGCCTTGCTGGCGCACCTGGATATCGCCCTGGGTGTTATGGCCGGGCACAGCTTCGTGGCACATCAGGGTGTAGAGCGCCGCCGGATCTGGGCGGGTGCCGACAAGGTGGACATAGGTTCGGGCCGGGCGCTTGCCATCGGGGCTGGGCTGGCTGGCATGGGCCGCACCGCCGGGGACTTCGGAAAAGGCCGGCTCGCGCACTACCTCGATCCCATAGGCCGGGAGCATGCCGAAATAGCCCGGCAGCAACTTGCGGGTATTGGCCACGAATTCATTCGCAGTCTTGAGGTATTCGGCGCGGGTTTCATCCGTAAAGGGCTGCGGTGGGTAAAGCCGCTTGCGTTCCTGGTAGAAGGCTTCGCGGTCCTTGAACCCGGCCTGGCGGGCAAGCGCGTCCTGCTCTGCTTCAATCCGGGCAACCTCCTTGAGACCGATCTGATGGATCTGGTCCGCGGTCAGGTCGGTGGTGGTGACCAGCTTCAGTTCGTTGGCATAGTAGTCCAGCCCGCCTGGCAGGGTTACCGCGCCGACCTTGCCGCTGGGGGCCGTGGCGAGGTTGCCCTTGGCCCAGTCGATCACGCGGCCATAGGCTGGCTTCAGGGCAAGGATCGCGTCCTTCGCCTGACCAAGCAGCAGGTCGGCATCGGCCTGGCCAAGCTTGCCGGCGCTGACCAGCGCAGCGGTCTTGGCCTTCACGTCAGCCCACAGCGCAGCATCCGGGCCGGGGCCGAACGGTGCGCCGCTGGTCAGCTTTTCGCTGGTGGCTATGATCGTTTCGATCTGGAACTTGGGCGCGCGGATCCCGGCCTGTTCACTGGCCTTGGTGCGGGCGAGCGCAAGATCAAGCACCGCCGGCATGCCGCGCAGCCGGGCAATGTAGTTGTTCAGGTCCGTCGCATCGGTAACCGAATGCGTGTTGATCAGGAAGTCCGGCAGCTGGCTGTGCGCCGAATAGAGCCGCGAATAGAACGGGGGCCGGTAGACACGGTTCTTGTTGCTCAGCGCGGCCCGGTCGGCTTCCAGCGCCCAGATGTCAAAGTTGACCTGGCCTTCGGGGGAGAGCCTGGCGCGATCGAACTGTGCCTTCATCCGTGCCACGCTGGCCTGGCGCCAGGCCACCTGGGCATCGGCGGCAGCATCGCTGATGTCGCTCCACTTGTCGCCGCCGTCCTTGATGCCAAGGCGGGTGGCGAGCTGCGGCTGAGTCTTCACATAGGCGGCGAATTCGGCGTCGAGGAACTGGGTCAGCCGGGCATCCTCGCTGGCCTGGGTGCTCGCCGCCGCGGGGGCGGCCGGCGCGGTCTGGGCGGACAAGGCCGTCGAGGCAAACAGGGCGAGCGTTGCGGCGGCAAGGCCGGCATAGATTGGGCGGGTCGAAAGCTTGGTCATGTCGATTCAGTCCCTCTTGTGGCGCGCTTGATGGAGCGCTGCTCCATTCCGCTGAAGCCGGTTTAACCGCTACAGGCCATTGGCGATCCTGCCAATCGCCCTTCCGCTTCGACCAATGGCGCACTAAGCCGGACCGCGATGACGCTGATTGCCTTCAACAAGCCGATGAACGTGCTGTCGCAGTTCACCGATGCCGGTACAGCTGGAAGCCCGCGGGCTACCCTGTCGGACTATATCGACCTGCCGGCTGTCTATCCCGCCGGGCGGCTCGATCGCGATAGCGAGGGGCTCTTGCTGCTGACCGACGACGGCCGGCTGCAGGCGCGGATTGCCGATCCGAAGTTCAAATTGCCCAAAACGTACCTTGTCCAGGTAGAGGGTGAGATCAGTGACGAGGCGCTGGCTGCGTTGCGCGGGGGGGTGATGCTCAACGACGGGATGACCCGTCCGGCCCAGGCCGAGCGGATCGATCCGCCGCAGCTGTGGCCGCGCGATCCGCCGGTGCGGTTTCGCAAGACCGTGCCCGATGGCTGGCTGCGCCTGACGATCAGCGAAGGCCGCAATCGCCAGGTCCGGCGCATGACGGCTGCGGTTGGCCATCCCACCTTGCGGCTGGTGCGCTGGGCGATTGGCGATTGGTCGCTCGATGGGATTGCGCCGGGGGAATGGCGGCAGATTTAGACCGTCATCATCCTGCAACACGGCCATGAGACCTTTTGGACCATGGACCAGACAGAAACCCGCTTCGACTGGATCAGCTGGCTCGCCAGCATCCCCGGCATCCCCGCCGACTGGGGCAACCAGGTGGTAGAGTGCCCCGCCGACGATGACCCCTTGCCGTTGGCCGCCTAGCGCGCAGTAAAGCGCAGCGGCAGGGTCTTCAGCCCGCCGACAAAGGTGCTCTTGGCGCGGCGCGGTTCGCCGGCCAGTTCGACGCTTTCGATCCGGTCAAGCAGCGCTTCGAACAGCAGCTTCATTTCCAGCCGCGCCAGGTGCAGGCCCAGGCATTGGTGCGCGCCCGCCCCGAAGGCGAGGTGGCGGGTCTGGTCACGGGTCACGTCGAATTTGCGCGGATTGTCGAACTGGGCGGGATCGTGGTTGGCGGCGACATAGTTGATCATGATCCAGTCGCCCTTGGCGATCTTCACGCCCGAAAGCTCGACGTCCGCATTGGCCATGCGCATGAAGTGCTGCACCGGCGTGGTCCAGCGGATCGCTTCCTCAACGATATTGGCCAGCAGGCTGCGGTCCGCCTTTACCTTGGCGAACTGTTCCGGGTCCTTGGCCAGGGCCAGCATCGCCCCGGCTGTACTGGCGCTGGTGGTATCGTGGCCGGCGCTGGCGGTGATGATGTAATAGCCGGCGCGGTCACGGGCCGAGATCGGCTCACCATCCACTTCGGCATTGGCCAGGATGGTTGCCACATCATCGGTGGGGTTGGCGCGGCGCTGGGCGGCCAGGCCTTCGAAATAGGTTTCGAATTCGGCCACGGCCCCGAACACGATCTGGCTGATCATTTCAGGCGTCATGTCGGCCATGCCGCTTTTGGAAAGATCCTCGTCCTGCCCACCGAACATCTGCTGGGTCAGGAACAGCATCTTCGGCTCGTCTTCCTCGGGCACGCCCAGGATCTGCATCACGACATGGAGTGGATAGGGCGCGGCGACATGGGTAACGAAGTCTGCGCTGCCGGTTTCCCCGCCGGCGGCGATGAACCGATCGACCGTGGCCGCTGCCAGCTCGCGCACCCGGCCTTCCAGGCTGCGCAGGTTCTTGGGCATGAACCAGTCCTGCGTCAGGCGGCGCAGCTTGGGGTGCTTGGGCGCGTCCATGGCAACCAGCGATGCGACAAGGTTGGGGCTCTCGTCGCCCTGCTGCGCGGTGACCTGGCGGGCCAGCGCCTCACCCCCGCGATTGGTGAAGACAACCGAACGCGGGGCATTGAGGAAGGTCGCATTGTCCTTTGAAATGCGCATGACATCGTCATACTTGGTAACCAGCCAGAACGGCTCGTGATCATTCGTCGGGCTTTCGATCCGGACGACCGGGGTTTCGGCCCGCAGCCGGTCAAACAGGTCCAGCGCCGCGTTCCAATCGGCATAGGACTTGGGATCGATCACCGCCAGGGCATCGGCGGGGCTGGCAACGGGTCCGGTCATCGGTCTTACCCCTTGGCTTGCGCGGCTTCATAGGCCGCCTTGTATTCATCACGCAGCAGCCGCTTGTAGAGCTTGCCGGTCAGTTCGCGCGGAAGCTGTTCGCGGAAATCGATCTGGCGCGGCATCTTTACGCGGCTGAGCTGGCCAGAAAGGTAGGTGCGGATTTCGTCCGCCAGCGCCTCGCCGGCTTCGGCCATGTTGAGCGGCTGGATCACCGCGACCACCTTTTCGCCCATTTCCGGATCGGGCGCGCCGATCACGGCGGCGTCGGCCACCTTGGGGTGGGTGACCAGCAGGTTCTCGATCTCCTGCGGGTAGATGTTGACCCCGCCCGAGATGATCATGAAGCTCTTGCGGTCGGTCAGGAACAGATAGCCGTCCTCGTCCTGGTAACCGACATCGCCAAGGCTCGACCAGCCGTGCTTGTTGCGCGCATCGCGGGTCTTGTCGGGATCGTTGTGGTATTCGAACGGAACCATGCCTTCGGTCGGTTCGAAGAAGATCTGGCCTTCGGTGCCGCGCGGCACCTCGTCGCCGTTCTCGTCGCAAACGCGGATGATTCCGGTCAGGGCCTTGCCGACCGTACCCGGCTTTTGCAGCCATTCCGGGCTGGTGACGAAGGTGAAGCCATTGCCCTCGGTTCCGGCGTAATATTCATAGATCACCGGCCCCCACCATTTGATCATCGCCTGCTTCACCGGCACCGGGCAGGGTGCCGCGGCGTGGATCGCGCATTTGAGGGTGGAGGTGTCGTACTTCTTGCGGACATCTTCAGGCAGTTTGAGCATGCGGACGAAGTGCGTCGGCACGAACTGGCTGTCGGTCACTTTGTACTTCTCGATCGCGGCCAGCGCGGCTTCGGGATCGAACTTTTCCATCACCACCACGGTGCCGCCCAGCTTCTGGATCGTCATCGACCAGCGCAGCGGCGCGGCGTGGTACAGCGGGGCGGGGGACAGGTAGACCGAATCCGGCTTGATCCCGAAGGCCATCATGGTCAGCCCGACCAATGCGTTGGCCTGATCAATCGCCGGGTCTTCGGGCAAGGGGATCTTCACCCCCTTGGGCCGGCCGGTCGTGCCCGAGGAATAGAGCATGTCGACCCCGGCGCGCTCATCGGCGATCGGGGTTTCGGGCATGCCGGCCAAGGCATCTTCCGCCGAAAGCGCACCTGGCGTGTCAAAGCGCAACTGCTCAACTTGCGGTGCCAGCTTCGCAACGTCATCGAGCGTGGGGGCCAGATAGGCCGAGCCAAACAGGATCTTCGCACCGCTATCCTCAAGGATATAGGCAATTTCTGGCGGGGTGAGGCGGCTGGATATACCGACATAATGGACGCCCGAACGCTGGAAGCCCCAGGTCAGGCAGAAGAACCAGGGGTGGTTCTCCATGCATAGGGCAACCGTATCGCCGACCTTGATCCCGCGGGCGCGAAGCAGGTGCGCCACCTGGTTGGAACGGCGGTCAAGCTCGGCAAAGCTGATCGTCTGGCCGCTGCCGGCCATGATGATCGCGGGCTTGTCGGGGTTGCTCTTGGCATGGATCGACGGATGCATCGGGAATCACTCTCCAGTGGTGGCAGTTACCATCCGGGAGTAACTTTAACCGGTCGATTAAACCCGGCAAGCGCAAAAGAATGGCGGGCGGCCCTTACGCAAAGAAAAAGGGCGGCGGTTGCCCGTCGCCCTGCTTTCTTGCGCAATGCTGTGATGGCTTACTTGCTGCCGCCCTTGGCGGAAGAGCCTGCGTCGTCCTTGGCGGCGAGCGAGCCGCCCCAAGCATCGCCCTGCATGTAGGGAACCGGGTTTACAGCGGTGCCGGCGATGCGGACTTCATAATGCAGGTGCGGGCCAGTCGAACGGCCGGTCGAGCCAACATAGCCGATCAAGTCACCCTTGCGGACAGCCTGGCCTTCGGCAACGTTCAGGCGCGAAAGGTGGCCATAGCGGGTTTCCAGCGCGGCACCGTGATCGAGCGAAATGTAAAGACCGTAGCTTGAGTACCAGTCAGCCCGGGTTACCACACCATCGGCGGTGGCATAGATCGGTGTCCCGATCGGGCTTGAGAGGTCGATGCCCTTGTGCTGGCGGCGACCACCGAGAACCGGATGGGTGCGCATGCCAAAGCTGCTGGTCAGGCCGGCGCCTTCAAGCGGCATGCGCGACGGGATCGATACGGTGCGGCGGCGCGCCGGCACCGAAGTGCTCGAAGTGCTGCTCCAGCTTGCGAAGAGGCGGCGGAATTCTTCGTCGCCGTGCACGCCAGACTTTGCAGCCTGAGCTTCACGCAGGGGGGCAGCGATATCGGCTGCCGTGGCGCTGGCATTGGCCAGGGCCGGCGTGGCAAGCCCAAGGGCGGCGAGGGCAGCGAGACCGCCGACCATGCTGCGAACCTTGGCAATAAATGCGAAACCGACCACTAAAAAACCTTAAAGTTAGGCAGGCCAACCGTTGCCGATCGGTCCACCCGGACCCCTGTATGCTTTGCCTGCCACGAAGGCCTGCAACTGGAATTTTGAGATGGTCGGACCCCCCGCCGTCTCGTTGGGCGTGGTTAAAGAGGCGTCATTCCGATGTCGCAACCCCTTCGTAGAAAGAGCGCGATAAACCGGCAGTGAGACGCGCTGAGTCGTTGAATGGCGGCTTAATCGCCCCTCTAAAATGAGTCGTCACCAACGATTTCCATAGGATTTGCGGAGATTCTCCGCGTGATTCGGCCAAAGCGATAAAATGAGTTGTCCCGAATCGAACATGGGCGATTTCATCGTCAAGGATTCGTTGCAGGACCCGCGCGCCGGTTTCGTCCCCCAGGCTGCGGATGCGTTCGAGGGTGTGGGGTGTCACATCCAGCCCGCGTGCTTCGAGCACCATCGGCACCACGGCCAGCCGCGCCGCGACATCGTGCCGCGTTTCAAAGGCGGCATCCCACAGCCCATCGTGGGCCGGGAGGGCGCCATAATGCGATCCCAGGCTGCGCAGCCGGCGTGCAAGCAGCGCGAAATGCATCGCTTCGTCTGCTGCGACCGAGAGAAAGTCGGAAACGAAGCCCGCCCCCATCTCCGCCCCGAACCGTCCGGCCATGTCGAGCGCGAGGTCGATGGCGACGAATTCAATATGGGCGAGCGAATGCCACAGCGCGATCCGACCGCGTTCGGAGCCCGCCTTGTTGCGCTTGGGCATGCGGTTGGGTGGCAGCAGTTCGGGCTGTGCCGGCCGGGCCGGGCGATCCGGCATGGCGCAGTCGAAGACGAATTCCAGTTTATCGGCCGCCCAGTCACGCGCGACCGCGCGGGCGGCAAAGGCCTTGTCGGTCGGGTCTGCGGTTAGCAGCGCGGCGCGGATGGCCGCGGCAACGGTGGTCACAACGCCTTGGCCGCTTCCAGCACTTCGGCGGCGTGACCCTTGACCTTCACCGGGCTCCACACCTGGGCAACCTTGCCGTCCGTGCCGACCAGCACGGTTGAACGGACCATGCCCATGTAGGAGCGGCCATACATCGATTTCTCGGTCCAGAAGCCCAGCGCATCGGACAGGCCGCCTTCTTCGGGGTCGCTCGCCAAGGGCGCGGTTAAACCGTGCTTGGCGATGAACTTTGCGTGCTTCTGGGGCGGATCCTTGCTGATCCCCAGCAGCGCTGTGCCGGCCTTGGCGAAATCAGCCGACAGGGCCGAGAAATCAAGGTTCTCGGTGGTGCAGCCGGGGGTGTCATCCTTGGGATAGAAGAACAGCACCAACTTCTGTCCGGCATAGTCGGCCGGGCGCACGGCGGCGCCATCGGGTCGGGTCAGGGCCACGTCGGGCAGGCTGTCACCGGGGGCAATGGCCATTATTCGATCTCCAGTTCTTCACCGAAGGTCGCGGTCCAGGCCGCGGCCAGGATCCGGCGCGATTCGGTAAGCTTGTCAGTCAGGGCGCGCCAATCGCCAGATTCGCAAGCGCTGGCAAGTACGGCCTTTGCGCCGGGGTCGGGTTCGGTCCCTTCAGGCGCAAGCAGGCGCGAGGCAATCAGGAAGCGGGCAAGGGTGCGATGCGCCGGCAGAATCGCCTGATCCAGCTTGCCCGCCGCAACCAGCGCTGCCAGCGCGACCGGGATCGACGGCTCCAGCGCCACGTGATCGCGCAGTTGCAGGTAATGGACAATGAACTCCGCGTCGACCAGCCCGCCGCGTGCCAGCTTGACGTCGAGGGGCCCCTTGGCCGGCTTGTGCTGCGCCATCGTGGCGCGCATTTCCAGCACATCGGAACGCAGCTTTGTCGGATCGCGCTTCATCGCCAGCACGCCGCGGATGATGCCGGCCAACTGGTCGCGGGCCGCATCCGATCCATACAGCGGCCGCGCGCGGGCAAGGGCCATATGCTCCCAGGTCCAGGCGCTCTCACGCTGGTAGCGTTCGAAGGAATCGAGGCTGACCGCCATCGGTCCCTGCGCGCCAGAGGGGCGCAAACGGGTATCAACTTCGTACAGCGCGCCCTCAGCCGTGGGGACAGAGAGCGCCGCAATCACCCGCTGGGCCAGCCGGTTGAAATAGAGCGTCGCGCCCAGCGGGCGGTCGCCCTCGCTTTCCGCAGCGTGGTCGCCAGTAAACAGGAAGACAACATCCAGGTCCGAGGCATGGGTCAGCGCTCCGCCGCCCAGCCGGCCATAGCCAACGATCAGCAGCTCACCGCCCGGCACCCTACCATGCACGCGCTCAAATTCGGCCGTGGCGGCGCGGGCCAGAACCTGGATCGCGGCCTGGGCCACCCGGCTGAGCGCCTGGCCAATCTCCATCGGATCGCGCGTGCCTTCAATCAGCTGGACGCCCAGCGCGAAGCGGATTTCGCCCACCTTGCGGCGAACCCGGCCGAGCAGGGCTTCGTAATCGTCACCGGCCTCGCCGCGGGCCATGACCTCGGCCAGATCGTCAACCGCACCCGGCAGGTCAAAGGCGCTGGCGTCGATCAGCGGATCGAGCAGGTCTGCCCGCCGCGCCAGGGCATCGGCCAGCGGCGGGGCGAGGCACAGCACCCGGGCGACCAGATCGGCCAAGCCGGGGCGTGCCTCAAGCAAGCGGAACAGGTTGACCGCGCTCGGCAGATTGGAAAGCAATTGCTCCCACCGCAGCAGGGCATGGAGCGGCTCGGGCGCAGCGGCAAAGGCGGCCAGCAGGCGCGGCTGGACCGCATCAAAGGCGGCGCGGGCGGCCTCGCTGCGCAGCACCCGCAGCTTGCCGCTGCGCCAGCCCTCGATCCGGTCGGCCAAGGCATCCGGCTCCGGAAAACCAAGCCGCGCGATCTCTGCTGCCAAGGCTGCGCCGCTGCGCGGGGCGGAAACGGCAACGCTGGTCTGCTCCCCCGCGTGTTCGGCCACCAGCCGGTCGTACCGCTGGCCGACGGCTTCGGTGATTTCGGCCAGCTCCGCCACCAGCGCGGCGCCATCGGCCAGGCCATCCAGCTGCGCGACATTATCGAGCGCGGCGGGATCGATCGGCAGGCTGTGGGTCTGGTGGTCAGCCACCATCTGCAGCCGGTGTTCGATCACACGCAGCCGGTCATAGCTTTCGCCCAGCAGCGCGGCATCGCCGCCATCGATGATCCCGGCTGCGGCCAGGGCATCGAGGCTGGCGCGGGTCCCGCGCAGGCGCAGTGCCGGATTGCGACCGCCGTGGATCAGCTGGTGGATCTGGGCGAAGAATTCGACCTCGCGGATGCCGCCACGGCCCTTTTTCAGGTCAAAGCCCGGACCGGGTGCGGTCGGCCCGTGGTGATTGGCCCGAATTCGCCCGGTCAGCCGCCCAACTTCGGCAATTGCCCCGAAGTCGAGGCTCTTGCGCCAGACAAAGGAGCGGATTGCGGTAAGGAAAGCCTCACCCGCCGCAATATCTCCGGCACAAGCCCGCGCACGGATAAAGGCGGCGCGTTCCCAGGCCAGGGCTGAGCTTTCATAGTGTGTCAGCGCCGCGCCGATCGGGATTGCCAGCGGGCTGACCTCGCTCGCCGGACGCAGCCGCAGATCGACGCGGAAGACATAACCTTCATCATCGACATGGCTCATCAGCTCCATCAGGCTGCGTGCCACGCGCTGCGCCGCTTCACCCGGCTCATCCCGGTCACGCCGGGGAAGCAGGGCGGGATCGTAAAGCAGGATCGGATCGATGTCGGAGCTGTAGTTCAGCTCCTGCGCGCCGTGCTTGCCCAATGCGAGGGCCAGGAACCCGGCGGGTTCGGCATCGGGTACGCGGCGGCGGATAGCCTCGGCAATTGCGGCATCAAGGGCGCGGTCGGCAAAGGCGGAGAGCTCCCCTGTTACCCGCAGCAGCGGGAAGGCACCCGCCAGGTCACCCACGGCCAGTGCCACGGCCAGCGCCAACTTTTCGCGCCGCAAGGCGGAACCGACCGAGGGCGCGCCTTCACCCGCGCGCTTGGCCCAATCGAGCGCGGCTTCGCCGTCTCCGGCTGCGAGCAGCGCTTCCAGTTCAGGCAAGCGCGCCAGCCCCCGCTCCAGATAGGGAGCGTGGCCACGGGCGCGGGCCAGGGCATAGGTCCAGTCGGCTTTCATCCTGCCTGTGCTTGCGAAGGGGGCGCGGCTCTGTCAATCGGCGGACCAAACTGTCGCTCCGAAAGGTTAGTGCAAAGATGAAACTCCGCGCCCTGCTGCTTGCCTCACTGATGATCCCCGCCGCTGCCCAGGCAAAGGCCCCGCCGGTCCCCGTGGTTCAGCCGGTGGCGCTGAACCAGCCGGCGCTGACCGACATGGTGAAGACCCTGTCTTCCGACGAATTCGAGGGCCGCGCGCCCGGCACCGCGGGTGAGCAGAAGACGGTTGCCTACCTGATCGACCGGTTCAAGGCTGCCGGCCTGCAGCCCGGCAACAAGGGTTCGTGGACGCAGGACGTGCCGATCGTTGAGATCACTGCGAACAACGTGGCGGGCCTGGCGATCACCGGTGGCACCCAGACCATGCTGTTCGCGCCGGGCAAGGATTTCGTTGCCGGATCCTATCGCGCGGTCGATCGTACCGCGATTGCCGATGCGGAGCTGGTCTTTGTCGGCTTCGGGATCAATGCCCCTGAACTCGGCTGGAATGACTATGCCGGGATCGACATGAAGGGGAAGGTCGCGGTGATCCTGGTCAACGATGCGGACTTTGAAACCGCGACCGAGGAAGGCCCGTTCAAGGGACGGCGGATGACCTATTACGGCCGCTGGACCTACAAGTTTGAGGAAGCCGCCCGGCAGGGTGCGCGCGGCGCGTTGATCATCCATGACACGTTCCCGGCGGCCTATGGCTGGAACGTGGTCGAAAGCTCGTGGACCGGGGCGCAGTACTTTGTCCAGAAGGCCAACAAGGGCATGGACCAGACCGAAGCCAATGGCTGGATCCAGAAGCCGGTGGCCGAAGCGATCCTCTCCGCCGCGGGGCAGGACTTGGCCCGGCTGACCGCCGCGGCCAAGCAGCGCGGGTTCAAGGCCGTGCCACTGGGGCTGAAGGCCAGCCTGAACTTTGACAACCAGCTGCGCACCGCCATGTCGAAGAACGTGATCGGGATCCTGCCGGGCAAGAAGCGGCCGGATGAATATGTTCTCTATACCGGCCATTGGGACCATCTTGGTCGCTGCAAGGCCAACGAAAAGGGCGATGACATCTGCAACGGGGCGGTCGACAATGCCACCGGCACGGCCATGCTTGCGGCGCTGGCCGAAGCGAACGTCAAGGCCGGACCGGCCGATCGCAGCCAGGTCTTCCTGGCGGTGACGCTGGAGGAATCGGGCCTGCTCGGCAGCGAATACTATGCCGCAAATCCGATCTATCCGCTGGCCAGGACCGTGGGCGGGGTGAACATGGATGCGCTATCGCCCGGTTCTGCCTCGCGCGATTTCGAAGTGGTCGGCGGCGACAAGAGCGAGCTGACCCGCTACGTCAAGGCCGTGACCAGGGCGATGGGCCTGACCCAATCGGCCGAAAGCGATATCGAGCGTGGCTATTACTATCGCTCGGACCACTTCAGCATGGCCAAGCGCGGCGTGCCGATGTTCAACCTTGGCCGCGGAAGCGACTGGGTGAAGGGCGGCAAGGCCGCTGGCGAGGCCGCCGCTGAGCGCTACAACAAGGAAGCCTATCACGGGCCGGCCGACGAATTCGATCCCAATTGGGACTGGTCGGGCATGCTGCAGGATGGCGAGCTGTTCTATCGCCTCGGCCGCAGCCTGGCGATGACCAGTGACTGGCCGAACTGGCACCTGACCGACGAATTCCGCAGCATCCGCGACAAGAGCCTGAAGGGCGGCAAGTAATGGAAAATCCGAATGTGTGGATGCCGCCCGAATGGCATCCGCAGGACTGGATCTGGATCGGCTTCCCGCATGATCCGGTTGAATGGCCGGGCTTTCTGGAGCGCGCGCAGGAGCAGATCGCCGCTTTCGCCAATGCCGTGGCCGAAAGCGGGCAGGAAGTGCGCCTGATCGTGCGGAATGAGGCCAACCGGGCCCGCGCCAGCGCCCTGTGCAGCGCGGCGGTGAAGCTGGAAGTGCGGCGCTATGGCGATGTCTGGCTACGCGATACCGGGCCGCTGGTTGTGCAGCGCCAGGGCCAGCCGCTGGGCCAGCGCTTCGGTTTCAACGGCTGGGGCGGCAAGTACCTGATGGATGGCGATCAGGAGATCGGCGCCGAACTGGCGTCAAGCGCCGGGCTGCCGGTGGCTGCGGCTGACTGGATCCTGGAGGGCGGGGCGTTGGATTGCGATGGCACCGGCCTCGTCGCCACGACCGAGCAGTGCCTGCTGAACCCGAACCGCAACCCCCAGCTGTCGCGCGCCGACCTTGAGGCGCGGCTGGCCCGCGATCTGGGCTTCGACAAAGTGCTGTGGCTGGGCGATGGCCTGATCAACGATCATACCGATGGCCATGTCGATAACCTGGCGCGGTTCGTTGCGCCCGGGGTGCTGGCACTGCCGCGCGCGACCGGCGCGGATGATCCGAATGCCGAGATTTACGCCGATGCGAAGCGCCGCGCCGAGGCGGCCGGGCTGAAAGTGGCCGAAGTTCCTTCGCCGGGCCGGGTGGAAAGCGATGGCGGGCGGATCGAGCCGGCCAGCTACATGAACTTTGCCGTGACCAGCCATGTCGTCGTTGTGCCGATCTATGGCACGAAGCACGACGATGAAGGGGTGGCGGCAATCCAGGCGCTGTTCCCGGATCGTGCGGTGGTGGGCGTGCTGGCCGATGCGGTGCTGGCCGGTGGTGGTTCGTTCCACTGCGCCAGCCAGCAGATGCCGCAGTTCTGACTTAGGCTGTTTGCCTGACCCGGCTTCGACAAGCTCAGCCGGAGCGGTAAGAAAAGCCAAGGTGGATGGGCCATGCCCGCTGACCCTATGCCCCGCTCGCCCTGAGATTGTCGAAGGGCCAGCTCAATCGCCAGCGATCCTTGCGAATCCTTGACTCTGGCCTCATGCGCATTTAGTTTCAATTGAAACCGGAAGCGCGACAGGAGCAAGTCCCCCCATGGCCGACCTTTTCGAAAACCCGCTGGGCCTCGATGGGTTCGAATTCGTCGAATTCTGCGCGCCGGCAAAGGGCGTGCTCGAACCGGTATTCGCCGCTATGGGCTTTACCGAGATTGCCCGTCACCGCTCCAAGGACGTCCAGTTGTGGCGGCAGGGCGATATCAACCTGATCGCCAATTACGAACCGAAGAGCCCGGCCTGGTACTTCGCGCAGGAACACGGCCCTTCGGCTTGCGGGATGGGCTGGCGGGTGCGTGATGCAGCCAAGGCTTATGCCGAGGCGATTGCGCGCGGGGCCGAGCCGGTGGAAAGCCGCACCGGGGTGATGGAACTGCGCCTGCCGGCCTTCCGCGGGATCGGCGGATCGATGATCTACCTGATTGACCGCTATGGAGATGACCTGTCGATCTATGACATCGACTTCATTTATCATCCGGGGGTTGATCGTCATCCGGTTGGTACCGGGCTGCACGTGATCGATCACCTGACCCACAACGTCTATGGCGGGCGCATGGCCCACTGGGCCGCGTTCTATGAGCGGATCGCCGGCTTCCGCGAGATCCGCTATTTCGACATCAAGGGCGAATATACCGGCCTGACCAGCAAGGCGATGACCGCGCCTGATGGCAAGATCCGCATTCCGCTGAACGAAGAGGGCGCCGGCGGCGGCGGCCAGATCGAGGAATACCTGCGCGCCTATAATGGCGAGGGAATCCAGCACATCGCCTTTGCCTGTGATGATCTCTACGCCGTCTGGGACCGACTGGCCGCGCTGGGCACGCCCTTCGCGCCCGCGCCGCCCGCGACCTATTACGAGATGCTGGATGAGCGTCTTCCCGGCCACGGCGAGCCGGTGGCGGAGTTGCGGAAGCGCGGCATCCTGCTTGATGGCTCGACCGCCAATGACGATCCGCGCCTGCTGCTGCAGATCTTCAGCCAGACCATGATTGGCCCGGTCTTCTTCGAATTCATCCAGCGCAAGAAGGATGAAGGCTTTGGCGAGGGCAACTTTACTGCCCTGTTCAAGTCGATCGAGGCGGACCAGATCCGCCGCGGCGCGCTGCAGGTTGAAGGGGCGGAGCAATGAGCGCGATCCAGCTCGAGCGCATCCACCATGTCGCCTATCGCTGCCGCGACGCGAAGGAGACGGTGGAGTGGTACAGCCGCGTGCTGGGCATGCGCTATACGACCGCCTTTGCCGAGGATCACGTGCCCTCGACCGGCGAATTCGATCCCTACATGCATGTCTTCCTTGATTGCGGCG
>JACCDT010966323.1_pt1 | contig 17780 bp, 16 predicted proteins | sample 7446291 | NCBI WGS metagenome assembly JACCDT01 (sample SAMN15323446, study PRJNA562643) | freshwater metagenome | isolation source: river surface water | place: USA:Blue River Watershed | collected 2017-08-17 | reverse complement strand
TTGGCACACGCCGCGCTTATGACTTCATTCATCAAGTCATTGCAGAAGAAAATTTGAACGTCAAAATTTGTTGTGCCTTGCCCGGTCTCACTACCGGCTACGGACCAAGCCACCAAGCCACAGAAGACTTGGCGATGATGCGCGCCATTCCAGGCCTGACCGTGATTGATCCTTGTGACGCACTCGACATCGAGCAAGCGGTACCTCAAATCGCAGCGCATCAGGGTCCTGTTTACATGCGTCTTTTACGTGGCAATGTGCCTTTGGTGCTCGATGAATATAACTACAAATTTGAATTGGGCAAGGCCAAACTGTTGCGCGATGGCAAAGATGTTTTGGTCATCTCCAGTGGCTTCATGACCATGCGTTCGCTTGAGGTTGCCAAACAACTCGAAGCCGATCAATTGGGTGTGGCCGTATTGCACTGCCCAACCATCAAACCCCTAGATGAAGCAACCCTGTTGGCTGAAGTGCGCAAGCCCGGCCGTTTGGTGGTGGTGGCCGAAAACCACTCAGTGGTCGGCGGTTTGGGTGAAGCCGTGGCGAGTTTGTTGCTGCGCGAAGGTGTGGTGCCCACCAAGTTCAGGATGTTGGGATTGCCAGACGCCTTCTTAGATGCAGGTGCGTTGCCTACGCTGCATGATCGTTATGGCATCTCAGCTGAAAAGGTTTGTGCCAGCATCAAAGGGTGGTTAGGGTTTCAAGGTCAGTAGACCAATCCTTCCAGCAAGTCCACAGGATCACCAAACTTAGCAGCTAATTCAACCACTGCAGGATCACGCAGGGCACACAAAAAGCCTTGATCAATCAATAAATTGTTGCCTGCTTTGACGCTCGAATCTAGGGTGATCAAGTCCATGTGAACAGGCGGTTCCTCCCAGTCTGGCATGACACGCCTGATGTAGTCGCTTGGTTTGGCGAGGTCAATCCCAAAGTGAAGTGCACCCGGCGAATTTGAGCCAGCTGGGTAAACGGTGTGTCTGGGGGACTTCGGGTTGAAACCGCACCCGCCGCCTTCAATCATGCGTCCACCAACAAGCATGTCCCGCAGGATCGCCGCTTCTTTGGATTCGCCCTCAACATGTCGCACGTATTCACCTTCAAAATGAACGCCAATACGCTCTTCAAAGGGGCGAGGAAAACCGATGGCCCATTGCGGGTACAAAACCCCACTCATTTGAGTTGGTACGGAGAGATCATTTTTGACAGCATTGTGATCCCATAAGTTGGGCCCATGCGTTGGAAGGTAGTGGACATAGGCGCCATCACTCTCCGCGGTCATCAATCCTCGCCAGCGATTGGTAGATAGCTGGTTGGCACGCATTTCGGGTGTGAAATGAATGCGGAAATCACTGCCACGTGCATCTGTGAAATGCAAATCAAAATCGCCTTGTTTGGGATAGCGATTGGCAGTTGCTTGGATGATGGCGCCAATCACATCAATTGGAAATCTGGCCTCTGCTGTGTGGAGTAAATCTAAGTTTCTGAAATAAGTGATCTTGACCCACCGTTGTCCTTTGCGTCGCATGGCAATGAAGAACGGATCAACGATAGAACAAAACCATGTAGACACAATGAATTGGGATGCTTCCACCAAAGGCTTGATGTGCTCGGGCACCTCGGTGACGCGTGAACTTGGCTCTGTGTAAATGCGAACCGTCGCACCGCGCGCTTTCGCAAGGCCAATTACGGCATCAATCACCCGAGGATCCAATAATGGGTCTGACAAGATGAGCACTTGTTCGCCAGGGCGTATGGCAAAAACACGCTGAAAATTATCCAGCGCTTGAAAAAAATATTTTGTGTCAGTGATTTCGTGTGCCGGTGGTATGGGCATTGCACGATAGTTGTTGGTATCCATGGTGTTTATCAATTTAAATCAATCAATCGCCGTTCCTGATCGCTTGATGGCTTGCCCCCATCTTTCTACTTCAGATTGCACAAACGCTTGGAGCGCAGTCGGTGTCGTTGGTGAAACTTCTGCGCCTCGGCTCGATAGTTGCTGTTTGAGTGTTTCATCTGCCAACACTTTTTGAACAGCGGTTCCTATTTTTTCAATGATTGCAACTGGCGTACCTGCGGGCGCAAACAATGCGTCCCAAGCTGTGACATCGAATCCAGGTACACCGGACTCAGCGATGGTGGGCACATCTGGCAGCGTACTGACGCGTTGCAAGGTGCTGACAGCCAAACCTTTGAGACGACCACTGCGAACATGTGGCGCTGTGTTGGGCATGACGTCAATCATGAAATCAATTCGATCGGCCAGAACATCGGTGATGGCAGCTGCACCGCCGCGATATGGAATATGAACGGCAGATAAACCTGCGCGAGCTTTGAGTGTCTCACCTGCAAGGTGGGAGGTTGTGCCATTCCCTGCCGATGCGAATGTGAATTTTCCGGGGTTCTTTTTCAGCTCATTCAAAAGCTCTCGCATAGAGTTCACTTGCAGTCCAGGGCGGATCACCAAGAGTGCAGCGATTCGCGAAAGACGGCTGATGGGTTCGAAATCCTTCATGGCATCGAAACCAGGATTTTTATAGAGTGTTTGATTGATGGCATGCGTGCCGTTGGTGCCATAAATCAATGTGTAGCCATCAGCTGTCGCTCGGCTACCCGTGGCAACCCCCACATTGCCACCAGCGCCACCGATGTTTTCAAACACAATGCTTTGCCCCAGTTCTGGGCCGAGCTTGGACAACATCAGGCGCGCTAAGGTGTCGCCGCCGCCGCCGGCGGGGAAGGGGACAATGATCTTGATGGGCTTATTGGGGTAGTCCGCTGGGCTGCGTTGTGCCCATGCGTGACTGGCGTACGTTGCGGCAATAGCTGTCAAGACGCTGCGACGAGATGGCATCAAAGTCTCCTTTTGGTTTTTTTTGCATTTATATACTGGATTCGAATCAACATCCTAACGGCTGATAGCACCCTTGATGACATGGATGGACATCTGGTCTTGAGCGACCATTTTCAGAAGCGATCCAGTTTTTCAGCAGTGACATTCTTTTTCTTCTTTGAAGCGTGGTGACAAGGACTCCGCAGGGAGGTGATCCATACAACCATTGCAAAGGTGCCATTGTTAAGGTCTTCAGAGGGCTCCATTTGTCGCGGAGGTGTCAGAATGTAGCGGGGTATGCAGTTACAAATCAGGATTGATATCAGGCAATGGGTTCGATTGGAGACAACAAATGAATCGTTTTTTTTCCCGCCGTGTCATGCTTCAGGCCGGCGTACTCAGTGGTCTGACTTCGGGCGTCTTTGCTCAGAATTCAGTGAACTATCCGACGCGTCCCATCAAGTTCGTGGTGCCCATTACCCCGGGTGGCAGCAACGATGTGGTTGCGAGAACCGTTGCACAAAAACTCACCGAAATGTGGGGCCAGCCCGTGACGGTTGAAAACAAACCGGGGGCGGGTATGAACCTCGGTGCGGACTTCGTCGCCAAAAGTCCGCCCGATGGCTACACCTGGTTATTGGGGGCCAACAATATTTTTGTGACCAATCCGCACGTTGGCAAAACGCCGTTTGATGTGTTCAAAGATTTTTCACCCGTGTCGCAAGTAGCCGTGGTGCCCTTTGTGTTGGTGGTGCACCCATCGGTTCCTGCACGTAATGTTGCGGAGTTGGTGGAGTACGCCAAACGCAATCCTGACAAGCTCAACTACGGGTCGTCTGGCAACGGTTCACCACAACAGTTGGCAACCGAAATGCTCAACTATGCGGCGGGTATCAAAATTCAACATGTTCCCTACAAGGGGGCTGTTCCTGCTATCACCGATTTACTCGGTGGGCGTATCCAAGTTTTCATTGGCGGCGTGAATTCTTTATTGCCCCATGTGCGCGATGGCAAGTTACGAATGCTCGCGGGTGCGGGCGGCAAGCGTTTTGTGGCTTTCCCAGACCTGCCCGCAATTGCTGAAACAGTGCCTGGTGTGGCGCTTGATGTGTGGCTCGGTGTATTCATGCCAGCGGGTGTGCCCAAGGCCATCGTGGCCAAAGCCAATGCAGACATCACACGTGTGTTGCAGTCTCCTGAAGTCAAAGCAAATTTAGCGGCGCAAGGTATTGAAGCTGCAACATCTTCACCCGAAACCCTGAGCGCCATGATTCGTGATGACTACGCCCGCTGGGGCAAAGTCATTCGAGAAGCAGACATCAAAGCTGATTGAAAAATATGACCCAACGCGAAGTCCCCATTGTCAATGATCAAGCCCCCACTTTTTGGGGGAGCGACACCTTGGCTGACTGTTTACGCGCCATGAAGGTGCCTTATTTGGCACTCAATCCAGGGGCAAGTTATCGCGGCTTACACGACAGCTTGGTCAATCATTTGGGCAATCAGTCACCGCAAATGTTGCTGTGTCTTCACGAAGAAGTTGCCATTGCGATTGCACAAGGTTTTGCCAAAGCCAGCGGTCAGATGATGGGTGCGGTGGTGCACTCCAACGTCGGTTTGATGCATGCCACCATGGCGGTTTTCAATGCTTGGTGCGACCGCATGCCTATATTGATGCTGGGCGCCACTGGCCCATGGGACGCAGCAAAACGTCGCCCTTGGATTGATTGGATTCACACCGTCAGTGACCAAGGTGCGTTGGTACGCGATTACACCAAATGGGACAACCAACCCGGCTCTATTCCAGCTGCTGTAGAAGCTTTGTTGCGGGGAGCACAGATTGCACAAACAGCACCTCGTGGCCCGGTCTACATCAATCTTGATGCAGCGTTGCAAGAGTCACCTACCGAGACCTTGTTGCCCATACCAGACCCAACGCGCTATGCGCCCCCTGAAGCAGCCCCACCAGCCCCCCAAGATGTGCAACGCGCAGCCCAGTGGTTGTCGGGTGCCAAACGCCCTGTGATTTTGATGGGCCGTATGTCACGCAAGACCGAAGATTGGTCGGCACGTGTGGCACTGGCTGAAAAGTTGCAAGCACAAGTGGTGACCGATTTGAAAAATGCGGCCAGCTTTCCCACCTCGCATCCACAGCATGCTGCGCATCCTGGCTACTTCATGAACCCCGAGGCTTGTGCGGCGGTGCGTGAATCCGACGTGATTTTGATGTTGGACTGGGTTGACCCCGGTGGTGCATTCAAACAAGCGTTTCAAGGTGAGGTGTGTCAAGCCAAAGTGATTCACGTGTCATTGGACATGCACATTCATCGTGGTTGGAGCATGGACATGGGAAGCCTGCCACCCAGTGATCTGTTCATGTTGTGCGAACCCGATGCAGCTGTGCACAGTTTGTTGGCGGCTTGTCAGGCCAGACCTGAAAAAACATGGCCACTCAAACCCGAGCTACCGCCCATGCCAGAAAGTGATGCGATCAGTTTGCGGGCCATCGCTCAAGCGCTAGATGCAGCAGCCAAGGACACACCACTTTGCGTTGCAAGGTTGCCGCTGGGTTGGCATGGTGCTTACCGAAACTTCGCGCACCCCTTGGATTATTTGGGTGCAGATGGTGGCGGCGGCATTGGCGCGGGTCCTGGCAACGCCATTGGCGTCGCATTGGCATTGCGAGATGCCAACACCGATCGACTTCCCGTTGCACTCATTGGTGACGGTGACTTTTTAATGGGTAACACAGCCGTCTGGACAGCAGTTCGGTATGGCATACCTGTTTTGCTGATTGTGTGTAACAACCATTCATTTTTTAACGATGAGTTGCACCAAGAACGTGTGGCCAAGGAACGTCATCGACCGGTCGAAAACAAATGGATCGGTCAACGCATGTCTGATCCTGAAATCAACATTGCCCAAATGGCCAACGCCATGGGCGCGACCACACTAGGCCCTATTCGTTCACATCAAGATTTACAGGCTGCTTTGGCACAAGGCCTAGAAGCCGTGAAGCAGGGTAAGACCTGCGTGATTGATGTCAATGTGGTTCCCGGTTATGACACCAACATGAGTGGACAAAACAACACCCAATCAGCGGTACACAAACGCTAACTTAACCATCACATCAAAATGGACACATCAGCTCAAGCCATTCGCGCCATGTTGCCCACGCAACGTGACCTTTACTACGGAGGTGCTTGGCACAAACCCAAAGGCGGTTACCAAGAAACGATCAACCCAGCCACGGGCGAAAGCTTGGGCAAAGTGGCCGAGGCCAATGCAGACGATGTGCATGCCGCCTATTTGGCTGCGCAGGCTGCCTTTGAGCCGTGGCGAAAACTCAAACCTCTCGAAAGGGCCGCACTGCTGAAAAAAGTTGCTGCTGTTTTGCGTGAGAACGCGTTTGAGTTGGCCATGATTGACGCCGCCAACTGTGGCAACCCCATCAGTGAAATGCAACGCGATGCCTTGATTGCCGCCACTCAAATTGACTACTTCGCAGGTCTCGCCACAGAAATCAAAGGCGAAACACTGCCGATGGGCGAGGGCATTTTGAATTACTCTGTGCGCGAACCCTATGGTGTGTGTGCGCGCATCGTTGCGTACAACCACCCCATCATGTTTACCGCCGGAAAAATGGCTCCGCCACTCATTGCTGGCAACACAGTCATCATGAAGCCGCCTTATCAAGCGCCGCTATCGGCCTACCGGATGATGGAGTTGATTGACGGCATCTTGCCTCCTGGTGTTCTCAACATCATCAGCGCCGGTACAGAAGGCAGTCAAGCTTTGGTCAGTCATCCTGGCATACCCCGTTTGGCTCTGATTGGTAGCGTGCCCACGGGACGAGCCATCGCCAAAGCTGCTGCGGATCGTCTCAAGCATGTCACCCTCGAGTTGGGTGGCAAAAATGCATGCATCATTTACCCAGACGCTGATTTGTCAAAAGCCATACCGGGTGCTGTCAATGGCATGAACTTCACTTGGTGTGGGCAAAGTTGCGGTTCTACTTCGAGGCTCTTCGTGCACACATCTGTGTACGACCAAGTGATGTCAGGTTTGCTCAAGGCCATTCAACACTACAAGCCAGGCATTCCTACTGACATGTCAACCACGATGGGTGCCATCGTGTCAAAAGCTCAGTGGGAAAAAATCAAGGGCTACATCGAGATCGCCAAACAAGATGGCGCTACCTTGATCTACGGCGGGGATGTACCCAAAGACCCACAGCTTTCAAACGGTTGGTTTGTCGAACCTACGGTGTTTACGAACGTTACGCAAAACATGCGTATTGCAAATGAAGAAGTATTCGGCCCAGTTTTGTCGGTCATTCAATGGGATGATGAAGACGCACTTTTTGACCAAGTCAACGCCGTTGACTATGGATTGACCGCATCGATCTGGACCACCAACCTACAAAGGGCGCACCAAGCTGTGAGCCGAGTGCAATCGGGCTATGTGTGGGTGAACCACGTCAGCAGCCACTTCATCGGTGCCTCTTTTGGTGGCTACAAACAATCAGGTATTGGCCGGGAGGAGGGCTTTGACGAGTTGCTCACCTACACCCAGCACAAGAATGTCCATGTGGTTTTATAAGGTGTTGTCCTCATTAAAAACCTGATGGAACACTCTGCCATGGAATATCGACATTCCCCGAGCAATGATGGACCTGACCGCCTGTCGCGTAGGACTGGCCAAGGCCGCGTCTATGTCTTCCAAGCTATCGAAATACAAATCAAAAACCATTCAATACACATTGCAACGAAATTATGAAAATGCCAGAAGTCACCGCTCGCATGACGGCAATGTCAGCATCCCCTGTTGGAGGTGATGCTGATCGTCTGGGAAGACTCATAACGGCTGACTTCACTCGTTATGGCCGAGTGGTTAAACAGTTTGGTATTCAGGCTGACTGAGGGGCTAAAAGTCAATCAGCATTTTTTGATGGAGGGAGAAAAAATTGCGGCAATAAAAGTTTGTAGTGAAGCATTCATTTTTACGTGAAGGATTCAGAAAATTAGACTTTTACAAAAAGTAACTTGTAAACAAGTAACGGCCCCATTGAGTCTGAGGCGATTTACCTAATCTGTTCTGATGACGATGCGTCAGGCAGCATCTGTGCGGAGCCACGCTCAATCAGGGTGCCAGGCAAAAGCAACTGCCTTGTCGAGATCAATTGCTCATCGACACTTGCGCGTAACAAACTTGCCGCCACACTGGCCATGTCTTGGGTGGGTTGACGAACCGTTGTCAGAAGATAAGCGGGCCGGCGACCAGACGGAATGTCATCAAACCCTAGTACTGACACATCACTTGGTACACGCAGCATCAAGGCAAATCGCGCAGCATCTAGTACACCTAGGGCCATGGCATCGTTGGCACAAAAAACAACTTCTGCTCTTTTGTGAAGTCGTTTTTTTTGTGAAGAACCAAGCAAATAAATTCCTGCTGCGTGGCCAGATTCGTAGTGGTAATCGCCTTCAAATGATTGAACACTTTCAACCCCAAGTTCATTAAGGCGTTGTACAAAATTGTGGATTCGTAGGTTTGACACGGGAGCTTCTGAAGGGCCTGTCACTACTGCAAAACGACGATGTCCTGCAGCATATAGGCGTGATGCCAATAATCTTGATGCGCTGATGTGGTCACAAGCCACGCTCAAAGCTAGTGGGTCAGCACTGTGCCGGTTGAACAAGACCACTGGGCGTTGCCGCAAATGGGCGCGAGACAGATCGTCTCCAGATAAGCTGACACATGAAATGATGCCATCTACACCAAATGCGAGAGCTTTCTCCAAAGCGTCGCTCGATTGACTTTCGTTTTTGCATGAAAAAAGGAGTGGCTGAAATCCCCGTTCCAGCAATGATTGCGACAGATAAATCAGTACTTCGGGGGTGTCTCGCTGTGTGGCTTCCGTCAGTAAAACGGCTGCAAGCCCAGAGCGCTTGGTAATCAAACTGCGAGCAACAGCATTGGGTTGGTATCCCAATGTATGAGCAGACGACAGAACTTTGGCGCGTGATTTGTCGGAGATAGGGGAGTCGACTTGAAAGGCGCGCGACACAACGGCTTGCGAAACACCAGCATGGCGGGCCACATCATAGGAGGTCGGGGCGTTCAGTTTGCGTCTCATTTTGAAATCGAATTCATTGCAGGGTATTCCCGATATTTCGTTGATAAATTTATTTTTTTTCAGTGTAATGAGTTTTAAAAAATCACGTCAATTGAATTCGAATTCACCAACAAAGAGGCAAAAATATGAAACGGCGCGAAATACTCCAAGCGACAGCAGTGGGTCTGAGCAGTGGCATCCCCAGTTGGGCCTTATCTCAAGGTATTGGCTCGCTCAAACCAGGTAAGCCCTATGCGGGCACAGAAATTAATTTGTTGACTGTGGTGGCCCCCCAATTCAAGGCCCACGAAGCCAAATTGTCAGAATTTGAAGCCCTCACCGGTATCAAAGTGAAATACCAATATGTTCCTTTCGCAAATACGCGAGAGAAACTGACAGCTGAACTTGTCGGCCAAAGCTCGCAATACGATGTTTTGAGTGTGATGGATGTATGGGGTCCGTCCCTTTACAACTTGTTTGAGCCCCTCAATAGCATGCTCGCCGAAAAGAAGATTGACATGGAGTCTCGCTACCCCTATGCCCACCTTCGCGCCTCCCGCGACGGCAACGGGCAAGGCAAGAACATCTTGGGGTTTCCCATCAGAGGCCACGTTCAACTCATGTTTTACAGGAAAGATATTTTTGACAAGCTGGGTATCAAGGCCCCTAACACGTGGGACGAGATGGTTGAGCACGGCAAATTGATCTCCTCCAAGACGGATCTTTCTGGTGTGGCCATGTACTACGGCAAGACTTCCGGTCAAAACTTGATGATTTGGTTCAATTACCTCTGGGGGGCGGGCGGTGATTTGCTTGACGCGAAAGGTCAGCCAGCATTCAACAGTCCAGCAGGTATTGCCGCTACGCAGGCCTATATTGATGTTTTGCTTAAGCACAAAGCAGCTCCGTCCGCATCGGCATCATTCAATGAAACAGATGCTGTCAATTCTGTTGCTCAGGGTAAAAGCGCGATGGTGCCTGTTTGGTGGTGGCGCTATGCCAGCTTGGTTGATCCCAAAGTATCCACGCTAAAACCAGAGCAGGTGGCTTTTGCCCCATTGCCCAGCATGCCCGGTAAGCCAAATACAACCTATACCAACACCTGGTTTTATGGCATCAACAAGAACTCGAAAAAGAAAGCAGCAGCCATGGAGTTTCTGACTTGGTTGTCTAACCCTGACATTGAACGCAGCGTGTTACTTGATAAGAGTATGAATGAGGTGGTGGCTATGCAAACCCAAAACCTCATTGATGCTGATGTGAACCTGCGCTACAAAGGCATGCATGTCTTTGGCGCTCAGGCCCTCAAAGGCGCAAAAGGTACGCCTTTATTTCCGCAGTGGCCACAAGTCAGTGATATTTTGGAAGCCAGTATCAGTGAACTGGCATCTGGCAAGACGCAGGTCAAATCAACATTAGATGATGCCGCTGCCCGCGTGCGCAAGGCTATGCGCGGGTGATGCGCCTACCCGTTCATTGGTTGCTTCTGGCCCCCGCGCTTGTGTTTGTGGGGGCGATGGCTGTTTTTCCGCTGGGTTACTCATTGGTATTGAGTTTCAGGGATTGGAAATTGGCCCGCAGTCCCCTTGCGGGGGAATTCGTGGGTCTGTCCAATTACATCAATCTGTTAACTGACGATCCAGACTTTTTAGAGGCAGTTCGTGTGACAGCTTTTTTTGTCACCACGGATGTATTGGTCACGGTGCTTGTATCTTTAGCTGGTGCTTTGCTGCTGCACCGCTCAGGTCGCTTGAATTCACTGGCGCGTACTTTATTGATACTGCCATTTGTCATGAGTCCTGCTCTGATTGGCATTTCATTTAGATTTTTTTTGAACGCTGAGTATGGCGTTGTCGCGCATGTGGTCGGCTTGTTGGTGCCGCCACTCAAGGACACGGTATGGCTTGCAGACGCCTCACTTTCGATGGCTGCGATCATCGCCTCTGATGTTTGGCATTGGGCGCCGTACATGACCTTGGTCATGCTGGGAGGTTTAGCCTCCATTCCTGCCGAATCTGTAGAAGCGGCTCGCATTGATGGTGCGAACAGTTGGCGAATTTTTTGTGATATCACTTTGCCACAACTGCTGCCCGTCATTGGCGTTGTAACGATCCTGAAAACCGTTTTTGCGCTGAAAGCTTTTGACACCATCTTCACGCTGACCAATGGAGGGCCTGGTAATTCCACCAAAACACTTGCCTATTTTGTTTATGAGCAGGGCTTTCACTACTATGACATGGGTTACGCCGCTGCGTCAGCCTATGTGTTAACCGCGGTGCTCATGGTGATGGCTGGGTTTTATTTGCGACTGATTTTTGCAAAAGACCGAGTCAGATGAAATTTGCAACAAAACAAATGAATACAAATGCAATGATTCCTGGTCATGTGGAGACTGCGTCTGATCAGTTACGACTTTGGTGTTTGCAAATGATGGTGTTCTTAGGGATTTGCATCATCTTGTTGCCCATTGCGTGGTTGTTTCTAACTGCTTTCAAATTTCCGCGGGATGTCTATGCCCTTGAAACGGCCTTTTATTTCACGCCGACTCTTGAAAATTTACAAACCATCTTTGAGCACCCTTGGAATTTAGGTCACAAAATTTTGAATAGCTTCTTAGTAGCAGGGGGCACCGTATTACTTGCCATTCCTATGGCCACCATGGCTGCATATGCATTTTCGCGATTTGACTTCCGTTTCAAAAAAACTATTTTTCTTTTCGTCATCGCGTCTCAATTCATACCTGCTGCCGTGATTGTTCTTCCCTATTTTTTGATGTTCAAGCAACTCAATATGCTGGACACCCTTACAGCCTTGGTCTTGATCAATATGTCAATCGTATTGCCTTATGCCGTTTGGATGATGAAGGGATTCATTGACGCTGTCCCTCTCGAAATCGAAGAGTCTGCGATGGTTGACGGCGCTCATCGCATTCGAGTCATTTGGGAAATCGTGGTTCCAGCCGCTTTGCCAGGGATCATCACTGCAGCCGTTTTTAGCTTTACCCTCACTTGGAATGAGTTTCTCTTTGCCTTGATCATCGGCAAACAAGACGCACTCACATTACCCATTGGACTGATCGGCTTTCGGACCGAGCGGGGGGATCTGTGGGAGTTGATGGCTGCTGGCGGTATTCTCATCACAGCACCGATGTTTTTAATTTCGTTACTGGTGCAAAAACAATTCATCAAAAGCCTAACGACAGGCGCTGTTCGTTAGTTACACAAACGCAAATCAGCATGACTCAAATTTCACTTCGCGGACTTCACAAAGTCTTTGGCTCTACGCATGTGGTGCGAGATTTGAACTTGGACATTGACGACAAGGAGTTCTTGGTTTTACTCGGCCCTTCGGGCTGCGGCAAGACTACTACCATGAGAATGGTCGCAGGCTTAGAACAAGCCACCCATGGCGAAATCTGTTTCGATGGGCAACGGGTCAATGAGGTACCAACTCAGCAACGCGATGTGGCTATGGTTTTTCAAAATTATGGCCTTTACCCGCACATGACAGTTGCAGAAAATATCGCCTACCCACTCAAACTCCGTGGTCTCAGCGCATCGCAGCGTGAAGTAGAAGTGATGAAGGCCGCTGAAAGGGTAGATCTTGGCCGGTACTTACATCGATTGCCTAGGGAGCTATCAGGCGGGCAGCGACAACGCGTTGCATTAGCCCGCAGCATAGTGCGCAAACCCAAAGTGTTCTTGATGGATGAACCACTGAGTAACCTCGATGCCAAGCTTCGCGTGGCCATGCGTGCCGAAATCAAGCACTTGGCCTACGAGTTGCAAGTCACCACCATTTATGTGACCCACGATCAAGTGGAGGCCATGACTTTGGCTAACCGTGTTGCGATCATGAAGGATGGTGTGATCATGCAATTGGCCTCTCCAGAAGAAATTTACAGTAACCCTGTGAATCTCTATGTCGCCGGATTCATCGGCAGCCCTGCCATGAATCTGCTGGATGTCTTTGCACATGTGGGTTATGTTGAAACTGCAAATGGTTTATGCATCTCGGTAGTGCCGCCAAGGCAAGGCCCTTTGACCATGGGGCTGCGCGCTGAAGACATGCAGCTGACGACTGGGTCTGATGCCGTCTTCACAGCGGAAGTCTATGCATTCGAGTTGCTGGGGGACGCAACGATGATCACTTTTAAATTTGGCTCGCAAAGTATTGCTGTCAAAGGCGATAAAAATTTACGTCTGAAATTTGGCGATCAAGTGGGCGTGCGATTTGATGCAGCGCATCTTTACTGGTTTGACAACGCGTCCGGAGAAAGAATCCGATCAACGCTCAATTTTTGATCTCTCAAACTGTGCACCTAATCTAAAAGAAAACTATGATGACTCCTTCGCAATTAAAAGATCGGTTCATACCTTTTTCAAGCCTTCGTTACTCCACTGAGGCTTTCATCGATTACTGTATTCCTGAATGTTCGCCCAAGAAGAATTACGCCTTGATAGGGCCTGGTGTTTCTCAAAACCCAAATCAGCCCGTCAGTTTGCGTGAAAAGTACGGATTTCAAGTAGGGGGCGTTTCTATGCCACCCGGGAAAACCAACCCGCCCCACATGCATTTCACAGCAGAAGTATTCATGTGTACCAAGGGTCACTGGGATCTACAGTGGGGTTTTAACCCCGACCCTTTGAAGGCGCGCCTTGGTCCTGGCGACATCGCAAGTGTTCCAACTTGGATTTATCGTGGCTTTCAAAACGTAGGAGAGGACGAGGGGTTCATGTTTACGGCCTTGGGCCAAGATGACACTGGCGGAATTCTGTGGGGGCCGCAGACATTAGAGGCAGCTCGCGCATTAGGAGTTCACCTGACGGAGGATTACCGGATCATTGACGAAACCGCAGGTCAAATTTGGGACTCAAACTCCATGAAGCGTCTCCAACCCATGACGACTGCTGAAATCAGTCAGCTGAAACACTGGCCAATCGAGGCAATGATGCAGCGAGTGGTGCGCCATTCAGATTTGGACTGGCGAACCGATGCGCTTTTGGATTCCGTTTGTGCCTCAGGTGGGGCGCAAATGGCTCCTGTGATTGGCATGGGTATCAGTGAGTCAAGATCCCACAGTGCGCCGATTCACAATTCACATGGCTTTTCCATCGAGTGGTTGCGAATACCTGCAGGTGGGCACATATCCGCCCATGCTTTGAAGGAGAAGCAGGTGCTGTCGGTCTATCAGGGTTCTTTGGCAATCTATGCCTCCACTGAAATACAAACCACAGCTCAATTGATGGCATCAGACCCTTTGTGCGTTGCTCACGGACATTCAGATGCATGGGACAGCTATGCCATGCCTGGAGAAGTATGGCGATGTCTGCGCAATGTGGGTGATACGGCTGTCACAGTGCTGTTGATGACAGCAGGTGATGCGCGCAAAAGAATCCATTGGTCTAGAGATGTGATGGACGCTGCTACACATGCAGGTTATTCCATCGATGCTAATGGTTATGTGGCTTTGAAACAATTTACTGATAGGTCTCAAAGATGAAAAATACCAATCGCATACTGACAACATTGGTGGGCAGTTTGCCCAGACCCGAGAAAGTGGTTGAGCAATTGTTTGCGCAAGACAGTGGTCTGAATTACAACGAACACTCGTTCGACACCCTCATGCAAGCTGAGGTACTCAATGTGGTGGCAAAGCAAAAAGCCTCTGGTGTTGATGTTGTGAGCGATGGGGAAATGAGCAAAATCAGTTACGCCACCTACATTCGCCATCGGCTGACAGGCTTTGAAATAGGCGAAATGCCGCGCGCCACCCCAAAAGATCTGGATGATTTTCCTGACTTCAAGGAGCGACTTGCCAAATTAGGCGCCACGCCCAAGTACCACAGGCCTATCTGTACCGGTCCTATTGCCGTCAAGGACTTGAGTGGTCTGCACAAAGACATCAACAACCTCAAAGCAGCTTGCCAAGCGTCTGGCGTTGAACGAGGTTTTATGAACAGCGCCTCACCCGGTGTGATCGCTGTTTTTCAACCAAATCAATATTACGCCAATCACGAAAAATACCTGAGTGCCCTGGCAGATGCTATGGCAACAGAATACGAGGCTATCGTGGCCTCCGGTTTGGAGTTGCAAATCGATGCCCCAGACTTGGCGATGGGTAGGCACATTCGGTTTCGTGATGCAAGTGATGATGAATTCATGACCGCTGCTGAGCAGCAGGTTGAGGCCTTGAACCACGCTTTGCGCAATGTGCCTGCTGATCGCGTGCGCATGCATATTTGCTGGGGTAATTACGAGGGACCTCATCACCATGACATCGAACTCAAACGCATCATTGGCTTGGTTTGCAAAGCTAAACCAGCCACCATTTTGTTTGAGGGCGCTAACCCGCGACATGCCCATGAATGGGAGGTTTGGGCAGACGCTCAGAAAAAAGGTCAATTGCCGGATAACAAAATTCTTTGCCCTGGGGTGCTGGACTCCGTGAACAATTTTATTGAGCATCCGCGATTGATTGCGCAAAGGCTGTTGACTTATGCCAACATTGTTGGACGCGAAAGAGTCATGGCAGGAACAGATTGTGGCTTTGGCACATTCGCTGGATATGGCGCTATTCACCCTTCAATTGGTTTCGCGAAACTCAAATCCATGTCTGAAGGGGCAGCCATGGCATCTAAGGAGCTCTGGTCATGACAACACACGGAATTCATCCGCTGGACATCCGCTTAAAAGAAGCGCTGTACAGCGGTAAAAAATTACGAGGTGTTTTCAATGGACTTGCCTCACCCGCGATAGTCGAAATGTGCGCTTATGCAGGATTTGATTTTGTGGTGTTAGACAACGAACATGGCATCGCGGATCTTGAGGTGACAGAAAACATGCTGCGTGCAGGTAGAGCCAGCGGTATTCCTGTGGCAGTGCGATGCTTGGAGCACGACATTCCTCGTATCTTGGACGCTGGAGCAGGAGCTTTGAAAATTCCGATGGTCAATACTGCAGAACACGCTGCTGCTTTAGTGCAACGTGTTAAATACACTTTGCCGCCAGGTAGCACAGGCATTCGTGGTGCTAGAGGCAGCGCTTTTAGCAGTCGAGCAGCGGGATACGGCGCTTTTGGTGGGCCGAGCCATACCCAACGCAGCAATGACGGCATTGCTTTAATCGTGATGATCGAGACGCCGCAGGCCGTGGCTAATGCTGCTGCGATTGCTGCAGTGCCAGGGGTTGACGGCGTGTTCATCGGGCCCAACGATTTGGCACATAGCATGGGGTGTGAAAACCGCTGGAGCGAACCTCCGGTTCAAGCGGCTATTGAAGTCACCTTGAAAGCCGTTGCAGCATCGGGTAAATGTCCTGGCATTTTGGCCTTGACACCTGAGGAGGAGGACCGTTACGCATCTTGGGGGGCGCGCTACTTTGCCAGTACGACCACTGGGCTCATCACCAAGGCCTTTCGCGAAGCGGCACAGGGCAACAGGAAAAATCTGGAATATTGATCGGCATGATTTTTAGCTACGATCAAAAGTTTTGTTTGCTAGATCGAGCAAACGTTGAGGTTTTTGTGACCTGAATTTGTTTTCATGCCATCAATGTTTGCTATGTGGCACGAAAGGAGTCGACAAAGAGTCTCCTACAAATCAAGCAAGAGAAGGTGTGGCCTTAAACGGTAGATTCAAATCATCGTTTAGTGTCAACTTCAGAAAAGAAAAAGCCCCAAGCGCTCATGATGGCTGATGTGAGAATGATTATTTGTAATAATAAAATACTAAATAAGGCTATAGTCTAGGGATAAAACCAACGTGCTCCCGCCTTTTTCTAGGTAACTTTTACGAAAGGTCTATTTTCATGGACACATCTTCGAAATACATCCCCAAGCGAATTCCTGCATTTTTTTACGGAAGTTTTATTCGAAAAGACATTATGGCGTTGGGAGATTTTTACCCTGATCGAATTGAGGTTGGAAAGCTCAACGGATATGACATAGCTTTTGATCCGCATGCCAATATCTTTCGTTGCGACAACCGTGCGATTTGTGGTGTCTTGGTGTACCCCTCACACGAAGAATTGAACAAACTTTATGCGAGAGACGGTGTGGGTATCTTTCTTCCTGAGGCGGTAGTTGTAGAAACCATTGATCACAAATTAGTTCCAGCAATTTGCTACATGCCTCCTGCCAGAGGCGTGTCTGCTGCTGATATTGCGTATGTCGATAAGTTAATCACTGCCGGTATCGAGCATGGGTTTCCTTCATGGTATGTTGATCGTTTGAAAGAGTTGCGAGACATGTCGACCTAAATGAGGAAAACAGCATTACGTGAAGTTGATCAATGAAAAAGCCCCAAGCATTTCTGCCTGGGGCTTTTGTATTTTGGCTCCTCAACCTGAGCTCGAACCGGGGACCTACTTGTTAACAGACAAAAGTGCTATTGAAAAACCCTTGCTTTATGCATTTTGTAACGTTAAACAACTTGATGCGTAAAAAAGTGTGTAATTGGTTTTTTCACCTTTTGGCAGAAGCGTCCAGCTCTGGACGGTCCGGGTACTCTGGACGGGTACTGTCCTCGGCGGCTTTAACTGATTAGCGTGAGGCTAAGGTTAATCCATTGATCTTCATCAGCAAGTAAATGTATTTAAGTTCGGCTTTTTCGCAATCTGGCGCTCCTACCCAGCGAGCTAGTGAATGAGCTGGAATGTGAACGCGCTTGCCATCTATTTCAACTTCGACCCGGAAATAACAAGGGTTATGTTCACTGAATGAAATTACTTTACCCCAGCGCCCAATTGGCCAAGGCTTTCCAATGACGACAACTTGCTCTCCAGGACGTGCAAGACAATCTAGATTGTCTTCATATGCCTGTTGGA
>JACCDT010647681.1_pt1 | contig 17784 bp, 11 predicted proteins | sample 7446291 | NCBI WGS metagenome assembly JACCDT01 (sample SAMN15323446, study PRJNA562643) | freshwater metagenome | isolation source: river surface water | place: USA:Blue River Watershed | collected 2017-08-17 | reverse complement strand
GGTCGAGCGTCAGGTTCAGGTGCGGCAGGTGGCTCGCCATCCAGTCGGCCAGGCGCTGCTTGTTGGCGCGCTTGGCGAGCGCGAAGGCCTCGCGGAACGCCGGCTGTTCTGCCATGTGGGCCAGGGCCTCGAGCTGGCCGAGGTCGCGCCGCCAGTGGGTGCCCAGCCGGCGGTCCAACAGGCCGGCCAGGGCCGGGTTGGCTTGCGCCAGCCAGCGGCGCGGGGTGATGCCGTTGGTCTTGTTGTTGAAGCGCTCAGGCCACAGGGTGGCGAAGTCGGCAAAGATGGAGTCTTGCATGAGCTGTGTGTGCAGGGCCGACACGCCGTTGACCGAATGGCTGGTCACCACGGCGAGGTAGGCCATGCGCACCCGGCGCTCGCCGCTCTCGTCGATGAGCGAGACGCGGCGCATCAGGTCCACATCGTGCCCCTGGATGGCGGTAAGGCCGGCCAGAAAGTGGCTGTTGATCTCGAAAATGATCTGCAGGTGGCGCGGCAACACCCGGCCCAGCATCTCCAGCGGCCAGGTTTCCAGCGCCTCGTGCATGAGGGTGTGGTTGGTGTACGAAAACACGCCCCGGCAAAGCCGCCAGGCGTCGGCCCAGGGCAGGCTGTGCTCGTCCAGCAACAGGCGCATCAGTTCCGGGATGGCCAGCACCGGGTGGGTGTCGTTGAGGTGGATGCTGACCTTGGCCGGCAGCTGCTCGAAGCTCTGGTGCCCGTCGAGGTAACGGCGCAACAGGTCTTGCACGCTGGCACTGACGAAAAAGTGCTCCTGGCGCAACCGCAGCTCGCGGCCCGAGGGGGTGGAATCGTCCGGATAGAGCACGCGCGAGACGTTTTCCGACAGGTTCTTGCTTTCCACCGCGCCAAAGTAGTTGCCCTGGTTGAAGGCGCGCAGGTCGATTTCCTCGGTGGCCTTGGCCGACCACAGGCGCAGGGTGTTGGTGGCGTCGGTGCCATAGCCGGGCACGATGGTGTCGTAGGCCATGGCCAGCACGTCTTGGGTATCGACCCACTGGCGGCGGCCTTCGTGTTCCACCACGCGACCACCAAACTGGACGCGGTAGGTCACCTCTGGCCGGGGAAACTCCCACGGGTTGCCATGGGTGAGCCAGTAATCGGGCACTTCCACCTGCTGGCCATTGACGATGGTCTGGCGGAACATGCCGTAGTCGTAACGGATGCCGTACCCGTAACCGGGAATGCCCAAGGTGGCCATGGAGTCGAGGAAGCAGGCGGCCAGGCGGCCCAGGCCTCCGTTGCCCAACGCAGCGTCGGGCTCCAACTGGCCCAGCAGGTCCATGTCCTGCCCCAGTTCGGCCAAGGCCTGGCGCAAGGGTTCGCGCAGCTCCAGCGCCAGCAGGGCGTTGTCAAAGGCGCGGCCCATCAGGAATTCGGCCGAGAAGTAGTACACCCGCTTGACGTCCTGTTCGTATTGAGCGCGGGTGGTGCGCATCCAGCGTTCCACCAGGCGGTCGCGGACGGCGTAGGCGGCTGCGTGCAACCAGTCTTCAGGGCGCGCGGCAACGGGGTCTTTGCCCACGGTGAACAACAGGCGGTTGGCAATGGCTGTGCGAAGCGCCGCCACATCGTTGGCGGGAGGGTCGTAATGAAAGTCTTGTCGAGCGGTCATGGGTGATGTCGGGCCTGGCCTGAGCCGGCTGTTAAAGCAAAGTGGGGAAGAGAAAAACGCTCAGACCATGCTTTGGTAGAGCGCTTGGTAGCGTCGGGCCGCGTCGGCCCAGTCCAGGGGCTGGCGCATACCGGTCAGTTGCACCTGGTGCCAGTCCGCCGGGCGGCGGTACAGGGCCAGCATGCGTTCGATCGCCCGCAGGAAATCGGTCACATCGAAGCGTTCAAACACCACGCCGGTGGCGCGGCCTTGGGACAGGGTCAGCAAGTCGGTGTCGGTCACGGTATCGGCCAGTCCGCCGACACGGCGGACCAAGGGCACGCAACCATAGGCCAGGCCGTACATCTGGGTCAGGCCGCAGGGTTCGAAGCGCGAGGGCACCAGGATCACATCGGCACCGGAGAACATGCGGTGCGAAAACCCCTCGTCGTAGCCCAGACGCACAGCCACCCGGCCTGGATGTTGGCGCGCTTTCTCCGTGAATGCGGCCTCCAGCGTGGCATCGCCACTGCCCAGCACCAGCAACTGCGCGCCTTGCGCCACCAGGGCATCGGCACCCTCCAGCACGAGCGGGAGACCTTTCTGTTCGGTGAGGCGACTGACGACGATGAACAGCGGCGCATCGGCTTTCAGCTCCAGCCCGGTTTCGGCTTGCAACGCGGCCTTGTTCAGCGCCTTTCCATGCACATCGTCGGCGCGGTAGCGGTAGGGCAGATGGACATCGGTGGCGGGGTTCCAGATGGCGCTGTCGATGCCGTTGAGTATGCCGCTGACCACACTGCTGCGGTGGCGCAGGAGTCCGTCCAGGCCGCAACCGTGCTCGGGCGTCTGGATTTCCAGCGCGTAAGTGGGGCTGACCGTGTTGATGCGCTGCGCGTAGAACAACCCGGCCTTCATGAAAGACCAGTGACCGTAGAACTCCAGGCCATCCATCTGGTACCAGTCCAGCGGCAAGCCCAGGCCGTCGTAATCAGCCCGGGGAAACACGCCTTGGTAGGCCAGGTTGTGGATGGTGAACAAGGTGGGGACGGCGCGGGTACCGGGCAAAGCCAGGTAAGCCGGGACGAGTCCCGCATGCCAGTCGTGGCCATGCACCAGATCGGGTTGCCAGTCTGCATCCAGACCTTGGGCCAGACGGGCGGCCGCCCAGTTGAAGGCGGCAAACCGGCGGTGGTTGTCAGCATGGGGCTGACGCTCGGGCGTTTCGTATGGCCCGCCGGGGCGCAGGTACAGCGCCGGCGCATCCACCACGTACGCAGTGACCGCCCCGCCCTGCACCGGTGTACCGAGAGTGCCGCGCAACAACCGCAGTTGATGGCCCCAGGGGGTTGCGAGTTCGCTCACCACCTGCGCATCCTGAAGGCTGGCCAGCATTTCGGCAAAGCCGGGCAGCACCGGCCGCACCTCGCAGCCGAATGGGCGCAGCGCGGCAGGCAACGCGCCAGCCACGTCGGCCAACCCACCCGTTTTGAGCAGCGGAAAATACTCGGCGCTGACCTGCAAAACCTTCATGGCATGGTGCTCCGGTGGTTACAGGCGTGCCAGCATGTCGGCCGTGACCAGCACCACCCCGTTGGCAGTGCGCTCAAAACGCTGGGCGTCCAGCACAGCGTTTTCGCCGATCACCAGGCCGTCGGGCAAAGTGCAACCACGGTCCACCACCACACGGCTCAGGCGGCAGTGGGAGCCCACCGTCACCTCGGGCAGCAGCACGGCCTGGTCCAGCACGCAGAAGGAATGCACCCGCACGTTGGAAAACAGCACCGAGTTGCTGACGGTGGAGCCCGACACAATGCACCCACCCGACACCATGGTGTTGATGGTGACGCCAGAGCGGCCATCGGCGTCCTGCACAAACTTGGCGGGCGGCAACTGACGCTGGGTGGTCCAGATCGGCCACTCGGTGTCGTAGATATCCAGCTCGGGGGTGACAGACGCGAGGTCCAGGTTGGCCTCCCAGAAGGCGTCGATGGTCCCCACATCGCGCCAGTAAGGTTTGGCTTCGGGGTGAGACGACACGCACGACATCGAGAACGGATGCGCCAACGCACGACCTTCGCGCACCACGCGAGGGATGACGTCTTTGCCGAAGTCGTGGCTAGAAGCCGGATCGCTCAGGTCTTCCTCCAGCAACTGGTACAGGTACTGGGCATTGAAAATGTAAATGCCCATGCTCGCCAGCGACACGCGGTCGTTGCCCGGCATGGCCGGTGGGTTGGCTGGTTTTTCCACAAAGTCGGTGATGCGACGCTCGCCATCCACCGCCATCACGCCGAACGCCGTGGCCTCTTCGCGCGGCACCTCGATGCAACCCACCGTACAACCGGCGCCGCTGGCCACGTGGTCCTGCAGCATCAGCGAATAGTCCATTTTGTAAATGTGATCGCCGGCCAGCACCACCACGTACTCCGGGCGGCTGGACTGGATGATGTCCAGGTTCTGGTAAATGGCATCGGCCGTACCGCGGTACCAATGCTCCTCGTCGACCCGTTGCTGGGCGGGCATCAGGTCCACCATCTCGTTGAGCTCGGCCCGCAGAAAGCTCCAGCCGCGCTGCAAGTGGCGCAGCAACGAGTGGGATTTGTACTGGGTGATGACCCCCATGCGGCGGATGCCGGAATTGACGCAATTGGACAACGCAAAGTCGATGATGCGGAACTTGCCACCGAAATACACCGCTGGCTTGGCGCGCCGGTCGGTCAGCTGTTTCAGGCGGGAACCTCGCCCTCCCGCCAGCACAAGGGCAATGGTTCGCCGCACCAGCATGTGGGGCTGCATATGGCGATCGTTGACCGTGGGAAGCGCGGGGGTGTCCATGTTGTCTCCTCGTGGGGTTGTCGGTGCAGGGTGAGTTCAGGTCATCACGCTGGGCTGGTCCATGCCCGTGTGCTGGCGAATGCTGGCCACAGCCTCGGCCAGTTGCACCAGCGGGGCCAGCGCTTGTTGCACGGGCAAATCGTGGCGGCTGGCGTCGGGCTCATGGCGCTCGAGGTACACGCGCAAGGTGGCGCCCTCGGTACCGGTGCCCGACAAACGGAACACCACTCGAGAGGAGTCCTCCAGCACGACCCGCACGCCCTGACGCTCGCTGCGCGAGCCATCCACCGGGTCGGTGTAGGCAAAGTCGTCGGCCCAGGCGATGCGCTGGCCAGCCACTGTCTGGCCAGCCAGGGTCGGCAAGCTCTGACGCAAGTGGGCCATCAGCTGGTCGGCCTGGCTGGTGGGTATGCCTTCGTAGTCGTGGCGCGAATACACGCAGCGTCCATGCTCGCGCCACAGTTCGCGCACCAGCGCTTCGACCGATTGGCCGGTCACCGCCACCAGGTTCAGCCAGCACAGCACCGCCCACAGGCCGTCCTTCTCGCGCACGTGATCCGAACCGGTCCCGTAGCTTTCCTCGCCGCAGAGGGTGACCCGGCCGGCATCCAACAGGTTGCCAAAGAATTTCCAGCCGGTAGGCGTTTCAAAGCAAGGCATGCCCATCGCCTTCGCCACCCGGTCTACCGCAGTGGATGTCGGCATGGACCGAGCCACGCCGGCCAGCCCCTGGCGGTAGCCTGGCAATCGGTGCAGGTGCGCGGCAAGCACAGCCAGACTGTCGGACGGCGACACCACGAAGCCACGGCCCAACACCATGTTGCGGTCGGCGTCACCGTCGGAGGCGGCGCCCATGTCGGGGGCATCGTCCGCCATGAGATGCGCCACCAGATCGGCCGCGTTGACCGGATTCGGGTCAGGGTGCAAGCCCCCAAAATCCTCCAGCGGCTCACCATTGACGACGGTACCCACAGGAGCGCCCAGCTCGCCCTCCAGCAGCGCACGGGCGTAGGGGGCACCCACGGCGTACATCGCGTCGTACCGCAGACGAAAGCCCCGGGCAAACAACCCACGGATGGCCTCAAAGTCGAACAGGCCGCGCATCACCTCAGCGTAATCGGCCACGGGATCAATCACTTCCACCTTCGTGTCTTCTAAGGTGTGGATGCCCAGGCGGTCCAGCGGCACCTCGGGTGCGTCGGAGATGGTGTAGGCCGTCAACGTCTGGGTGCGCTGGTAGACCGCCGAAGTCAGCTTTTCGGGCGCTGGGCCTCCGTTGGCGGCGTTGTACTTGATGCCGAAGTCTCCGTCCGGCCCGCCAGGGTTGTGACTGGCCGACAAAATGATGCCGCCGCTCGCACCATGCCTGCGAATCACCGCACTGGCCGCCGGGGTGGACAAGATGCCACCCTGCCCCACCAGCACGCGGGCATAGCCGCGCGCAGCCGCCATGCGCAAAATGGTCTGTACCGCAACCCGGTTGTGGTAGCGACCATCTCCACCCAGGACCAGCGTTTGGCCTTGAGCTGTCTGGCCAGGCCCGTGCAGTTCGTCAAACAAGGCCTGGACAAAATTTTCCAGATAGCCCGGCTGCTGGAATACACCCACCTTTTTACGCAGGCCTGAAGTACCGGGTTGCTGGCCGGCGTAAGGACGGGTGGGCTGGGCGAGGCAGGTCATCGGGGTTCTCCAAGAGTTGAGATTTCAGTGCCTATCGGACACAGAACCCCACTTTAATGCGAGCTCGGGCGCTTCACCCGCACCCACCGCCAGATTGAACGACTTACCCATCACCTGACAGCGTGACCCCAGTACCGCTTCGGGCAGATTCCCTGAGGCTGTTTCAAGCCGGAGCACCCACAAACCGGGCGGCAAACAGAACTCGGCCGCCTCAGTGGTGGGGTTGAGCAACCACACACAGCCCGTATCTGCAGAACGCTGAGGTTGCAGCCAAACGGCCATCGGCTGAGGATGTTCGCGTTGCCAGTCGTGCCAGTTCAGCGGTTCGCCGCGCACATCCAGCCAGTGGGCAACCACTGCATCTGGCCCGGCCGAGTCGGCCTCGGGGGGCAGCCACCAACAGTGTGCCTGGAGCACGGGGCACGCATGCCGCAGCTTCAGCACACCGGTCACAAAAGCCGTCAAGGCATCGTCGACCTGGGACCAGTCGATCCAGCTGATGGGGTTGTCCTGGCAATAGGCATTGTTGTTGCCCTGTTGGCTGTGGCCAAGTTCGTCGCCGGCCAGCAGCATTGGCGTACCCAGCGACAGCAGGGTGCTGGCCAGCAGCGCACGCTGGCTCGCGCGTCGGCGTTGCCGCACCAGCGGGTCGTCACTCGGGCCTTCCACGCCGTGGTTGTGGCTCAGGTTGTGGTTGTGGCCATCGCGGTTGTTTTCGCCGTTGGCCTGGTTGTGCTTGTGCTGGTAGCTGACCAGGTCTTGCAGCGTGAAGCCATCGTGCGCGGCCACAAAGTTCACGCTGCTGTGGGCAGGCCGCTCGGCAAACACCGCGCTGGAGCCGGCCAGCGCCTGCGCCCAACGCCCCGGCGTGCCGTGCCCGTGCAGCCAGACCGATCGCTGCGCATCGCGAAACAGGTCGTTCCATTCGAGCCATCCAGCCGGAAACTTCCCGAGCTGGTAGCCCCCGGGGCCGACATCCCAGGGTTCCGCAATCATCAGTCGGTCGCGCAGCACCGGGTCTTGAGCCAACGCCATGAAGAACGGCGCCCCGGCCTGAAACCGGTGGTCGACCGATGCGTCACGCCCCAACACCGGTGCCAGATCGAAACGAAAACCGTCGATGCCAAAGTCCTGCACCCAGCGCCGCAGGCTGTCCATCACCAGGCGCAACACCAGCGGCTGTCGGAGGTCCAGGCAATTCCCGCAGCCCGCCCAGTTGTGGTACTGAGATGTATCGTGCGCTGGCAGGCTGTAGTACAGGCGGTTGTCGATCCCGCGAAGCGAAATCTGGGGCCCCTGCACATCGCCTTCGCCACTGTGATTGAACACCACATCCAGCACCACCTCCAGGCCGGCGGCGTGGAGTGCCTCAACCATCGCCTGGCATTCCTCGCGCACACGGCGCGGGTCGCGCGCGTAGCGGGTATCGGGCGCCGCCCAGGCGATGGGGTTGTACCCCCAATGATTGGTCAGCCCCTGCGCCAGCAACCGGGCCTCATCCACCCGCTGGGCGAGTGGCATCAGGCTCACCGTTGTGACGCCCAAACGCAGCAAGTGGTCGATGACAGCTGGGTGGGCCAGGCCACCGTAGCGCCCACGCTCATCCACCGGCACCCCGGGGTGCAACTGGGTGAATGATTTCAGGTGCACCTCGTACAGCACCCGCCGGGCCGGGTCCACCAACGGACGCGGTTGCAACATGGATGGCAAATCGCCAACCACACGGGCTTTGAGGGCCTGCGCCGCGTTGTCCCGGGTATCCATGCAGTACGGGTCATCTGGCACATGGGCCAGGTGCAGGTCACTGCCGTCGTAGTGCCCTACCACTTCCCGCGCGTAGGGGTCCAGCAGCAGTTTGTGCGGATTAAAACGGTGTCCCTGCGTGGGGAACCATGGCCCGTGGACACGCCAGCCATAGGTCATCCCATCCAGCACCTGCGGTACATGGGCTTGCCATAGGCCCGAACCATCGGGTTGCAGGGGGTGGCGCCCCAGTGGGCGCAGCCCCGCTTCGTCAAACAGGCACACTTCAACCGCTGTGGCGTGCGGGGCGGCCAGCGCAAACCAGGCCCCTTCTGGCGTCAGCGTGGCGCCGAGGGCAGCAGGTGGACGCAGGTGCGGGTGTGCCATACGAGCGCCGTCGAATCAACCTTGCGATGCGTGGACCAGCATGACGCAGGCCAACGGCGGCAGGTGCAGACTGAGCGACTGTGGCTGGCCGTGCGCAGGCACCGCCTCGGTCGCGCCGGCACCGCTGGGCACGCCACTGCCGCCGTAAATCGCCGCATCGGTGTTGATGATTTCGCGCCAAACGCCACTTTGCGGCACGCCAATGCGGTACGCCGGGCGCGGCACTGGGGTCAGGTTGCACAGCACCAGCACCTCCTGACCATGCGCATCTCGGCGCCGCCACGACAACACCGACTGGCTCGCATCGTCGTGGGCAATCCAATCAAAACCGCGGGCGTCGTGGTCCCAGGCGTGCAGCGCCGGGTAATGCCGGTACACCGCGTTGAGGTCTCGCACCAGTCGCTGCACGCCCGCGTGGCGCGGATCGTCCAGCAACTGCCAGGGCAGGCTCGCATCTGCCTGCCATTCGCCAGGCTGGGCCAGCTCCCCACCCATGAACAGCAGCTTCTTGCCCGGAAAACCCCACATGTAACCGTACAGGCTGCGCAGACCAGCAAAGCGCTGCCAGTCGTCGCCCGGCATGCGCCCCAGCAGCGAGCCCTTGCCATGAACCACCTCGTCGTGGGACAAGGGCAGCACGAAATTTTCGCTGAAGGCGTACACCAGCCCGAAAGTCAGCTCACCGTGGTGATGGCTGCGATGCACAGGATCGCGGGCAAAGAAGCGCAGGCTGTCGTTCATCCAGCCCATGTTCCATTTTTCGTGGAAACCCAGCCCGCCACTTTGCAAATCATCGCCCGGCGGGCGGCTCACGCCGGGAAAGGCCGTGGACTCCTCGGCCACCATCAGGGCACCAGGCCGCTGGGTGCCCACCACGTGGTTCAGGCGGCGCAAGAAGGCCATCGCCTCCAGGTTTTCACGGCCCCCATGCTGGTTGGGAATCCATTCCCCGTCCTTGCGGCTGTAATCCCGGTAGAGCATGGACGCCACCGCGTCAACCCGCAAACCGTCCACCCCATAACGCTCCAGCCAGTACAACGCATTACCAATCAGGTAATTGCTGACTTCGCGCCGACCAAAGTTGTAAATCAGGGTGTTCCAGTCCTGGTGAAAGCCTTCACGAGGGTCAGCGTGTTCGTACAGGTGAGTGCCATCAAAGCGGGCTAGTCCATGGCTGTCGGTTGGAAAGTGGGCGGGAACCCAATCCAGGATCACGCCCAGCCCGGCGGCATGGGCCTGCTCCACAAAGTAAGCGAAGTCCTCTGGTGTGCCAAAACGCGCGGTGGGTGCATAGAGCCCCACCGGCTGGTAACCCCAGGAACCGTCGTAGGGGTACTCGGACACTGGCAGCAACTCCAGATGGGTGAAGCCAAGGTCGCGGGCGTAGGGCACCAGGGTATCGGCCAGTTCGCGGTAACTGAGCCAGCGCCAGCCGTCGTGCTTGCGCCAGGATCCCAGGTGCACCTCGTAAATACTGATCGGCTGGTCGAACGCATTGGCCCGTGCACGCTCGGGCACCATGGGCCGCAAAGGTGGCAGGCCATGCACCACACTGGCGGTCTGGGGCCGCAGTTCGGCACGCACCCCATAAGGGTCCGCCTTCAACAACAACTCGCCGTCGGCTGTGCGCACTTCAAACTTGTACAAAGCCCCAGCTTGAACGCCGGGCACGAACAGCTCCCAAATGCCACATTCGCGGCGCAAGCGCATGGGGTGGGCGTCACCATTCCAGTGGTTGAAGTCGCCGACCACCGAAACGCGCTGCGCGTTTGGCGCCCAGACTGCAAACCCCACCCCGTCCACGCCCTGCCGTGTGCAAGGGTGTGCGCCCAGACATTCGAACGGGCGCTGGTGGGTACCTTCGGCCAGCAGCCACACGTCGGTCTCGCCGAGCAAGGGGTCGAAGCGGTCCTGGTCTTGGGGTTCGTTCATGGTGCGGTCGCAGGCCTTGGACTCAAACCGGCAGTGACACGGTGCGGCTCAATGCGTCGCCGTCACGGTCAAACACGTGCAAGTCTTCAGCGGGCACATGCACCCGCACCACGTCACCGTTGAGCGCATGGGTTGTGCCTTCCACTTTGAGAGTAATGGCAGGAATGCCGTCACCGAGGTCCAGATACAGCAGCGATGCCTCGCCCAGCTTTTCGATGTGCGATACCTTGGCCTGCAGGCTGTTGGGCACTTCATCGCTTTGGGCCAGGCGCATGTGTTCGGGGCGCAACCCCAAGCTGACCGGCTCGCCCGCCTTCAGCCGTGATGCATCGACCGCCGCGCGGAAGGTTTGTCCTGCCACCTTGACCTCGGCCGCCTGGTCGGTCGCCGACAGCAGCGCTCCAGGCAGGATGTTCATCTTCGGTGAGCCAATGAACTCGGCCACAAACAGGCTTTGGGGCCGGTGGTACAGGTCCATCGGCGTGCCCACCTGGGCGATGGAGCCCTTGGTCTGCACATCCGGGCCGGCACGCAGCAGCACGATCTTGTCGGCCAGCGTCATCGCTTCCACCTGATCGTGCGTCACGTAAATCATGCTGGCGGTGCCGATGCGTTGGTGCAGTCGTGCAATTTCCAGGCGGGTCTGGACCCGCAAGGCCGCATCCAGGTTCGACAGCGGCTCGTCGAACAAAAACACCCGCGGGTGCTTGACGATGGCACGTCCAATGGCCACGCGCTGGCGCTGACCACCTGACAGAGCCTTCGGCAGACGATCCAGCAACGGCGTGAGTTGCAGCATTTCGGCCGCCTCCCTCACCTTCTCGTCGATTTCAGCGGTGTTGGCGCCGAACACCTTCAGGCCGAAGGCCATGTTCTCGCGCACCGTCATGTGGGGGTACAAGGCGTAACTCTGGAACACCATGGCCACACCCCGGCGAGCGGGGGGCAAGTCATTGACGCGCTCTTCACCGATCAGCAGGTCGCCACTGCTGATGTCTTCCAGGCCTGCGACCATCCTGAGCAGGGTGGATTTTCCACACCCCGAGGGTCCGACGAACACGCAGAATTCGCCATGCTCAATGGTGAGGTTGGCTTGGTTGATGGTCAGCGGCAACTGCGGGCTGTAACGCTTGGAGACGCCCCGAAATTCGATCTTGGACATAGTGGTGCCTTACAGACAGGGTCAGAACGCGGCCAGCAGGCCACCCCAGGGTTGCAGTGCCACGGTAGCCTCGGTCAGGGTGGCACCTGCCAGCCCATGCCCGGTCAACACCCGTGCCGATGCACACGACGCCGGCAGCTCCCATTGGGCCGCCCGGTCGCTGAAGTTGAAGATGCACAACACACGCTGCCCGTCGTGTTCACGGACAAAAGCGAGCACCTGCGCGTCCACCGGCAACATGACCATGCTGCCCTTCACCAGCGCGGGCTGGGTTCGGCGCCATTGCATGAAGCGGGTGTAAAACGCAAGCGTGCTGTCCGCATGCGCAGCCTGGGCATCCACCGCCAGCGGCGGATGGGCAGGGCTGACAGGCAACCACGGCTTGGCGCTGCCAAAGCCTGCGTGCAGCGCAGCGGCTTCCCACGGCATGGGGGTACGACAGCCGTCGCGCCCCTTGAACTTGGGCCACATTTCAATGCCGAACGGGTCCTGCAAGTCCTCGAACGCAATGTCGGCTTCTGGCAGCCCCAGTTCGTCGCCCTGGTACACACAGGGGGAGCCCCGCAGGCTGAATTGCAAGGCAGCGGCCAGGCGGACCAGACGTTCGTCAGGCTCTGCACCACCCCACCGGGTGGCCACCCGAACGCAGTCGTGGTTGGACAGCGCCCAGCACGGCCATCCATCGCCCACAATGTCCAGAAACCGGGTGAAGAGCGCGTGCAGGTACGGTGCATCGTGCTGTTTGCCCAGCAGGTCGAAACAATACGCCATGTGAAGCTTGTCGCCACCGCTGGTGTACTCGGCCATGCGGCCCAGACCATCGTCGTCACCAATCTCACCCACCATGGTGGTGTGGGGGTACTCGTCAAGCAACGCGCGCAAGCGACGCAAGAAGTCCAGGTTTTCGGGCTGGCTCTTGTCGTACAGGTGGCGCTGCCAGCCGTAGGGGTTCACCGCGTCCACGGCCGGGTCGTCGGCACGCGGCTGGCCACGCCCAGGGTTGCTGCGCAACTCACGATCGTGGAAGTAAAAGTTGGCGGTGTCCAGCCGGTAGCCGTCCACCCCCAGCTCCAGCCAGAAGCGCACATCGTCCAGGATGGTCTGTTGCACCACCGGGTTGTGGAAGTTCAGGTCCGGCTGGCTGCTCAGAAAGTTGTGCATGTAGTACTGCAACCGGCCCGTGTCCCACTGCCAGGCGCTTCCACCAAAAATGCTCAGCCAGTTGTTGGGGGGGTTGCCATCGTCCTTGGCATCGGCCCAGATGTACCAGTCCGCCTTGGGGTTGTCGCGGCTGCTGCGGCTTTCCTTGAACCACGGGTGCTGGTCCGAGGTGTGCGACAGCACCTGGTCGATCATCACCTTCAGACCCAGCTCATGTGCGCGGGCCACAAGTGCACGAAAGTCGTCCAGCGTGCCGAACAGGGGGTCCACGTCGCGGTAGTCGCTCACGTCGTAGCCAAAGTCCTTCATCGGGCTCTTGAAGAACGGCGACAGCCAGATGCCGTCGGCGCCGAGCTGGGCCACATGCTCCAGCCGGGCGGTGATGCCAGGCAAGTCGCCCACACCATCGCCATTGCTGTCCTGGTAGGACCGCGGGTAGATCTGGTAGATGACGCCGCCGCGCCACCATTCGTTGTTGGGTGCCTTGTTGGTCATGTTGCGGAGTATGTAGTTTGGTGGAAGCCTGGGTCAGCCCTTGACGGCGCCAGCCGTCAGGCCCGAAACGATCTTTTTCTGGAACACCAGCACCAGCAGCACCAGTGGTAGGGTCACCAGCACCGAGGCCGCCATGATGTTGCCCCAGGGTATGTCGTACTTGCTGGCACCAGAAATCAGCGAGATCGATACCGGCACGGTGCGCTGGTTGTTGTCCAGCACAAACGTCAGGGCGAAGAGGAACTCGTTCCAGGCTGCAATAAAGGCCAGCAAACCGGTGGACACCAGCGCCGGCCACAGCAGCGGCAGAAACACGTCCTTGATGATGCGCCAAGGGCTGCAACCGTCCATGATCGCCGCCTCTTCCAGTTCCTTGGGCAGTTGCTTCATGAAGGTGGTCAGCACCCAGACGGTGAACGGCAGGGTGAAGATCATGTAGGGCAGCACCAGACCCATCGCCTTGTTGTAAATACCCAGGAAGCGGATCAGCTCGAACATGCCGGCCAGAACCGCCACCTGCGGAAACATGGACACCGCCAGCACCGCCGTCAGCAACAGCCCACGCCCCTTGAACTGGATGCGACCCAGCGCATAGGCTGCAGTCACACCAATGAACAGCGAAATCGCCACCACCGCTACCGACACCATCACCGAGTTGACGATGTGGCGCCCGAAAGGCTGCTCCGCCAGGGTAAACAGCGACACATAGTTGCCCAGCGACCAGGTGGCCGGCCACAGGCTGGGGTCAAACAGCGCAGCGCCGCTTTTGAACGATGTGGTGATGGCGTACAGGAAAGGAAACACCGAAAACACAACGACCACCGCAGCCGTCAGGTACAGCGCGATGCGCCAGAACAGGGGGGTTTTCATGGGTTCAATCCTCCGCCAGTTTCATCCGGCCCAGCTTGATGTAGGCCACGGTGCACAGACCAATGATCAGGAACAGCGCCGTGGACGCGGCCGAGCCGTAGCCCATATAGCCGTTCTCCACCATCTCCCGGCGCACAAAGCCGGACATGCTGATGGTGCTGTTGTTGTTGGACGTGAGCACGTAGATCAGGTCGAACACGCGCAAAGCGTCCAGCAAACGGAAGATCACTGCCACCATCAGCGCCGGCTTGATGAGGGGCAAAGTCACTTTCCAGAACACCCGCAGCGGGTGCACACCGTCCACCTTGGCCGCTTCGTAACAATCTTTCGGCAGCGTCTGCAGCGCGGCCAGAATCAGCAACGCCATGAAGGGCGTCGTCTTCCAAACGTCCACCGCCACCACCGTCCAAAGCGCATACGCGGGGTCGGCCGTCCAGGCGAGTTTCTCGGCCAGCAGGCCCCAGTCCACCAGCCACTGGTTGATCACGCCAAACTGGTCGTGCAACATCCAGCCCCACATCTTGGCCGACACGATGGTCGGGATGGCCCACGGCACCAGCACGGCGGCCCTGACCCAGGCACGGCCCCTGAACTCCTGGTTCAGCAGCAGGGCAACCCCCAGGCCCATGATCGTTTCCAGCGTCACCGAAACGACCGCAAACTTCAAAGTATTCAGAATCGACAAGCCCCAGTCGCTGGCCCAGAAACCATCGGTGTAGTTGGGGTTGGCAAACAACCCGTACTCGCCGACATAGTTTTCAAACCCGATGAAGGCAGCGCTTTCGAGGTTATTGATGTTGGCGTCTGTGAAGCTGAACCAAATGGTCCGGCTCAAAGGCCAGAGCGCGACCAGCACAAGCACGATCAGCATGGGCGCCATGAATATCCACGCGGTTCGGGTTTTGTTCTGCATGGGGTTCAGACTTGTAGGGTTGAAGAAAGCCGGCTGGCCGGCCCTTGCAAGGGTCGAGCCAGCCGGAGCGTCCTGGTACGGACGTCAGATCACCACTTGCCGCGCTTGATCTGGTTCAGACGGCCTTCCAGTCGCTTGACCGCATCTTCGGCCGAGGCCTTGCCAGACAGCACGTCGTGGGTCGCGTTCCAGAATGCTGCGCTGACCTCAGGGTACTTCAGGCCGGTGACGGTCGCCGGACGCGGCACGGCGCTCGTGAAAACGTCGTACAGGCTGCCGAAGAACGGGTTGGCGTCCAGCACTTCCTTGTCCTTGTACAGGGAAACGATGGTCGGGTTGTAAGAGCCCTTGATCGCACGCTCCTTTTGAACTTCAGGGCTGGTCATGTACATCACCAGGGAAGCAGCAGCCTCGGGGTTCTTGGAGTACTTGGACACAGCCAGCTGCCAGCCACCCAGAGTGGCTGCATTCTGACCGTTCGCGCCACCCTTAGGCAGTGCCGCAACGCCGATCTTGCCTTTCACCTTGGAATCGGCGCCATTGCCCAGCGACCAGGCGTAGGGCCAGTTGCGCATGAAAGCGGCGTTGCCGTTCTGGAACACACCACGCGCCTCTTCTTCGGCGTAGTTCAGCACGCCTTGCGGGGCAATCGTGCCCACCCAGGAGGCGGCCGTCTTCAGGGCCTGCACAGCCCTGGGGTTGTTGATCGTGATGTTGCCCTTGTCGTCAACAATATTGCCACCCTTGTAGCTGTGGATCCACTCCACCGCATCGCAAGTCAAGCCTTCGTAGGCCTTGGCCTGGAACACAAAGCCCTGGAAGTCCTTGTTGCCCGCGGCACGCTCGCCGTCCTGAATCACCTTTGCGGTAGCGGCCAGCTCTTCCCAGGTCGTGGGAGCTTTTTGCTTGTACTTATCCATCAGGTCGGTGCGGTAGTACAGCAGGCCTGCATCGGTGAACCAAGGCATCGCCAGCAGCTTGCCATCCACGGTGTTGTTGGCCACGATGGCGGGGAAGTGCTCTTTCTCGATGCCTTTGCTGTGGGGGCGCAGGTCCAGCAGGTGGTCCTTGATCACGCCGGGCCACACCACGTCCACGTTGATCACGTCCAGATCGGTGGACTTGGCCGCGAACATCTGGCGGAACAGCGCCAGGATGTCGGTCGTGCTGTTCGGGATGGTGAAGAGCTTGACTTCGTGGCCGGTCTTCTTGGCCCATTCAGCGGTGTGCTTCTTGCAGAACTCAAAGTCCTGACCCACGGAACCGCAGGAAATGGTGATGGTCGCGGCTTGCGCGCCGGCGATGAACAACGGAGCCGACATGGCCAGCACAGCGGCCTTGACAACGCGATGGAGCTTGAACATTTTCATCCTCTGCCTCTGTTGAAAATTGGGAAGTGTTGGATCGCCCTCCACGGATTGTGTGGCGTCAACAGGCAGATTGAAACATTCATGCAAACGTTTGCATCATGGGGTAAACCCTGTGGAATCTCATCTTGTAACCAAGATGAACCCGCCTTTAATCTAGTGAATAACCTTAAGCTCAGCCGACAATGCAAACGTTTGCAAGACTGCGGCTATTCAAAGGGCACTGCTCTCGCGGACCACCAATTCGGTGCTCAACACCACGCTGCGCCTGGGCTGGCCTTGCAGTGCTTCAAACAAAAGCTCCACCAGCGCCTGCCCGGCCACATCGGTGGGTTGGCGTATGGTCGTCAATGAAGGATGAACATAACTGGCCATGGGAATGTCGTCGTACCCCACCACCTTGACCTGACCAGGCACATCCAACCCTCGGCTGGACAGCGCAGAAATCACGTTCACAGCCGCAATATCACTGGCCGCGAAGACCCCGTCAAACACATGGCCGCTGTCTATCCAGCGCGCAACGGCCTCACGGGTGCCTTCCTCGCCGAACAAAAACGGGTGAAACAGCAACGGGTCCACTGCGTGACCCGCCTCGCTGATCGCCTTCGCGTAGCCCTGGTGACGCAACCGTCCCTCCGGATGGTGCGTGTCGCCCACAAAGGCGATCGATTGACAGCCTTGCTCGATCAAGTGCCGGGTGGCCAGATAGCCACCGAGTATGTTGTCAGAACCCACGGCTCGGTACATCGCATCGGGCAACACCGCGCCCCAAACCACCAATGGCAGTCCCTGACTGGCCAATTCGTTCAGGTAATCGTGCCAGCCCAGCTGTCCAATGACAATCAGTCCCGCCACCTGACCACCTTGCACCATGGCGGGAATCTGGTCGATCCGGTCGCCATTCAGCCGGGTCAGCAGCAGGTTCATGCCGCGCGACTCCAATCCGTCGGCAACGTGCCCGACCATGCTCAACAGGAAAGGGTCGGATATGCGCTGCATGGTGTCGCCCAGGTGTACCAGGGCAACCGTCTGCACATCGCGCTTGCGCAGATTGGCCGCACCCACATTCACGGTGTAGTTCAGGCTGCGCGCCAGTTCAGCAATTCGCGCGCGCGTGGCTTCCGGAATCAAGGGGCTGCCATTGAGCGCCCGGGACACGGTGGAGGTGGAAACACCCGCCATGCGTGCGATGTCCGCCATTTGCATGCGCTTGCGGGACGAAGACTTTTCCTGGGCAGTGGTTTTATCGGTTGACATCTCTGGCCCATTCTAGCGACCGGCCGTGTCCTGACAGGTCGTCAGACAAATTCACACAAAAAAGGCCCGCAAGCCGGAAGGCTGCGGGCCAAAAAACCTTGGAGAAATACTGGGACGCTCGATCAGAAAGCGTAGTTGAAACGCACCTTGAACGCCGTCACACCGTCCACACCCGTGCCACTAGAGCGGCTGATGGCGGGAGTGATGCTGGCGCCTTTGATATCCATCAACGGGAAGCTGTAAGCTGCGTAGAACGTATTGACTTTTGCGTTCAGCGCATTGTCCTTGTCTTGCACGTAGCCCACACCTGCGGGACCGAAGGTCGCGTTGATACCCAAAGACTGGCCATTCAACTTGCTGCTCT
>JACCDT011472357.1_pt1 | contig 17797 bp, 21 predicted proteins | sample 7446291 | NCBI WGS metagenome assembly JACCDT01 (sample SAMN15323446, study PRJNA562643) | freshwater metagenome | isolation source: river surface water | place: USA:Blue River Watershed | collected 2017-08-17 | reverse complement strand
GAGACGGATTTCGGGGGTGGGTGGCCATGGGGTCAGTCAGGAGCCCATAGCAAAAAGCCCCGCGTGGTGCGGGGCTCTGAGCGCCTGACAACCCGGCTGAGCGAGTTAGCAGGACTTGTTCTGGCGGCCCAAAAGGTACTGTATAAATAACTTGCTCAGGTCAAAAAGCATCGTTTTTTGGTGACGTCGGGGATACTAACTAGGCAGAGCCGGCGAATCCCTCGCTGAGGCCATGCTCCCAGGCCAGCATTGCGATCTTCCGTTCGGTGTTCCATCGGTACTGTCCGATCCCGCCAGACTCCTGGATAACGCGATGGCAAGGGATCAAGTAACCGATGTCGTTGAGCGACAGCGCGGTGCCCACCGCACGGTGAGCACGTGGGTGTCCGATGCGTTCAGCCACCTGGCCGTACGACAAGACTTGACCCGGACGGGTATGAATCATCGCCTCCCAGACCTTGATCTGAAAATTCGTCCCTCGCAGAACAAGGTGGATGCACCCGCGGCCGGGGGTCGCTGGAAAGATTTCGTCTAGCCATTCTCGGGCTTTCTTATCATCACGTTCAAACCGGGCCCGTGGCCAGGCTAAAAACAAACTAGCCTCATAGTCCTGCGACGACTGATCAAGAAAAGCAAAGTGGCAAATTCCGCGTGGAGTCCAGGCAAGACATACCGCCCCGAAGGGTGAATCCCCCATGCCGAAACCCACGTGCAGTCCGTTACCCAAGGACTGGACCTCACCGGGCGTCATGGCCTCGGACGTCACCATCAGGTCGTGCAGCCGGCTGCTGCTGCTCATGCCCAGGTCATCGGCAACCTCCAACACGGTCCTGGATCTTAAAAGCGACGCCTTGGCGTGTTCTTTGGTGACGTACTGCAAGAAACGCTTGGGAGAGAGCCCAGCCCACTCAGAGAAAACGCGTTGAAGGTGAAACGGGCTCATGTGCACTGCTTGAGCAATCTCCTCAAGCGTCGGCTGCTGTCGCAGGTTGTTGCGGATAAAACCGATAGCCCTTTCCACGGTCTGGTAGTGCCGAGCGCTTAGATCGCGCGCCATTATGTAGTTCCTTCCTGCTTGGTACGGCCAAACAATGCCATCGGCGAGAACCCCGTGACCATGGCAGTACCCAGGACTACCAACAGCCCGCCGACTGCGGTTGCCCATGTGACCGGCTCGCCCAGGAGCCAAGCACCCCACAAGGTGCCGAATACGGGAATAAGAAATGTGACCGTGAGTGCTGAGACCCCACCGAAATCTGCGATCAGGCGGAAATAGATCAGATACGCAAAACCGCTGCAGACAATCCCCAAAGCCAGCACGGCCAGCCCTGTCGGGACCAGTGGAACCTCGGCCGGCACAGGCGTCGCCAACGCCACGGGGATCATGACCAGGGTCGCCGCCCACATGCTTCCATGCGCGTTCGAAAACGACTCGACATTGGGCGCCACCTTGGTGTAGTTGGTTGCGATGCCGTAGGAGAGCGTCGCGGCAAGACCAGCAGCAATGGCCCACATGCCGCCCGTAGGCAACGTCATCGATTCAACACCGGCCAATACGGCCACGCCCGCTAGTCCAATACCCATCCCCACCCACTTGGACATCGAGAGCTCTGATTTGAGCCACACCCTTGCGATAACCGCGGCCCACATCGGGGCGGTTGCGTTCAAGATGGAAAGCAGCGATGCAGAGATACTTTGAGCTGCATAGGCAAAGAGGAGGAATGGCAGCGCCGAGTTGAAAAACCCGAGCACAAGATAGTGCCGCCAGTACTTTGATGCCTGTAGCCCCTTTTTGAACCACGTGGCGACCATCCACAAGAAAATAGCCGCCAAGCCGACACGAGCCAAGATCAGCCATGCTGGGCCGACCACTGATGCTGCCATGCGCATGAACAGGAATGAGCCGCCCCAAAGGGCAGCTAAAAGCAAAAGTCGAGAGAAGCCAATCAGAGTCATTTGGGTCACCATTTTCTTTTAAGTCTCTGTGACTGCCCCCGCTGACTCAAGCCGATTCTTGCGATTCCAGTGCTCGACCCACAACGTGGGTATCAGCTTAGCTCCAGGGGCCCCCAGTTCTCTGAGAAAAAGCGCTCCGACCGTCGGTATGAACCTTTATGAAATCAACACGTAAAGACCGCGATGCACAAGCCCACGGCCACCTCTCTTCAACAACACCACGGTCTGAAGGCCCCCGTGACGTGCTGGATGTCCTGAACAGCAGCAGGAGCTTCTGAGACAAAACGGAGTTTGAGACGGGTTTTAGGGGCAGCCGTGGTGTCGCAGGTCAGGAGCCCACAGCAAAAAGCCCCGCATGGTGCGGGGCTCTAAGCGCCTTTCAACTCACCTGAGCAAATTAAAGGCAAATGCTTGGCGGAGCAGTAATGATAGCCCCACTAACCAGCTCAGGTCGGGATGCATCGGTTTTTGATGGGGACGGGGATTCGAACTCCCCTCCCGGATGGGGCAACTGTCGGCTAACAGCAGTCGTTGATGGCTGAGTTCTAAACCTTCTTCCGCCGCCTGACGAAGTACACGCTGAGACAGACAACCGATAACTGCGCATAGGTAATCAGGCCCTCAATGGCTTCATAGCCTACCGAGGTGGGATGTGTGGGAAACGCACCACTGGCCAGTGCGACAAGCGTTGCAACAGCTGCAAACATGAAGCCGGCAATCAGCCCATGCTTCCAGGCAACCAGACCCACCGCGATGGCATAAGGAAAAATGCTCTTTTCCAATGCGTTCTCAGCAGCACTGAGCGCCCAGACAGCCACGAGCAACCCAAGCGCAATGACCAACTGCCAACTCCATCTGCGAGGCGGCACTGCTTCTGGTGGCGATGAATCAGGACTCAAGCTCTCTCCTTGCGAAGTGCGGAGTGGGACGTTGATGAAATGGTTCGAGTTTCGACCGACCAGCTCAGGATCAAGAAGGACGAGCCGCTCCTGCGGCCGCTATGTTCCCGGAATTTCGTTTGCGGCCTACTGTGTCCAGAGCGAAGCTGACCATCGCTCGCGCCAGTTCGTGCTCGCCCACGAACACCTTGCCAGCCCCGTCACGCTCAAGCAGGTCAGCTTCTTCTGCGTTGTGGCTGCGCACGATGACTTCCACGGAAGGGTTAAGTGTCCGCGCAGTCTCGACCATCGTGCGGACTTGAACGGTTTCCGGGGTGGCAATGACTAGGGCCCGTGCCTCACGGATATGCGCCTGGACGAGCACGAGTGGGTCTGTGGCGTCTCCCCACACAGCTGCCCCGCCACCCTGCCGGTGAGATTCGACGAACTCCCGGTTGGACTCGACAACCACGTAGGGCACCCCCTCGGCAGCCAGGTCACTGCCGATTTGCTTGCCGACGCGTCCCCAACCGACCAGCACGATGTGCCCGTCAAGATACTTGGCCTCCGTCGTCATCGGCAACTCCGCTAACGGATTCGCGGATGCATCGAGTTTCGAGGCGAACTTGGTGTGGCGATGTAGCCAGCGCTCCGTCGGGCCTAACAGGCTGAACATGACGGGATTGAGGGCAATCGAAATCAGGGCTGCCGCGAGAATGAGGTCGTTGCCTTCTTTCGGCAGAAGCCCAAGCGCCATACCCAAGCCGGCCAGGATAAAAGAGAACTCTCCCACCTGCGCCAGACTGGCAGCAACGATGGCCGCAGTCCGCACGGGGTAGCGAAGGAGCAGCACGACCGCAAACGCTGCCAGCGTCTTGCCGACAAGAACGATTGCTACCGTGGCGAGAACATGCAGCGGTTCCTCCAGTATCACGGCCGGGTCGAACAGCATGCCTACCGAGACGAAGAAGAGGACCGCGAAGGCGTCCTGCAGCGGGAGCGTGTCTTCGGCAGCCCGTGCACTGAACTGCGACTCGCGAAGAACCATACCCGCGAAGAAGGCCCCCAAGGCGAACGACACCCCAAAAATCGCCGAGGAGCCGTAGGCAATACTGACGGCGGCTGCGATGACGCACAACGTGAACAGTTCGCGGGAGCCGGTCTTGGTCACCTGCCAAAGCAGCCACGGGAATAGGCGCCGACCTACGATTAGCATGAAGGCGATGAAGCCTCCGACCTGGGCTAGCGTGATGAAGATGGTCATCCCCATGCTGCGGGCGCCTTCGGTGGCCTTGCCACCCAGTGAAGGGGCTAGCGCTGGCAACAGCACTAGGACCAGAACCATGGCCAGGTCTTCCACCACCAGCCAACCAACGGCTATCCGCCCATCTCCCGAGTCGACCAAGCCGCGACTTTCGAGGGCTTTGAGCAAGACCACGGTACTCGCCACCGAAAGTGAGATGCCGAAGACGAGCGCTGAACCCAGGCTCCACCCCCAGAAAGTCGCGACACCTGCGCCAAAGGCTGTGGCCACGGCCATCTGCACTACAGCACCTGGGAGGGCGATTTTCCGGACGGCCATCAGGTCATCGACGGAAAAGTGCAAGCCGACTCCGAACATGAGGAGCATCACCCCTACTTCCGCGAGCTGCGATGCAATCTGCGCATCCGCTACGAACCCTGGGGTCGCGGGCCCGATTGCGATGCCAGCAAGCAGGTAGCCAACCAGAGCCGGCAGCTTCAGGCGGGCCGCGATGAAACCCAAAATGAGCGCCAGGCCGAAGCCCGCCGCGAGGGTTGTGATGAGCGAGATGTCGTGGTGCACCTTCTTGTTCTTTCTCAGAGGTTTGTATTGGTGAGTCCGTTGCTATGCGCCTTCTTATATTCATCGACCGCTGACTGCCGTATTCGGCGATGCCCACCCTCGGAGCGGTGCACCTCTCCCAGCTTTCCTTGATTGCAGAGCATTGACACATAGGGCCGGCTCATGCCGAGCTGCTGGGCGGCTTCAGCCGTTGTGAGAAGCGGCTCGCCGTCTGCGGAATGCTTCTCCTTGACATGCCCCTTTGTTGACTCGATGTTGGCAAGTGCAGTGATGAAGTCCATGCGAGTACGAGTGCCAGCTGGCGAATCGTCTGTCAGCACTGTTGCCACTCCGTAGGCCGCTATCTCCGACAGGCTCTGGCACAAATGGCTGACCAAGATCTCTGGTGTCTCATCAACGCCCACGACGCGGAACTCACGACCGGCCATGCGAAGAAGTGCGCCACCTCGCCCCTTTGCTTCCACCTCGAGGTGGTCCGCAAGAGCTCTCTCAAGTCCAAGCATGAGCGCCGGAAGTGCTGGTATCTGCCTCATATTTTCATTTTTTTCGTATACATAAAATTATACCGAAATAATCGAAAAGACTCTTTATCTGGGAGAGTCCCAAAACAAGCCTAGGACGCGCAAACGCAACCATTGCCGCTAAACCGCTCATGACCAGCAAGAACGAGCGGTCAAATGAAGACCATCACGTTCCATTTCGCGACTGCCCTGGCAGAGATTGCGGGGTACTGCCTGCTCTGGCTCTGGCTCAAGCAAAACGGATCCCCGTGGTTGCTGATTCCGGCCGGGATCAGTCTGGCGGCGTTCGCATGGTTGCTGACCCTGCACGAGGCCGCGTCCGGGCGTGTCTATGCCGCCTACGGAGGTGTCTATATCTGTGCGGCTATTTTTTTGCTATGGACCGTCGACGGCATCAGGCCGTCGAGTTGGGATGTCGCAGGTGTTGCCGTGGCGCTGCTGGGTATGAGCATCATCGCTTTCCAGCCACGCTAGGACTGATACATCCAATGCGGACGCCACTGCTCCCTGCTGAGAAAAAGCGCCCGGCCAACTGGTATGAACTTGTATGAAATCACCACATACAAGCACCAAGGCACATGGCCACCCCTCTTCTGTGACACAACGGCCTGAGAGCACCCGAGACGTGCTGGACGTACTGGCCAGCAGCATTGCCAGAACGGCAGCAAGAGAGAACAAACCAGAGCCCCTACTCCAGGCTGCAGCGGTCCCGACCGAACCAAGCCGAGAACTCCTGACCGAAAAAATGCTCGCCGATCGCTGGGTGTGCTCAGTCGCGCGCCTTCAGCGCTGGCGCACCGTCGGCGAGGGGCCGCCGTACCTGAAAATCGTGGGGAAGGTCCTGTACCGGCTCAAGGACATTGAGGCCTACGAGGAAGCCAACCTGGTCCGGAAGGTGTTCTAGGAGCGCCTTGGAAGGCCCCGAACGGATTGGAAATTGTTCGAACGACTTGGAATCAGTTCGAATGAATCTTGGCGGAGTAGGAGGGATTCGAACCCTCGGTACAGGAGGACCTGTACGCCGGATTTCGAATCCGGTGCATTCGACCACTCTGCCACCACTCCGCAGCGTCGAAACCGAGATTCTAGCAGAGGCCGCTAAGGCTTTCGTGGCGCCATCACACTGGCATTGCGTGGGGCCATGGTCATGTAAACGGTCGGAGCACTGAACAGCGACTCGGTCATTTCGATGGTCAGCGTGCGTTCTTGACGCGTCATGACCAGCAGGCTCTGGCGACCACGAACAGCTGTCACCACGCTCCAACCTTGGGCCGTCAGGTTGTCCAGGAGAAACCGGTAGGCCGCATCTGCATCTCGGCCGACATCGAGCACCGCACGACCGACCCAGTTATCGCCTGCGCCGATGATCAGCGACTGGTCAGCTCGGATAACACTGCCTGGCGGCAGGGCCAGACCTCCGAGCCACTGGCTGGGTGTGGCCTTGGGCGAAGCAGCGTCTGCTGCAGGTGCTGTGGAGCCCAATGGCGTGCTGCTGCAACCTGCCAGCAAGACAGCGCACAAGGTCGTCAGTGTCACTAAGCGCATCGCCTGCTCTCCTTTTGCAGAATGTTCAGGCGACCAATTTATCAACACCACCCATGTAGGGGCGCAGCACTTCAGGCACAGTCAGTGAACCGTCGGCGTTCTGGTAATTTTCGAGCACAGCGACCAGGGCACGGCCCACGGCCAGGCCGGAGCCGTTGAGGGTGTGCACCAGTTCATTTTTGCCGTTGGCGTTCTTGAAGCGGGCCTGCAGTCGGCGGGCCTGAAAGGCTTCACAGTTGGAAACCGAGCTGATTTCGCGGTACACGCCTTGTGCCGGCACCCAGACTTCGAGGTCATAGGTTTTGCTGGCGCCAAAACCCATGTCGCCGGTGCACAGGCTCATCACACGGTACGGCAGGCCCAACTTTTGCAGGATGACTTCGGCGTGGCCGGTCATCTCTTCCAGCGCTTCGTAGCTCTTTTCGGGGTGGACGATCTGCCCCATCTCGACCTTGTCGAACTGATGCTGGCGAATCATGCCGCGCGTGTCGCGGCCGGCGCTGCCCGCCTCGGAGCGGAAGCAAGGTGTGTGCGCCGTCAGTTTGATGGGCAAGTCCGCTTCGGCCAGGATCTCATCGCGCACCACGTTGGTCAGCGTGACTTCGGAGGTCGGAATCAGGTAAAGCGCCTGACTGTCTTCGCCGCCTTCCTGCCCACCCTTGTTGGCGGCAAACAGATCGGCTTCGAACTTGGGCAGCTGACCGGTGCCGCGCAGCGTGTCGGCATTGACGATGTAGGGCGTGTAGCACTCGGTGTAGCCGTGCTCGCGCGTTTGCGTGTCCAGCATAAACTGGGCAAGGGCTCGGTGCAGTTGCGCGATCGGGCCACGCATGAAAGTAAAGCGCGAACCGGACAACTTGATGCCGGTGTCGAAGTCCAGACCCAGCTTCTCGCCGATTTCGACATGGTCTTTGACCGCAAAGTCGAAAGCTTTGGGCGTACCCCAGCGGCGCACTTCAACGTTGCCCTCCTCGCCCTCGCCCACCGGCACGCTGTCGTGCGGCAGGTTGGGCACGGCCAGCAGCAGACCCTGCAACTCCGACTGGATGACTTCCAGACGGGCAGCCGAAGCGTCCAGTTCGGTCTTGATGGCCCCCACCTGCGCCATGACAGCGTCGGCCTCTGCGTGCTGGCCCTTGCCCTTGAGCATGCCGATCTGTTTGGACAGGCTGTTGCGCTGGGCCTGCAGTTCTTCGGTGCGGGTTTGCAGCGTCTTGCGCTCGGTTTCGAGGGCGCGGAAGGCGTCCACATCCAGGAAGGCTTGCGGATTTTTGCGGGTCTGCAGACGCGCGATCACGGCGTCGAGGTCTTTGCGGAGGAGAAGGATATCGAGCATGGAAAGATTGTAGAGCTCAGGCCTGGTCGGCCTGAGAGTCCGACTTCAACCCCTTGGGCAGGGGAAACTTCATGGTTTCCTGCACGCCTTGCAGGCTGCGCACCGAAACGGCACCCAGCTCGCGCAAACGCGCAATCACGGCCTGTACCAACACATCGGGCGCAGAAGCGCCTGCAGTCAGGCCGACGCGCGGCTTACCGGCAAACCAGTCGGCGTGCAGGTCCTCGGCCGAGTCGACCATGTACGCGGGGGTGCCCATGCGCTCTGCCAGTTCGCGCAGGCGGTTGCTGTTGGAGCTGGTGGGGCTACCCACGACGATGACCACATCCACCTGCGGACTCAGCAGCTTGACCGCATCCTGCCGGTTCTGGGTGGCGTAGCAAATGTCCTGCTGCTTGGGCTCGCGCACTGTCGGAAAGCGGGCCTTCACAGCCGCCAGTATCTCGGCCGCATCATCCACGCTCAACGTGGTCTGCGTGACCACGGCCAGTTTGGCGGTCTGCGCCGGCTGCACACGCGCCACATCGGCGGCGTCCTCGACCAGGTGGATGCCACTGTCGAGCTGCCCCATGGTGCCCTCGACCTCGGGGTGGCCCTTGTGGCCAATCATGATGAATTCGTAGCCTTCCTTGTGCAGCTTGGCCACTTCCACATGGACCTTGGTGACCAGTGGGCAGGTGGCGTCGAAGATGCGAAAACCACGTCGCTCGGCTTCCTGTTGCACCGCGCGGCTCACACCGTGCGCACTGAAGATCAGCGTGGCTCCGGGCGGCACTTCGGCCAGGTCTTCTATGAAGATCGCACCTTTGTCCTTGCGGTCATTGACCACATAGGTGTTGTGCACGATCTCGTGACGCACGTAAATGGGTCGGCCAAATTTGGCCAGCGCATGCTCGACGATGTCGATGGCGCGGTCGACGCCGGCGCAAAAGCCGCGCGGCTCGGCCAGCAGGATTTCATTGGGCATCAGAGCACCCCGATCACATGCACTTCAAACGTCACCGGCTGGCCAGCCAGGGGGTGGTTGAAGTCGAACAGCACGGCGCCATCGCCAGCCACCTCAAGCACGGTGCCGGCGTAGCTGCCCAGGCCATCGGGCGTGGGAAACTGCACCACGTCGCCCAGCGTGTAGCGCTCCATCGGGTCGCCCAGTTCGTTGAGCAGCTTGCGCGCCACCCACTGCTGCATGTCGGGGTTGCGCTCGCCAAAGGCCTCGCCAGCCGGGATCTCGAGGGTGGTGCGGGTGCCCTCCTCCAGTCCCAGCAGGCGCTGCTCCATGGCGGGAGTAAGTTCGCCCGAGCCCAGCGACAGCGTGGCAGGCTTGTCGTTGAAGGTGTTGATGATGTCGCCCTGCGGACCGGCAAGGCGGTAGTGCAGGGTCAAAAAGGAGCCGGGCTCGACGATGGGCATAGGGTTTTCCGGGTTGTCGCCGCCAAAGGGGCGGGCGCATAACAAAGCCTCTATTGTAAAAACCCGGCCAAAGACCCCGAAACAACACACAAGGGCGCGCCGGGACGTTCCAGGGAGGAACTACAGATGGACATCCGGGACTTGCCGGCGCAGGCGCGCCCGCGCGAAAAATTGCTCGAACGCGGACCTCAAGCGCTCAGTGATGTGGAGCTGCTGGCCATCCTGCTGCGCACCGGCATGGCCGGCAAAAACGTGTTTGCACTGGCCGAGGAGCTGCTCGCGCCCGGTGGTGTGGCCGGCCTGCTCAATGCCAGCCGCAAGCAACTGCAGACGCACAAGGGACTGGGACCAGCCAAACAGGCCGAATTGCTGGCAGTAGCAGAGCTGGCGCGCCGCTCCATCGGCCAACAACTGCGAGAGCGCGAAGCGTTTCACACGCCAGGCGCCGTCAAGCAATACCTGCAACTTCACCTGGCCCACAAGACACATGAGGTGTTTGCGGTGCTGTTTCTGGACAGCCAGAACCGGATGCTGGCCCTGGAGGAACTGTTTCGCGGAACACTCACACAGACTTCTGTTTATCCACGCGAGGTCGTGCTGCGCGCCCTGCACCATGCCAGCAGCGCTGTGGTGCTCGCGCACAACCACCCCAGCGGCTCGGTGCAACCCAGCCGGGCCGATGAAGCCCTGACACACAACCTCAAAGCATCACTTGCACTGGTCGATGTGCGCGTGCTCGACCACATCATCGTCGGGCACGGCCAGACCCTGTCCATGGCCGAGCAGGGACTGCTTTAGCGCTCAGCCCCCAGGCGTGAGCAGCACCACCAGTGCCCCTGCCCCACCTTCGGCCGGCTTCGCCTGCACGAAGGCCATGACCTGGTTCTTTTGCACCAGCCAGCTGTGCACCTTGTTTTTGAGCACCGGCGTTTTACCAGGCGATCCCAGGCCCTTGCCGTGCACCACGCGAATGCAGCGCAGGCCCTGGCGATGGGCATCGCGGATGAACTCGGCCAGCGCCAACCGCGCCTCGTCACTGCGAAGACCGTGTAAATCGATCTCTCGCTGGATCGCCCAGTCACCCTTTCGCAGCTTGCGTGTCACATCGGGGCCGATGCCCGGGCGCCGAAAGCTCAGCGATTCATCGGTTTCTAGCAGGGTACTGACATCAAAGCCGTCGGACAGCGAATCGCGCAGGGCCGCCGCCTCGTCCTGATGGAACTGCCGGGCCACGGGTTCAGCGGGCACCTTGGGCAAGCGGGCGTGCTTGCGGTCGGGCAGAGCCTGTACGGGTCCTACTGCAAGAGCAAATAGATTGCGTTCGGCTTCGCGCTTTTTTGCCTGGGCCGCACGCGCAGCCGCCTCGGCCTGGGCAAGTTCATGCGCGGCCTTGAGTTCTTTCTGGACTTTTTTCAGGTCCTGCAACGAGTTGAGCTTCATGCCCCAGCCCGGTTACGCATCCAGTCGGCCGTCTGGAAAAAGCTCTGGTTCAGGCGCTTGTGCAACACCGGGTCGACACCGGTTTCGGTCATGGCCTGGTCCATGCAAGCCAGCCACTGGTCGCGCTCGGCAATGCCGATCGAAAACGGCATGTGGCGCATGCGCAGGCGCGGGTGGCCAAACCGCTCCTGGTAGTGCTGCGGGCCACCCAGCCAGCCACACAAAAACCAGAACAGCTTGTCGCGCGCATCCTGCAGCGTGCTGCCGTGGCTGGCACGCAGCTGGGCATAAGCCGGCTCCAGGTCCATCAGGTCATAGAAGCGGTCCACCAGCGCGCGCACTTTGGACTCGCCCCCAATCCATTCAAACGGGGTATCGAAAGCGGGTTTTTCTTCAATCTGCATGGTGGTGATTGTCCCAGTTCGCTCGAACTTTACTGCGCCGCCTGACGCAGCGTCTGCACGACAGGCTGACGCAGCACTCCCGCCAGGCTCAGGCTGCCTGCTGCCCAGGCCAGCACAGCGCCGACCGCGCCACCTGCCAGCGGCGCCCACCACAGCGGGGTCCAGGCAAAGTCAAAGGCATAGCGCGCCAATGCCCACCCCACCACCAGTGCCATGCCACTGGCCATGAACCCTGCCAGAAAGCCCACCCCCAGCAATTCGGCACGCTGCACCTGCGCCAGCAGGACACGCCCTGCACCCAAGGCCCGCATGATCGCGTATTCACGCTCCCGCGCCTGGCGGCCCGCGCCAATGGCTGCCAGCAGCACCATCACACCGGCGGCCAGCGTGAAGGTGAACAAAAATTCGACTGCCTGGATCACCTGGTCCAGCACCCGCTGCACCTGCGCCAGCGAGGCACGCATGTCCACACTGGTGACATTCGGAAACTTCTGCACCAGCACACGCTCAAACTGGCGGTCGCCCTCGGGCGTGCGAAAGGCTGCCAGCCAGGTGGTGGGCAACTCAGGCATTTGGGCCAAGGGGAAAAGCATGAAGAAGTTGGCCCGCATCGACGCCCAATCCACCTTGCGCACCGAGGTAATGCGCGCCTCGTGGACGATACCGCCCATGTCAAACCTCAGCCGGTCGCCCATCTTCAGTCCCAGCGTCTCGGCGATACCTTGTTCCACGCTCACACCATCGCGCTCGCCCGGCGTCCACTGTCCAGCCAGCAGGGGATTGTGGGCAGGCAGCCGGTCGGTGTAGGACAGGTTGAACTCCCGATCCACCAGGCGACGAGCGCGCTCGCCGGAGTAATCCGAAGGCCTGACCTCACGGTCATTGACCGCAACCAGACGCCCCCGCACCATCGGGTACCAGTCCGGCGAATGCACACCTGCAGCCTGCAGGTGTGCCAAAAATGCCTGCGACTGCTCTGGCTGCACATTGATAACAAAACGGTCTGGCGCGTCGGCGGGCGTCGCCTGGCGCCAACTGGCCACCAGATCGGTGCGCAGCAGCACGAGCAGGGCCAGCGCCAGCAGCCCCACCGACAGGCTGCTGATCTGCACCACCGCAAACAGTGGCCTGGCCGTCACTTGCCGCGTGGCCAACCGCAGCCAGCGTGGCGCCTGCTCGCCGGGGACCAGTTGTCGCAATGCCCAGAGCATGCAGGCGGCCAGCCCCGCAAACAGCACCAGCGCCAAGCCAAAACCGCCTACCGTGATCAACCCCAGCTTCAAATCACGACTGACCATCAGCAAGGTCAGCGCAAAGCCTGCCAGCCCCATGGCCAGCACCAGACCAGAGCGCAGCTGCAGGGCGCCCAGATCACGCCGCAGTACCCGCAGCGCCGGCACACGGGCCAGTTGCAGCACCGGCGGCAAGCCAAAAGCCACCAGCAGGGTCAAGCCCATGGCCAGCCCCAGCAGGGCTGGCTGCGCACTGGCGCCGGGCAGTTGCGTTTCCACCAGCCCTTGCAGCAAACTCACAAAGCCCAGATGCACGGCATAACCGCCCGCCACACCGACACCACTGGCCAGCAAGCCTGCACCCAGGAATTCGGACGCATACGCCAGCGTGAGCGTGCGCTGGCTCTGCCCCAGCACACGCAGCAAAGCGCAGGCGTCCAGCTGCCGCTCGGCAAAGCTGCGTGCGGCCAAAGCCACCGCCACCGCGCACAGCAGGGCCGCCAGCAGAGCCACCAGGTTGAGGAACTGGCTGGCGCGGTCCAGTGTTTGTCGCATCTCGGGTCGGCCACTTTCCAGCGACTCCACCTGCACGCCGCGCAGGTTACTGCCCTCGGCCTGCTCGCGCGCCCAAGCTGCGTAGCGGTTGGCCACGCCTTCAGGCCCTGCCACGGTCATGCGCCAGGTCACTCGGCTGGCCGGCTGCACCAGCGCGGTCGAAGCCAGATCGGCTGCGTTCATCATCACCCGCGGTGCAAAGTTCATGAAGCCCGCGCCACGGTCCGGCTCGCGCTCGATCACACCACTGACGCGCAGCTCACGCTCGCCCAATGCCAGGGCCTGACCCACTTGCAGCGCCAGTGCGTCCAGCAGGGCTTCGTCCACCCAGACCTCCCCTACGGGAGGGATGCTGTCCTGTGCAGCCCCAGCTTCGCGCCTCACCTGCAGCACGCCGCGCAAGGGATAGCCAGGCGCCACGGCCTTGAGCGCCACCAGACGGCTTGCGCCATCGGTCACCGGCACGCGGGCCATGGTCGGAAAACCCACATTAGTGTTGGTCACCAAGCCGCGCCGCACCGCCTCCTGCATCAAGACCTCGGGTGTGGGCTTGTCACTGACGACCACCGCATCGCCACCCAGCAACTGCCGGGCATCACGCCACAGGCCCGCCTGCATGCGGTCGGCCAGAAAGCCCACGGCAGTGAGCGCGGCCACGGCCAGGGCAACCGAAAGCATCAGCAAGCGCAGCTCCCCTGCGCGCAGATCGCGCCATAGCTGACGCCAGCCCAGTCGCAGTCCGTGATTCCATCCTTGAGCGTTCATGTGCCGACCTTACCGCAGATGCCCAATGCCATGGGTGAAGCAGGCTTTCAACCACTTCAAACTCCGCTCCCCAAAGAATAATTGACGTCGATCAAGCCAGAATTTCGGCTGCGGCCTATCATTTGGTCCATGAAAGTCCCATGGCTCCTGGTTTCTTTGGTGCTGACTGGTCTGCTGCAGTCGGCGCAGGTATTGGCCCAACCGCGCCCGCACTGGGATGCGGTGCTGCTCAACGACAAGGCCTTGTTCCATTTTGACCCGCACTCGGTGACCGCCAACGGTCATGTGCGTACGTTTCAAAGCATGGTGGACTACAAGACCCCTCAGGAAACGACGGGGGGCAAGCGCTACCTGTCCACAGTGACCGAGGTACAGCTGAACTGCAAAAACGGTACCGCACGGATCATGCACCTGTCCTACCACCCAGACAGCATGGGCGGTGGCAAAGAGGTCTACAAGGAGGGCATGATCCGCGAGTGGATGGATGTGCCTGCGGCCTCTCCCATCGAGCGTATCGCCAAACGCATTTGCTGAGGCCCTCGCTCAAGGACCGGTATCAAACTTTGGCCAGCTCTGGCTGGGCAATCAGCCGCTCGGGCGCGCTGAAGCACAGAAACCGCTTGTTGGTTGCACGGCCGATGGCGCACAGGCCTACGCGCTGTGCAACATCCAAGCCCATTTGTGTAATGCCGCTGCGTGAAACCACCACTGGAATGCCCATCTGGGCCGACTTGATGACCATCTCGCTGGTCAGTCGGCCGGTGGTATAGAACACCTTGTCACGACCATCGATGTCGTTCATCCACATCCAGCCAGCGATCGTGTCCACCGCGTTGTGTCGTCCCACGTCCTCCACAAACAACAGCATCTCCTCGCCCTGAAACAGCGCACAGCCATGAACAGAGCCGGATGATTTGTAGGTGGACTCCTGAAGGCGGATGGCGTTGACGATGCCGTAGAGTTGTGCCTGCGTGATCTGCGCCTGCGGCAAGTCGATCTCGTCGATGTGAGCCATCAGATCGCCGAACACGCTGCCTTGGCCACAACCCGTGGTCACCACCCGCTCGGCGCTGCGCTCCACGCGAACCTGTGCTTCGTTGCGGGTCTTCACAGCAGCCACTCCCGGCTCGCCCACCTCCCCTTCACCAAGGCTCCAGTCCACCGTGATGGATTCGATCTGGTCGACCGCATCAATCAAGCGTTGGTTACGCAAGAAACCCAAGACCAGCAGCTCCGGATCGCCACCCAGCGTCATCAGGGTCACAAGTTCCCGCTTGTCCAGGTAGACCGTCAACGCCCGCTCAGCGGGAATCGCCGTATCGGACACTTCTCCAAACTCGTTGCGCACCGTCACCCGACGGGTCAGGGGCACCTGAGCCCGGGTCAGACGGGGTTTGAGTGCTGAGAAATCGGAAACGGCAACAGACATGCATGGAGCCTAACGCAAAAATCCCCCGCCGGAACCGACGGGGGATTTGCACATGGAGGAAAGAACTGTCAGCCCTTGCCGGCGGGTTTGGCTGCTGCAGGCGCAGCCGGCTTGGCTGCTGGCGTTGCAGGCGCCGCGGCTTGCTGCTCGGCTGGCTTGTAGGGGCCAGGATCAGCGCAGGCGGGTGTTGCTTCCTTCGAGGCGGGCTTGCCCTTGCCAGTGGTCTTGTAATAGTGGGCCGCCACCTTCTCGCGCGATTTGCACAACTGGTAATCGGCAACTTTGTTGCCGTGCGCCGTCTTCGCAGCGGCCTCGGCAGCTTTGGCCTTGGCTTCTTCGCTTGGGGCCGGTAATTTGGCCAGTGCGGCACCGCTGAGGGCCAGCGCAGAAATCAGCAGGAGGGTCTTTTTCATGGGGTTCTCCGGGATCAGGCGGTGGTTGCAGGCTTGGCGGCCGGGGCCACCGGCTCAGTACGCTGCGCAGGAATCTTGCCCGCCTGAATGTCGTTGTACCAAAGCTCGTGGTGTTCCTTGGCCCAGGTTTCATCCACATAGCCGTGTCGCATGGCGCTGTAGGCGCCGCGCATGCCGATCGTGCCCATATAGATGTGACCGATGAACATGGCGATCATCAGGAAGGTCGCTGTGGCGTGCACCATGTGGCTGATCTGCATGGTGCTGCGCTCGTAAACCAGGCCGGGAACCAGCTTGTCGAGCACCAGGCCCGAAGCCACCACGATCAGGCCCAGGAAGAACACACCTCCCCAGAACACCAGCTTTTCACCCGCATTGAAGCGGTGTGAGGGCACCTCTTGCGAAGAGAGCAAGCCACCACCTTTGAGCAGCCAGGTCAGGTCCTCGGCACGAGGCAGGTTGTCGCGCAGGAAGGTCAGAAAGACGATGACCAGCGACACCGCAAACAACGGACCGGCGAAGTTGTGAATGTTCTTGAGCGCATAAGTCAGCCAGCCAAACAAGGCGTTGCCAATCACGGGCTGGATAAAGAACTTGCCGAAAGCCATCACGATGCCCGATACCGCCAATGCCACAAAGGCAATCGCGTTGGCCCAATGAGCAGAACGCTCGAACGGGGTGAAGCGCTCGATCTTGCGACCAGTTTCTGCGCCGTGGAGCTCAATCGTGCCCTTGCGCCAGTAAAACAGGGCCACCGCGCCCAGGGCAATCAGCACCAGCGAGCCACCATAGGGGATCAGCCAGTTGTTGCGCACCTGGCGCCAGGCTTCGCCGGCGTTGGTCAGACGCGAGCCAGGGTATTGCACAAAGGGCTGGATCAGGTTGCCAGCCTCGGGTGCCTGACTTTTGGGCAGACTGCTGTAGCCCGTCACGCCTTGTCCGACCTGGCGCCAGACAGGCGCGTTGTTACCCGGCTGCACCTTGCCTCGCTCGGCGTTGGACTGGTCTTTGTACTTGGGATCGCTGTCAGCGTCCGGTGCGATCTGGAAGATGTTTGCGCTCTTGACGCCTGCAACCGACGCATCGGCAGGCGGCGCGTTCTGCGCCCAGGCCGAAGCGCCAAACACGAGACAAGCGCACATCAGGATGAAGCGACGCATGGCGTTCTCCTTGGCGCTCACTTGGGCGCGCGCTGGTGGTCGTTCATGCCGTAGTTGGCACGAGCCTTGAGCTGATTGGACCAACTGGCCTTGTCGTTGGCCGTCCAGCCAGGCTGGGTGAAGGCCGCCACACCGGTGCCGGACTGAGCCGGCTTGTCGCTGCGAATGCCAACCTGGTCTTGGGGTTTTTCACCACAGGCGCTCAGCGCCAGGGCTCCCATCACAGCAGACAAAAGAAGAATCTTGCTCATGGTCAGGCTCCTTGCTTGGCTGCAGAACCGTAGGCGGTGCCCCAGCCCCAGACTTCGGCGCCCTTGCCGCGTTGCACGACGCGCTGGCGGAAAATCTCGGACACAACGTCACCATCACCGGCTAGCAGAGCCTTGGTCGAGCACATTTCGGCGCATGCCGGCAGCTTGCCTTCAGCCAGGCGGTTACGGCCATATTTTTCGAACTCGGCTTCGCTGCCGTTCTCTTCGGGGCCACCGGCGCAGAAGGTGCATTTGTCCATCTTGCCACGCACGCCAAACGTGCCCTGGCTGGGGAACTGGGGGGCGCCGAACGGGCAGGCGTACGAGCAGTAGCCACAGCCAATGCACACATCCTTGTCGTGCAGCACCACGCCTTCTTCGGTCTTGTAGAAGCAGTTGACTGGACAGACTGCCATGCAAGGCGCATCAGAGCAGTGCATGCAAGCCACCGAAATGGACTTCTCGCCGGGCACACCATCATTGAGCGTGACAACGCGGCGGCGGTTAACGCCCCATGGGACTTCGTGCTCGTTCTTGCAAGCGGTGACGCAGCCATTGCACTCGATGCAGCGCTCGGCGTCACAGATGAATTTCATACGTGCCATCGTGTTCTCCTCAAGCCTTCTCGATGTTGCAGATGGTGGTCTTGGTCTCTTGCATCATGGTGACGCTGTCGT
>JACCDT011726648.1_pt1 | contig 17801 bp, 14 predicted proteins | sample 7446291 | NCBI WGS metagenome assembly JACCDT01 (sample SAMN15323446, study PRJNA562643) | freshwater metagenome | isolation source: river surface water | place: USA:Blue River Watershed | collected 2017-08-17 | reverse complement strand
TAACCATTAAGTTATAACTATATTTAATTTCATAAAATTTTCCAATTAAAAATCATTTATTATTTGGGATTTTATTATTTGGGATTTTATTATTTGGGATTTTATTATTTGGAATTTTATTATTTGGAATTTTATTATTTGGGATTTTATTATTTGGGAGTTATTATTTGGGAGTTATTATTTGGGAGTTATTATTTAAGGTGAGTGAGGGAGACAGACAGGTGATAACATAAATGCCATTAACATTGAGTTTTGTCCAGGGAAGTTTCCTCCTGGGTTTTGAGCTGTAAATACTGATCCTGCATGTGATTCCCAATTACGAACACTTACTTCATCTCCTTTCTTTAGTAATACAAATTGTCTGATCAAACATCTTGATGCTCCTGAATCTCTACCAAATGTTGTATTATTATCAGTGTTTTTTGTTTTATAGAAAAAATTGAAAATAAAATTTATATAATATCATAATTATAAAAATTTAATGAATCACTGGGAAAGAATATTTGATTATTTAAGCTTACCTACCACTTCAACCTTATATCTTGGAGTTGGAACATGTATGGGACACTATTCGGAAATTACTGAGCAAAATAACCAACAATATCCATGTTTTTTAAATAAATTTGAAGGATCGCATTTGGTTATATTAGTTGATCCGCATATGGAAGCGAATCTAAAGTTATTTTCATATTTTCAAAAACAAAATGATCCTCTTGTTTTGGTTAATCAAACAAGTTGGGAAAATTCGCAGGATAGCGAATGTGCTGGAATATTTTGGAATGATTTAATTCGGTCACAATATCCTGGTTCTATAATTCCAAAAGTTAGAGAATTTACTAATAGTCGAGGTAAATTTTTTATTATTAATGATTGTTTTTATCCTGAAGCTAATAAGCATATGAATCCCGCACAATTAGCCAAAACAGAAGAATCTATTGGCATTATATATCAGCTTATAACTATTGGGCTTGGTAAAGTTAATCCAAGTAAAATTATTTATCAAGATTATACTGGCTTCGATACTACTTGTTTTTATTCAAGTTTATTTGGTATTTTTGGCCGTGACCAAATTTTATCGCATGTTTGTTTTGATGTAACACAAAATGACGGTGGATGCTTTATTGAAATAAATCCTAATATGATTCAGCTTGATAATACCGGAAACTTTTTTCAGGAAAAATATGAGCTACTAACAAAAATAACTAATTCTCCTAACTATATGAAAATTCTTAAAACTAGAATAGATAATTTAACTTATCCAACTGTTTGGAATTATATTAAATTACAAGAATCAATTGAATATGAACAAGTATTTACTAATCGTGCTCAATGGTTGGCTGGGACATATGGACTTGAATTAGACTTTACATATAAACCAAAACTTATTGAACAATATTTTATTCTAATTAAAACAGTAATTCAAGATATTGTAAGATCGCGGGATATTGATAATAGTTTTTCAGATTATTTAATAAGTAATTTACATAACAGATCAGAGTTTATTAGTACTATGGGTATACTTAAGTTTGAATAATTTATACATCCATATTTATTACACTTTAATTAAATAAATTTAATTTATAAAAAAAAATTGAAAAAATTAATCAGTTAACAGCCTAATATTAAGAATTATTAATGTCCTTACATGAACCAACAGAATATAACCAATATATTGGACAAGAAACTCTTAACTATGAATATAAAGAATTTACTTTTAACCTGGCTGGTTTAGTATTAGATTCTAAACTCGCTGAACAATATTGTTATTCAAATAAATTTGAGTTTAATAAAAACGTAATTTTTAATTTGAAAAAATATTTTAAAGTTTATTTGGGCAAATATGCTTGTGGATATTTTAATTCTGGAATTGACGGAGAATGCTATATTGGAATTAATGATTTTGGTATAGTAAAGGGTATACCTTTTAAAGGTCGTATTCCATCAAATAATTTAAAAGAATCAATATATAAAATATTAAATATGAATATTAAACATCAAGAAAATATTCAAATTAATTGGGAAAACTTAGTTCAAATTCAAATAATAAAAATACAATCTCCAGAACCCATACAATGTAAACAAAATCCAAAGTTTGTTTCATATTTAGAAGAAAAGGCTGAACATGTTCGCAAATCAAATGAATTTGTTGAAAAAACAAATCAATGGCGCATTCGAATGGGTTTTTCATTAAATAAATTAGTTGATTTGGCAAATAATCCAGAAACTCGATCTGAAATTGTAAAATTTATAAAATCACATGATCCAACTAATCCAGTAATTGCACAATTTGAATCAGATTTTGTTCTTGAATACAAATGTCATGAAGATATTATTCAAATTAAAGATAATCCAATTGAACCTTATTATTGGGTTACTAAATGGAAAGACATGATTATTAATTCAATAAAAGAAAAAAAACCAGTTTTAAATTCAACATTTAATGCACATAATACAGCAATTAACCTTTTAATTAGTGCAAATGAAATGATACCTTATTGGCTCACATACAATTCCAATATGAATTTGTATGTAATTCAAATTAAATTTTTTGGGTCTAAATTAGATAAAAAACCAGCAGATTTAGACCAATTATTTCCATCTACATATAACAATTTTGCATATAAAGACTTTAATACTAAGAAGTGGCTTCAGTGTTATCGTACAGTTCTTGCTAATGGAGAACCAGTTTGTTTACCAATGTAATATTTATTTTAATTGAAACAAATAAAGAGTTTTATTAACATCAGCAAGTAAATCATCTCTAATAGCTAATAAATCAGGATCAGCAAACATTCTATTAATATTTTCCAAATATTTTCTAACTTGAATAAATAATTTTTCAATTCCATCATCTGATAAATATTCTTGGTCTATTTTTAATGATGTTACTATTGGTTTTACTTTATAACGACCAATGTATGTTTCTGCAAATCGGTCTATATGGGATTGTAAAGAATCATCAAATGCATCAGATGCTTTATGACGTGCAAAAGAGGTGGTGTTTAAATGATACATTTTATTTATTATTTGAATAGTAAAAAGAAAGCGCATAACTTCATTTAAATTTTCTTGTGTTGACATGGCACAATATATATTATTAATTAGAAAAATTTTAAAATTTCTATATATTTATTTATAAAATTGTCAGAGCACTTTAGTGCAATCTGTTGAAGCCCGACATGGTGCGTCTTTATCGTAGCTAAAGCCACAGCTTTGCGTTCTAAAAAACCGAGTACAAATTTGTTAAATAAAAAAAACGGTGTTTTTTCGTTTTTATTGAAAAAATTGAAAAAAATATTTTGTGTTAATAACCTTAATAATTTTAATGCTCTTTCGTTTAATTTTCATCAACTCCAATAAACTTGCCAAATTTACCAGAACCACCAAATGCTTCTTATCATCGCAACCACCAAATAAAAATTTACCCGTTGTAATAAATAAAGAACAAACAAATACAAATAATGAATCTGACCCTAATTTGGGTTTATTAATTAAAAAATATTTATCAAAAGGTCTAGTCAATCCTACAAATACTGCAAATCCTACAGATACAGTAAACATCAAAATTATTAATTTTATTAATAATTTAGAAAAATTACCAAATGGACAAAGTTTAAATTTACATTTGAGTGGAAAAGAAATGGAAAATTTAATCATATATGTTAAAAATAATTTAAACAAAGAGTTATCATATATTGTTTTTATATCATGTAAGCAGCTTTATTCTTGGTTAAAAACTAAAGAATAAAGTAACTGTGTTTTAAACATCAATGTCTTTCGGTTGGGGTTTCTTTATTTTACCATTTGAATATACTCCTAGAAATTCTCCTTTGAGTCCACCGGGTAATATTGAAAAAATATTTGTTCCTTCCATTATATAAGTTTTATTTTTAATTTTAATTTCTACAGGACTTGGTTGTTCATCGTCTGAATCTAAATCATCTGAATCAGTTGATAATTCCGAGTCTGATGAATCATCATGTGGAATTAATCTAGCTTTTAGTTTAACTGGGTTGGATTGATTATTTGTATTGACTGGGTTGGTTGGATTGGTTGGATTAACCAGGTTGCCTGATTGTTGGTTAGGTTTATTTGAGGTATCATTTAGTGAATTGTTTACCAAGTCTAAATTTTCAAGATTTTTTAGTGAAGCCCATGTGTTTAAAACTAAATCTTTGTTATTAAAACTTAATAAGTTAACTTCTTGATAATATTTTTTTTGACTTTTTTTATTCATAACTAATTGTTCCTTAAGCGATTTAATTTTTTCATTATATTCTTTTTTTTCCGCTTTCTTAAAACCGGGATTTTGTGCCATATTTTCTAATTTTGATAAATTTGAAATCATAATTTTATCAAATAATTCATTTTTATCGGTTTTAATAATAGCATTTGTGTTTGGATTAATAACAGATGCATGTTTATCATTTAGTGCTGTTACACAATAAGAGTGATTTTCTGGAACAGATTCATCAAAGTTAATATTTTCAATTAAAAAAGTTAAACTATTTAAACCCTTTTGCATTATCTCGCGTTGTTTTTCAATTGAAAGTAAATGTCCTATTGTTTCTTTACCAATTGGATTAATAATGTATTGGATATTATTTGTATTATTGGTAATATTATTTGTTATGTTTTGTGGTTTTTGTTTTTGTTCTTTTAGTTCTTTTATTTCTTCTGTTAATTGTTTAAATTTTTCATCAATAGTTAAATTATTTTTTTTCTTACATGTTTTTTCATGGCGCCACTTACTTTGCCTTGACGCTAATTTTTTATTACAATATTTACAATTAGTATTTTCAGTTGTTACTGCTTTTACTTCACTATGATATTTTTTTTCATGCAACCACAACCCCATGTATGACTTGTAAGTTTTATCACACTTATGACAGAAAAAAGTTTTTGTATTTGATTCGTTAATTTTATTATTATTATCAGTTTCATCAGTTTTATCAGTTTCATCAGTTTCAATTAATATGTCTTTAATAACTTCAGCATTTGTAGCATTAATTATTTCATTTGATGAGCTTATTATATTATTGTTAATTAAATGTTGAATTTTTGATGTACCATTAACTTGTTTATTATTTAGTTCCTTATTTGATTGAATAGTTTCTTTAGCCAAAGGAAATACTTTCTCATGTAAGTCAGCAAGTGCAGCTATTTTTGAAGTATTAACATTTTTAACATTAATTTCTGTTATATTTAGTATGTCTTTAATCATTTCATTTGGATTACCACCAAAGTATTCTGTTCCATAAAGGCTGGCTTGAAAATACTTTTTTTTAAATAATTCTTTTATTTTGGTTTCTTTATCGGTGCAATTATGGCAACTAATATGAAATAACAATTCAGAACCATCAGGATATTCTTTAAATCTTTCTAATCCTATTCTTTTTGTTTTTCCTACTTTATAAATAGGTTCATCTAATTGTATTGATTCTCTCGTCCAAATTAAATATATAGAATCAAATTCCTTTTTTATTGTCATCGCTTAATGTATTTAATTAAGTTTTTTAGGTTAAATAATTTCAATTTTTACTAGGTTAAATAATTTCGCTACGCTGTGGTTTTAACTTTGTTAAAGACGCACAATTTTTACCAAGTTCAATAAAATAAAATTAATCTAATTGTATTTTAATGGCACAATTTGTTAATGGACCAATTAATTATGTTGAATTAAAAGGGTTTGTTGGAAAAGTAGAAAAATCATTTGTATTTTTTATGGATACACATAATGAATTGGACAATCAAACCAGATGCGATACATTTGATAGTGTAGATATAGCACAATACCTGTATAAAATTATTAAAAAAACAAAAATACCATTAGATTTTTTTATGGAAATTAGACAAAATGAATTGGAAAAACCAATGGGAAATAAGAAATCCATTTATATTAGAGAAGTTGAAGAGATGTTTAAATCTGTATTTATTATTGAAAAACAAACAGAAAGAAATATTGTTAAATACTCAAAAACTAATCCTAATGTTAGACTTCATTATTTAGATGTAAGAGATAATTTTAATATGTTTAAAGTTATGGCCATTATAAAAAAAATAAAACTGATTTTAAAATCATTAGTAAACACGGATAAAATAAAAACAAAACATAAAGACAAAATTTTCGAGTTATTAAATCAAGTTAAGCTTTTAGTAAACAATTTTAAAGCAAATAAATCCCATGTAATTAAAAATGCTAATGGATATAACAAGTTAGAACAACCAACCCAATATTATCTGAATAAAATTTTTAATAAAGTTAAAAATCCAGAATTAAAAAAAAATCTTGTAATGTTTTTAACAAATTATTCAGATGAATTAGAAGCAATTTTTGACAAATTAATGGAAGAACTTGAAAGTTATATTAAAAATATTACATCTGACAATATTAATAAAATAACGAACTCAGTTGATTTTTTATTTGAGTTGACTATAGATTTATATAGCATGTTTACAGATGGATTTTTACTAAGAAGAATTCTTGATAAAGATTATGTGGAAAATTCTATTGTATATTCTGGCTCTCAGCATGCAATCAATTGTATTTGGTTTTTGGTTAAATTTGCTGGATTCGAAATTACCAGTGTGTATAAAAATGAGTTGAATGATATTGATAAATTAACAAAAAAAATAAAACAAGCATTCCAACCATATAATATTTATCAACACTTATATCATAAAACAAAATCTTACACGCAATGTATTCAATATAATTCTTATATTTTAAACATGTTACCACACACTTGTAAATAATTAAATATTTATCATAATTTAATAATAAATATTTAATGGTTTCACATATACTAATTTTAATATAATAGTATTCGTTATAATTATTTTGTTGATATAAAAAAAATTACACAATAATTACTTTTCTTGATCTTCCTTTTTATATACAGAAGTTAAAACTCGTGCTGATGGATCAATATAGAAATCCTTATTGTTAAAATCAACAATAGTACCATCAGATAAAAACTTAGGTTGCCAGTAATGAGGAATTATATTTAATCTATGTTCACCAAAAATTTCACAAAATATTTTTTTATAGTAATAAGCTTCTTTTGTTTGACAACCCCATTTATTTTTACTAAATTCCTCGTCAGATACCTGGGTTTCAATATATTCTTGTAAAATTTCAAACCAAGACTTTTCAGTTGACGATACACCATCACTAAATGCCTCTTTTTTTCTAAAAAGGCAATTTTGTGGTAATATGTTGTCATCATTAAATGCTGCACGTAACCAGTATTTTTCAATACCTTTGTGTTGTGGGCGGCGCCATTCTTTAGGAATTGTATGATATGCGCTAACAAATTCAGGATCCAACAAACTAAGTCTTGCTTCTAATCCAAAACCAGATACATTTCTATCTACACGTCTGCCGTCATAATAATGAATCTCTTTAAGGTATTCTATACAGCCTTCATGAAATGCTTCGGCATCAGGTGCACTCCAAAACGTGGCGTAAGATCCAGCACATTCGTCACTGCCCTCACCAACTAGTAGAACCTTTACATCAGTATTTTTTGCAATATATTCACATACAATATGTTGTCCGATGCTAGCGCGTACTGAAGTTGTGTCAAATGTTTCTGTATATGCAATTACATCTCGAATTTTTTTTAATCCTTCTTCTGGAGTAAATATTACTTCAGTATGGAAACTACCAATATAATCTGCAACTTGACGAGCATATTTTAAATCAGTACCTCCTTTCATTCCACAGCAAAAAGTTCTAATTGGTTGATTTAAAAGCTTAGTTGATATTCCACAAACTAAAGATGAATCTACACCACCAGAAAGTAAAAAACCAGTTGGTCTATCTGCAGTTAATCTTCTTTTAACAGAGTTAACAACAGAATCACGTACTTTTTTAAGAAAATGTTTTTCTAGTTGTTCAATATTATCAGAATTTTTAACTTGATAAGGCACAACATCATAAACAACTTTAAAGTCATAATCATGTGTACCTTCAAATTGTCCTAAACCATTAAAATGTATTTGATTAACATTTCCTGGTCTAAATTCACCAATATCTCCTTTAAAACTATGCATTCCTTTAATTTCTGAACTAAACATAATGGAGTTATTATTAAAGCCAACGAAAAAACTTCTCACACCAAACATATCCCTCGAACTGATTATCTCTTTCAAATTTTGTAATCGGTCAAACTCAAATAACAAAAAAGCAAATTCACCTTTTATTTCCCGCTCAAATAATTTAACAAACTCATGTAAATGGTTTCGTCCATCAGGATTTGACTTAACATATTTCAAATAAAGCCGGGGAATAACCATACAGTCAGAGTTATTGTGAATGGGCAAATCATGGTTTCTAATTAAATCTTTAAAATTATAAATTTCCCCATTGCAAACAAATATAATAGTTCGCTCTCCGTCTTCAATAATATAAGGTTGATTAGCATGAAAAGTTGGATCCATAATAGCTAGACGGTGGAATCCAACGGTAAGATTTTTGATAGTTTGAAAACTTGACATATCAGGTCCTCGGGGTTTGATTTGCATAAAATCTTGATAAAGTTTTACAAAATCAGCAGTATTTGCAGTTAATTCTATATAAGCCCAAATTCCACACATTAAATAATTAATATATAATGTACAAATAGTCTTTAATTCAAATTTTTTCCAACTTTTATTTTAAACCGCGCACGTTTCACACATAAAACTTTTATATAAGTTTGTTATAATGAGCATAGAAGCTAATTTAAAAAAAATAGTTACTGTTGATACTACTGCCAAATTAAATCCACGTTCCCATACAATTTTTCGTTTAGATGGTGTTAATCTATCAAGGTACTTTAAAGACTTAAATTTATCTAAGCCATATGATGATCGATTGTCAAATGCAATGTGCGAAACTGGTATAGAATGTTTTAATACATTAGCGTTTTCACTTTGTTATGTTGGTTATGATGAAATAACATATTATTTAAAACCAGTAACAAAGGAAGAAGAAGATAATGGGTTTGAATATGATTATGGGGGACGAATTCAAAAGATGGTTTCCATGTTAGCAGGAAAGGTTTCAACAATATTTTATTCAAAAATATTAAAATATTGGGACCAAGAACAGTTACCAAAATATCTTCCATATTGGGAATGTAAAATAACCCAAGTAGCTCGGTTTGATGAAGTTATTGAAAACTTAAATGAACGTATTGTATCCACATTAAAAAATTCTCGCGCTTTATTCGTTTCAACTCATTTACCAGGAACTGAATTATCAGCCAAGGAAGCAATTAAAAAAATTCAATTAGAAAAACAAATTGATTTTAATTATGAAGTATCAGGGAATAATAGAGTAGGTTGTATAATAACTTATATGTTATCTGAATATGAACTTCCTGTTGATTGGTCTGGTGAAATCAAGCAAATTAAATTTATTAAAAAAACCCCAGTTTGTCAAAATTTAAATCCACTTGATGTTGCTAATATAAAACCAGAATCTTTGTTATAAATTATTTACACTTATGAACAAAATCCAACCGATGTGCCATACAATAATTTTTACTACAACTTGAACAAAAAAATTTATTTATACTTGTTAGCTTACAAACACATCCAGATTCTGAACATTTAGGTAGAATAGGTTTTGTAAAGTTATTTAAGTTATTTAAGTTATTTATATGCTTATTTGTAATACTTGAGCAATTATGTTTCCAATCCAGCCGATGGACACAACAAAAAACATCAGAACATTTTGCACACTGGAATCTATTTTGTAATTCCAATCGTTCTAAGCAATTTGGTTCCGCACATGTTGGAAACTTATTAAGGTCTGTAAAACTTTTATTAAATATTTCTTTCATTGTGATAAAATTAAAAATAATACATTCAAATTATATTATTTTCAATATTATATACCCCCGTTGAAATTTTTTATAGCACATGGTTACCAATTCAAGTCCAGCAAATCCCATTACACCTAAATTTAAGTAAATTGAGAATTTGCTTTTTTGGTTATTTAAATACATATTTACACAAGTTAATCCAGTAGCAAATAAGTAAATAGAACCAGCCAATCCACCAGCTAATACAATGGAATTTAATAGTGTGTTTGTTTCGTTCATTAAATAACTATACTGATTAAACAAATTAATATTATAAAGTTATCAATTTTTATATTTTTATACTTCAATTGAATCAGACAGTTCAGAGTCAGAACCATATTCTTCTTTGTTTATTAAAACCATTTTTTGACTTGGTATAGTGTTTGGTGCGATACTAGTTAATTGTTTACGTATAATTCCTTTATTTAAGTCTTCTTCAAAGTTTTCTGCAGTATCTGAATCAGAATCGTAATAAAGTTGATTCCATGTATTCATAACCATATCTTTTTTATTATAACTTAATAAATTTAGTTGATTAATAAGTTCTTTTATAAATTTACTGTTCAAATTATAGCTTTTAATATTTTTAATATTTATTAATTTTTCTTCAATTTCTTTTTGTTGACTTGGCTTAAATATTGTTTTAAACTTATTGTATAAAAATTCAAGATTATCAATTGCTTTTGTAATAACTTGATCAAAATAATATTTTTTTCGATCTTTTTGTATAGTTTTATCTTCTGCATTATATTTTGATAAATATTTACTTTCTAATGATGTTGAACAAAATGAGTGATTATTTGGAAGCCTTTCGTTAAAATTTGCAAATTCAATAAAAGTCAACAGCCCTTCAACTTCTTTATTAAAAATTTTTTTAACTTCTTCATTTGTTAATTCTAAATTTTCGCTACCAATTTTATTTATTGTTATTTTATTGTTAATTGTACCAGAGTTTACATATTTATTATATACTTTTCCAGTTGCTTTAGTTTCTAAATCTTTTTTTAATAATTCAAACTTATTATTAAAATCATTTTTAAGATCAGCAATAACGTTTTTCATTTGACAATTATTTTGATGTCTTAACTTATTAAAATTTGTTCCGAATTTTTTTAAACAATACATGCACATAAATTCTTTTTTGTCATTTGCATTATTTGTGTTATTTGTATTATTTGTGTTATTTGTATTATTTGTGTTATTTGTGTTATTTGTATTTTGTTCAGTTCCAGCTGGTAAATTAGTTTGTTTTGTTTTTTTAACTTTTTCTTTTCCACATTTTAATTGATGCTTCCACAAACCACTATTTGACATATATTCTTTATTACATTTTCCACATTTAAAAATATTTTCCATTTATTATAAAATAATAGATTTTTATTCTTTAACTTTTTTTACATTTTTATTTATCATTTTAGAGAATTTGGAAATGTAAAAAGTAATAAAAAATTCAAAAATTTTTTTATTATTTGGTAAAAAATAGGAAAAAAAATGCGTTGGAAATTGTGCTCATTTGGAAATAAAGAAAAAATGAATTAGTATACAAAAATATAAAAACGAGTTTATATATATTTAACGTCTATATAAATTAAATATAATATTTAATACAATTGTTAGAAGATGTAATAACAATCCTATTTCCATTTAATGCTCAATAATATAAACTGAAAATCTTAAATGAGAATTTGGAAATAGTAAATAATGGAAATATTTTCATATGAAATTTATAACTGTTTTACAATAAAACATTTCCTCGCGTGCGCGCGCGAGATATTTTTTTTCATAATTTCCATTATTTACTATTTCCAAATTCTCATTTAAGATTTTCAGTTTATATTATTGAGCATTAAATGGAAATAGTAAGTAATATACATGTATAATATATAAAACAACTTACTATATAATAAATACATGTGATGTTTTCCATTAGATATATTTTTTATTAATACGTGTTAAGTGCGTTGATTTTTTCCTTATTTCCAAATGAGCACAATTTCCAACGCATTTTTTTTCTGTTTTTTACCATAAAACTTGAATAAAACTTATAAAATAACTTATTATTTTTATAAATTCAATTTAATTAGTTATTTTTTAACTAACATTTCATATATTATTCTTGAAGTAAACCACCTCAAGTTAATTTTTCTTTTTTTAATATCATGCAATTTACAGATGCATATTGACTGAATCTCGTTTAACCCATTAGAAGCAACGGCTGTAACAACCCGTTCTTTAATATATTGATCCAAATTAAATTTTTTTTCTGGGGTTTGATATTTAGCTAACTCAGGTGCTTGTTGAACTAATCGGGTAAATATCCATTCCAACCCCGTTAAATTAATTAAATATGACATTCCATATAATTCAACACGCTTAATTATAATATTGGTGTTTACAATATCTAATGCCAACTGATTAATAAATTCAGTTGATGTTTTAAAATTAAAAAATTCTTCTATCATTTCTCTGAGTGCTGTATGTAATGAACTAATATCTGCAGTTTCCCATTTGCCTCCAAAACCTTCATATTCATTTAATCTTTTTGGTATATTTGATTTACCAAGAAGTACAATTTGTTCCCCGTCAATAATATCAGAAATTAAAATTCCTCCAGCCTTTCCAACCAATTCATAAGGAAAATTATTTGATTCCATTAGTTATAATAGTTTAATTGTGTTTATATAAATTTGTAATTATTTTAATTACCCATGTAAAAAATTTAAGTATAATAAACATATAAATAAAATATTAATTAGTAAAATTATTATTTTAGTTTTTATTAATTTTGTTTATTCTTTGTAAATAGACTTTTTAAATTTAATCAAGTTAAAATTTGTAATGTCAAAGTTATTAACTTCCCCATTTAATGGATTGTACAAAATCATTCGATTGGCTTTTATTTCTTTTTTCTTTAATAAGTAAGCATAAAGTAAAACTTGAGATATATTTGGTATTGTTGCAATTTCATTATAATTGGATACTGTGGATTTAATTTCAATAATAGTATCATCACAAAGAATATCAATTTCCCCTCTAACACTGCCATGAGAAACAACATAATGAGTATGAATTTCTTTTGGTTTTATTCCATTAATAATTTTACATAGGCCTTTTTCTAATTCCAAATAATAATTAAATGCTAACTCACTTACTAATAAGTCCCGATAAGATGTAAAATCAAAATCTTTTGGGGCTTTCCATGTTGCAATATAAAATATATGATCTAATATATTTCTCCAATCTGTTTGTGGGTCAACGTATTCTAAATAAATTTTTTGAGGAAATTTAGTGTCCTTGTGAATAATGTTCATGTCAAATTTTTTAATTTTTTTAGGAAAATTAATTTGTAGCATTTTAGCAACCAAGTAATCAATAAAGTTTCCAATAATCATTTTATGAGGTAGCTTTTCAATATGTCTTGGTATATCAAATGATTTATTAACATATGTTCTTACATTAGTTAATGCGGATATTTGCTCGTATACTTTTCCATAACCAATAAATCGTAAATAGTTTTGCACATCACGAGAAATTATTAAAGTAGGCTGGAATTTTTCGATTTTAACTCCACAACCAGTATAAAGTTCCGAATTAATTTCCCGAAGTAGTGGACTAATTTGTACTTGAGATTCAGGATGTAAATCCTCATGATAGGTCATAAATAAGTATTTTTTTGCTCTGGATGCTGCAACGTAAAATAATCTGCGTTCTTCATCCATTTCTTCCAGTTCATCAAGATAATATTTGGGTCGGACAGAAGGAAAATCTTTTGAGTTAATATCAATAATATACACATACTCCCATTCTAATCCTTTGGCTCCATGAATAGTTGTTAAATAAAGTACATTTTCCAAGTTGGTTTCTACTTCTTGATTTAAATATAAATCATTAATAAATTGTTCCAAAGACGAATTTTTTAAATAATTAAGCAAGTTATAAATATCCCCAACTTTACCTTCCACATTAGATTCTTTTTTAATGGTCCATAATTTTTCCAGATAATTAACTATAAACCGGGCCTTATCAATATCCCTTTTAACTTTTTTTAAATAGCAGACTGAATCATATAACTCAGTTAATCCAGAATAATTAGGATTACCAAGTTTTTCTTTATCAATATGTGCTTTAACTGCTCCTAACAAATCCCCAGTTGACAGATCAAGAATTCCATTTGCCTTTTTAATTCCGTACCCAGGATGTAAACTAATAATACGTTTCCAGTGGATTGAACTTTTAGGATTGATTAATAAAGTAATCCAAGCTAAAAAGTCCTTGATATGGGCTTTATCTAATAATGACAAACCAATATGTTTTACGGTGGGAATTTTATTACCCATCAAATGCAATTCAATTTCGTCTAACAGTGTATTTTTTCTTGCTAGAATAACCATATCGGAAAACTTAACACCTTGTGAATTTTTTTTCATAATATCTTCAACAATCCATTTATATTGTTCTTTTTGAGATTTAAATGCAAAAACACAAGGATTAAAACCAAATTTTTCTTGTTTGGATGTAACAGCTTTTTCAAATTGATTAGCATTATGAGAAATAATATCTTGGCAAAAGTCAACAATTGATGGAGTTGACCGATAATTTTCAGCTAGCAGATACATTCGATGAGTTTTATTTGTATCATTAAAAGTTTCGTTAAAATTTAAAATATATTTAACAGACGAACCTCTAAATGCGTAAATTGCTTGAGCGTCATCACCAACCACCATAACTTTTGCTTTGCTCGATAGTTTTAGCAGAATATAGTTTTGAACTGGGTTAACATCTTGATATTCATCAAAAAACACATATTTAATTTTATCCTTGAACACATTAGATTTTTCTTCATCTAAAAATTTACTAAATTGGATCATCAAGTCGTTAAAATCAACCAAGTGTTCCTTTTTTTTTTTGCTTTGATATAGTTTGTACACATATGCAAATTCCTTATAGTATTTTTCCAAGTTAGCTTTTTTCAATGCCTGTTTTAAATCAAATGGATAACATGTAGATGCTTGGTCAATAATTAATTGAATTTTATTTTTTATTACACCTAATTCATCTTCTTCCAGTTGTTGCAAGGTAGGGTTTTCACTAATAATATCTCTTAGAAAGTCCTTCACATCTTTCTCATCTAGAACTGTATAATTAATATCATTAAATTCTTGTAACACTTTATATCCAAGTCCATGAAGCGACCCCACATGATAGGGAATTTTATGGGGGAGAATTTTACCTAATCGATTTAACATTTCCATACCTGCCTTTTTAGTAAATGTGATTAGCAGGGTTTCTTCTGGAGTGATTTCATTGTTTAAAATCATTTTCACATACCGAGAGATCAGAGTATGTGTTTTACCAGATCCAGGGCATGCGACTACTAAAATATTATCTTCAGTTGCATTAACAATTTGTTCCTGTTGTTCACTTAGTTTAAGATTTTCTAAAATTAAATTATCCGAAAAACTTGCTAATTCTTTATCTAATTCAATTAATTGGTTTTCAATACTAAATATTTTTTTTTGTTGTTCTAACAGGTTAGCTCGCAATTGATCCCGTTTAACAGTAAGCGCATCAACTGGATTTTCTGGGTTAATAGGATTGTGTTGGTTAGAAATTGGGTTTGACTTTTTAACCGTATTCATTTTACTTTATAATAATATTCCAAGTAAATATTTCTTTATAGGTCAAATGGATAAATCCAGTTTTAAACAGTTAAACGCACTAAATAATAATTTGTTAATGGATGAGAATTTGGATAAACTAGGAGATTTAGTGTTTTTAACTTACCAAATAAATACAACAAATGTGAAGGATGAGAACTTTCAAAAATATTATAATAAAGGAGTAAGAAATGCTAAAGAACTTGATGTGCTAAATGGAATGATTGATTTTTTTAAATTCCATCAAATTCCATTGCAATTGGACATGACGGAGGAAGAACTAGAAAATATCCAACCAAATCAATTTACATATACCTATACGTGTGATACATCCGGATATTATTTAAGATGTCCAGGAATTCGAATTGAAATTTATAAAGGAAAATCTAATGAAGAATTTTTGGGTTTGAATATTAATTTTAATGCAAACCCATTTGAATATAATTTTACCCATTGTGCTGAAAATAAATTTGACAGTTTTAATTCCATTGGTTCTAGTATCCTGTACTGGATTTTCCAGCATAGGCTAATGGAATTTTTTAATTATATTGAAGATTTCTTTGTCCGTGAGAAAGTACCTGATATTGATAATATTAAAGGTAAAATCCCTTGGAGTCAAATTTCTTATTCAATTGGTGATTTAATTACAGAATCTCACGAATACAAATCAAGTAAAATAACTAAGCCATCACATTGGATTAGGCTATGGAAAGGGGAATGGGACGAGGAACTAGTATATGGGGAAATTAGTTTGGAAACATGCGAATGGTATATAGGTAATAGTCCAGTTGAAAAGTATGGGTCATATGAGCAAATTGCCAATAAACTAATCCAATATATTAACAATGAAAAGCTTGCTGATTTGGAAAAATACTGGAATGTATTTTTTGATCTGGAAAATATTAAACGTATGGATAAAACAAATTTAACCGAAACAAATCAAATTTTATATGTGACAAATTCAAATGTTAATTGCTTTATTATAAAATTGTTAACTGGTGCTGAATATAAACCCATATTAACAGTAAATATTTACACGAATAATACTTGGGAATTTAATGGAAATCCAGCAAGTGAAATTAGCACATGGAAGGAAATTGCAAATAAAATAAAAGAATTTATTAATAATTATTAAAAAAATTGTTTGTGAGTGCAAAAAATAGTTAATTAAAAAAATTGTCTGGTGAAGCCTAACATGGTGCCATAGCTTTGCGTTCTAGAAGAACCGAGTACAAATTGGTCTAGGAAAAAATTGAAAAAATATTAGTCTTCATTCATTATAATTAAAGTTTAATGACAACAAATCAAATTAGCCAAAATAATTTAATTAACGTAGATACCAATGGCAATGAACATTATTTACACTTGCTATTTAATTCACAAGTAGCTACACATATTGGTAATTGTGCAAAAGAAGGGTTTACATCTAAAAATGTTTTAATTTTAGGAATGTTATTATATATTAATGAAATTAAAAATATACCAAAATATATAACCAAGGAATCATCCGAATACATAGTAGCAAATTATAAAAACTTTTTTACATATTTTTATAATTTGATTGGAAATATAGCAAGCATATTTGCTAAAAAACAAATTTGCTACCAACCAATTCAATTTATTGACGAGCCGAAAAAAATAAATTTTAAAATCAAGGTAATTAATGAATTTGTAAATGGTTTTATTAACTTTTTGAAAGATAATAAAAACATTGATAATGTAAGTTATGTAATTTCACCAAACAAATCCATTCAATTCGCAGATATGGAAACTTTTTTGTTAGGGGAAACATGGACCGATATTAAAATTCATTACAACACTATAACCATTAGATTATCCAGCGAACTAGATCTAACATTTGAAAATAATAAATTAAAGTCGTTTAATTCAATCCCAATAGGCAATTTTTTTTCCCAATCTAATGGACCCATTAGTAAAGAATTATATGAAAAAATTTTAATCCGAATGAAAGGTTTTCATAGATTTAATCATTTGGTAAATGATTGGGTAATTTTTTCATATGTCCATGAAGTTTATCATACTATTAAGGTAGAAAATTGGCGAACATTTCCCAAGTTTTCATATGGGAATTATTTAGAATACCATGAATCATTAGTCAAGTTTAATTCAGAACATATTCAAACTCCTGCTAATGCAATAACGTGGGAATCTGTTATTTATTCCATAATTATACAATATTGTCCCACAGCAAATGTGCAGTCATCTTATATTGAATTATTAATTATATTGGATTTATTAAAGAAAACGGACCAATTTTGCGATTCAACTG